>JAABUO010000341.1_pt1 | contig 100522 bp, 98 predicted proteins | sample 5559291 | NCBI WGS metagenome assembly JAABUO01 (sample SAMN10711878, study PRJNA513372) | rock metagenome | isolation source: Antarctica rocks | place: Antarctica: Victoria Land, Finger Mt sud
ATCAGTGCTGCCGCCGTCCATGATGATATACTCTAAGTTTGGGTAGCACTGCCCCAGCACAGACTGGATCGTCTCTTCCAAAAAATGCCCCTGATTGTAGGACGGTGTCACAATCGTAATTTTCGGCAGTTCCAGCATTTTGATCGTCTTGCTTTTGTTGTCGTCTTCACGGTTCTTGGAGCAGCAGAAGCTTACTGCCTGCTTGCTGAAACTCGCGTGGCCTGGTCAATAGCCGTTCCAAGAAGATGCTCGATGTTGCGGCTGTAGGCCACCAGGGTATAGCGGGTCTGAGTTTTATCGTAAGCTTCCTGCGCCATCGCGCGGCAGGTTTCAGGAGGGAGGCTTGCAAAGTTTACCACAGCCTCCCGGATCGCCTCAACAGTGCACGGTTCCAGCGTCACCCCAAAAGACTCGGTGTCGACGCCGGCTTCTTGACTGATAATCGGAACAAGGCCCTGAGCCATGCAGTCCAGCACTCCTCCCGACATTCCTTCCGAGCAGGACGTAAACACGAGGGCGGCACATTTGTTCATGAGCGTCATCATTGTCTCCGACTGGGGCACGATAAACCCAATCGGGTGGATATTGGGGGTATGGAACAACTCCTGCCGGTAGGCTTTCACGAAAGCCCGCTCGCCGCCTTCATTCACCGGGCCGCAAATCCACAAATGCAGATCCGGCAGTGTGCTGAAGGCTTCCAAGACAAGGTCAAGACCTTTCCGCAAAAGTGTCCGCGAACCGACCCACAGAAAGTTCTTTTTTGCTTCGCTGAAGTCCTTTTGATTCAAATCGGGAGGCGGGGAATATAAAGCGCAATTGTCTATCCTCTGCACGGAAACGCGTTGGGAGCTGAATGTTGCCGCCGTGGTCTTGTTTCCGAGAACAATGATCGCGTCGGACTGTTCCACCCAGGAATTCTCTTCTTCCCAGTGCTTGATGGGCAGGGCAGCGCCACGGGTGCGCTGGATTCGCTTTGCCCTTTCTTCGATCGCCTGATGCTCCGCCCGCCAGTAGGAGCGTGTGGCATAGAATATCCTCAGCGTTTCTTTCGGCAGCCCCGGCAAAAGGCGTCCGTAATTGTAGTATTCGCCAAAAACAACGTCGTAGGCGGCGTCCGGAACTGTTTCCGGATCAAAGACATCCATCGCATCCACGCTGTAGCCGAGGCGGTTGAACGCGCGGGCAATCTCGACCGTCTCCGCCTGGTTGGCATGAGAAGAGTGCTGAAGCTGCTCCGGTGTCGAAAAGAAGCCATGAGCCTCACAAATGACAAGCGCTTTTTTTGAGAACGGCAGCGTACCGTCTCTCTCAAAGTTCTTAAAGATTGGAAGATGCTGGGGTGATGGAGTCTCAGGGGTCTGCTTCAGCCTCTTGATGATCCAGCGCTTCAGGCTTGCAGCCCGGCGTCTTGCGGCAGGGTAAATCTGCTGAACCGTTTTCTTTGACACAAAGTTCTTTGACACAAAGTTCTTTGGCGCAAAGGGATCGGCAAGCTCAGCAATCGCTTCTTTGATTGCTTCTTTCTTTAAGAACGTATTTTTAGACATGCTTTCTTTTTTCCGGCAGTGAAACGCTACACAGCCGGGTCTGTTTGCCGGGGCGGCTGCCGGAGGCCAATGACTTTGGCAGGAACGCCGGCAGCAATGCAATATTCAGGAACATCGTGGGTCACCACGGCATTTGCACCAACAATCGCGCCCCGGCCGATCTGGACTCCTTTAGCGATTGTGACATGAGCACCAATCCAAACATCGTCTCGAATCGTCACCGGGGCGGTTTTCATTTTTTGCAGCACCATCGGGACTCCCGAGTTCTCGGTTCCATGATCATGGTCCACAATGACAACATACGGCCCAATCATCACATTTTCACCGATTGTAATCTCTTCCATCGCGACAACGTAACATCCCAGGTTCAGGCCCGAGTTGCGCCCCATCCTGAGAGCGCCGCCCCAAGCTTCCACATGGCAATTCCGGCGGACAATGACCTGGCTTTGGAGTTCAATAGAGCCGCCTTGCTTCAGTTGAACCTGGACGCCGGAGTGAATTTTGCAGCCTGCGTGGATCTGCAAATTGCAGCCGGAATGCTTTTCGATGCGACAGGTTTTATCAACAACGGCTCTGCTGGAAATCCCCGACTGTTTCAATCTCCAACGCGCCTGACTCAGATTTACAAGGGCTGACGCTCCGAGGAACCGTATTTTGCGGACTATTTTTGCAAGAAAAGGCCGATTCATAAATCTGCTGCTTATTTGGTCATCAAGGAATGACTTCAGGGTTTTGACGCGGAGATGTGAATTGCACGAAGAGCATACTAAAATCTCGCGCATCAAGTTCTGCTATCATAAGAAGCACTCTTTTCTTTCCGGCGAATTTTCAGCGTATGGTACAATTGGTAGATTGATCCGGTCTTGGGGAACTTTTCAATGGATTTTATCAGGGTTTTTTTTACGGCGGCTTTGGCGACCGACGCCGCTTCTTTTACTAACGACCGATTTCCTCCGCCTAGCGACGCCAGGGCCAGGCGAGAGGGAATGTCACGGGGATCAGTGAGGGCATGTCCTGCAGCTAGAAAGGAATCCGTTTTCATCCGCGTCTCCGCCTTTTTGCGATCCCCCTTATCCAAATACAGTGCAATTTTTTTTAGTACCTGAATGGTTCGGGGATGACTGCGCTCAAACAGCAGCCACGCCTCCTCCTCGGTACAGCCGAACAGCGTAGGTGCATGCTCGCAAAACCGTATCTTCATTGCGTCTTTCAGCGTGTTCTGCTGGAATGCAAGCTGAGTTGTGCTTTTGTCATGGACTCGGTAGTTGACCAGCGGCACATCCAGGTTGGCAATCTTATAGCGGGCAGCGACGCGGAGCCAAAGATCGTAATCTTCAATGTTGACAGGCCCGACGTTGCGATAGTTTCCCACATCCAGTATCATCGAACGCCGGAACAGGACCGAAGGCTGCCCGATCGGGTTCTCGTGGAGGCTGGCATTTAGTGCGTCATCAGGCTGTACCGGGTACAGGCAAAACAAGCCATGATTGGCACCGTCCTTGTCGAGCCGGTTCATTTGGGAGCCGACAACCGCAACTTCGGGCTGGGCTTCTAGAAAAGCGACCTGTTTTTCCAGACGCTCCGGCAGATTGACATCATCGGCATCAATCAGCGCACAAAACTCTGTTCGGCTTTCTTTAACCATCTCCGCCCGTGATAAGCCGAGGTTCATCGGTTGGTCTGCGACAACCCGCCCCGGCAGGCGCTCTGGTATCCACTGTTTGAGTATTTCCAGGGTGCCGTCCGTGGAGCCGTTATCCCAGACGAGCACTTTCCAACTTTTGTAAGTTTGTGCCTCAATGGAAGCCAGCGTCTCCGGCAGGTAGGGCATCCCATTTTTCACAGCGAGAAGCCATGTCACTTTTGCATCATTCATGCTTTACTCGATTTCCGAGACCTCTCCGAGCGCAATGCTTCCGCTCAGGGCGGCGTCTAAGTCAGGGAACGTGAGGCCCATTGTCTGAAATATCTTCTCAAAGCGATGAACATAGGTATGGCTGGCGGCGGTCCTGCGATAACCGGCCAGAGCGGCTTTCGCCCGCGCGTCTTCATTGTCCAGGTAAAACTTCGCCAGTTCGGCAATCTCCTCGTCTTCTGAGTACGATGCGATTTCTCGGCCAAGATCGTAATATTCTTCCAGGCTCGGTGCATAGCCGGTCAGCAGAAATCCGCCGCAGGAAGGCACCTCAAAGGTGCGGGCCTTGATATCCGTTAGCGGGACTTTAGAAGGTGCCGCTGGCGAGGCATAATAACGATCTGCGCCTTTCGTGCTTGACTTAGTCAAAGCACGCACGACCTTAGAGCCGCCGTTGATTATTCGCCGCATCTTGGAAGGGAGACATCTTCGCAAGGCGTCTTCGACACCGGCCTGCCGCAGATGGTTTTCGATGGCTTTGCGATCCTGCACGGTCGAAACGCGGGCGTCGAGTTTCCCATAAACTTTGCTTAGGTTCAGATTGATGCGACTCTGGGCAAAAATGCAGTTCATTTCTTCCTGCGTGACTTTACCCTCCGGCCACCCTTGGCCCCAGGTGTTTACCTTAATCCCCTGCCGCCGCAGGTTCTCGATAATTGCTTCTCGGTCGCCATATATCTGACCGACAAAACTCACATCATATTTGAGAGGCAGGTCCAGCTTCTTGTAGAGAAATTGATTGCAGGCCCACTGGGTCTTGATCACATTCTCGTAGCCGATGGCTTTGTATTTCGGCAACGATTCCTGGTCGGTTGTTGAGACCCAGCGGAAGCAGGGTGCCCAAAGACAGGAGTAGCTGTTAAAGCGCCACCGATCATCGCAAAACCAGTTGTAAGTAATACAGTCGCCACGTTCAGTGATGGCTTCTACGGTCTTAAAATCTAGTTGATCCGTAAGCAGACAGGTGAACATCAGATCGAAATTGTTTGACTTTTCAACCTCCCGCAACATCGCATTCGCTTTCCGCCTTCCATATTTACTGGTCAAAATCATCATGTCAAAATGGACAATGTTGAAGCCAAGATGATTGAGAGTACTGAAAAAGTTGAGATGTTCGTGACTAAATCCGAGCGGTTCATACCCGCCGTGGTATTTAGAAGCGACGTATAATATGTTCATAGGTGAGATTTGTTCATAGGTGAGATTTGTTCATAGGTGAGATTTGTTCATAGGTGAGATTTGTTCATAGGTGAGATTTGTTCATAGGTGAGATTTGTTTATAGGTGTTTTTTGCTAAACGGCTGCCGGCTTTCTGTCTCGCGGAGGCACGTTTTTGTCCGCATGGCCTCGCCTATTTCCGATCACTTTGGCGGGAACACCAGCCACAATATCAAACGGTGCCGCGTCTTCTGTGATTACGCTGCCAGCGCTCAGTTTTATGCACTAGAAGCGTCTTCCAACCGTAACTTCCATTGGGTTCAGAATAAAACCGCAGTCTGTAACTTTAACAACTGTCGAGTCGTCAGATAAATCAGTGACATCAGAGATATGCAGCATGCCTGTTTTCTCGGCGAAGTGAAAGGTTCTTCCTTGGGATGACAAACCAACCGTCAGTGGGTAGCGTCCAGGTTCCAGCATGATATGGGCATCCCGAAATACCGCTTCATAAGTCCCAGGTTCAAGAGTGCTTGGCTGACTCCAGCTTGTTCTTAGGGGTACGTCAAGAGGAGTTAGTATTCCCAATGCAATTATAAAATCCGTTGTTCTTGCTGTCAGGGTGAAACGTACTTTCACCTGCCAGGGATGACCCACGGCAATTTCGTTGACTGAAACGCCGTCAAGATTCTCGACAGAGAGACTTTCCCCATACCCCAATGGGGTGCCTTCTGTCGGCGGAGCAATCGCGTAGAACGATTGCTGCTCCATCCCGCTTTCCATATAGCGTTCCAGCACGGCCTTAGTCGAAGAGGAAAGAAGGACTCGACCCTTCTGCATCAAAATTGCATTCGTGCATAATTTGCGGACTACATCCAGGTTGTGCGAGACAAAAAGCACCGTGCGTCCACTGGCCGCGACATCCTGCATCTTACCGAGGCACTTTTTCTGGAACTCGCCGTCGCCGACAGCCAGGACTTCGTCTACAATCAATATCTCTGGGTTCAGGTGGGCGGCAACGGCGAACGCGAGGCGGACGTACATACCCGATGAGTAACGCTTGACCGGCGTGTCCAGAAACTGCTCGGTGCCGGAGAACTCGACAATCGCGTCGAACTGCCGGGCGATCTCGCTTCGTTTCATGCCTAAAATCGCGCCGTTCAGGTACACGTTTTCGCGGCCTGTCAGCTCCGGGTGGAAGCCGGTGCCGACTTCCAGCAGGCTGCCGACACGTCCGTACAGGTCAATCTTGCCGCGCGTCGGCTCGGTGATGCGCGACAGGATTTTGAGTAGTGTGCTTTTGCCCGCGCCGTTCCTGCCGATAATGCCGACCACGTCGCCCTTCTGGATGTCGAAGTTGACGTCGCTCAAGGCCCAGAACGTTTCGCGCTCGGCTTTGGTCAGCGGATTTTTAAGCTTGTGCATCAGCGCCTCCCCCATGGTGGAGTGCTGAACCGCGTTTTTAGCGATGGAATACGACTTGGACAGGCCGCGCACGGAAACGGCAACATCGCTTGCGGCGGCCTCAGTGAAAACGGTCGCCGTGATGTCCGAGGCGGCAAGAACTTGAGATGACATCCACATTCCTTTTTTCGTGAACAAAAAAGCGTTTAAGGCAGCTTGCTCTGCGAAGCTAAGTAGTCTTGCAGCGCTAAGTAATCCGGCGAAGAGGCGAGATGCCGCAAATCGGAGTGTACCATCAAACGCACAAGCTCTCCAAAGCTTGTTTTCGGTGTCCAGCCGAGCGCCGAACGGATTTTCGACGGGTCGCCGACAAGCTGGGCCGACTCCGGCGGCCGCACAAACGCCGGATCGGTGCGAACATAATCCCGCCAGTTCAGGTCCAGGCATCCGAAGGCTTCCGCAACGAACTCTTCTACCGAATGCGTCTCGCCGGTCGCAATCACATAATCGTCGGGCTGGTCCTGCTGAAGCATCAGCCACATGGCTTCCACATAGTCCCGCGCGTAGCCCCAGTCGCGCCTAGCCCCCAGGCTGCCGAGATTGAGGAGCGGAGCCAGGCCCAGCTTGATTCGCGTGGCCCCGTCGCTGATTTTCCGGGTGACGAACTCCAGCACGCGCCGCTCGCTCTCGTGATTATACAAAATCCCGGAGCAGGCGTACATCCCGTAAAACTCACGGTAGTTGACCGTCATCCAGTACGCATACATCTTCGCGACGCCGTAAGGCGAGCGCGGGTGCAGCAGCGTCGTTTCCCGCTGCGGCACTTCCTGCGGCTTGCCGAACAGCTCCGACGAAGACGCTTGAAAGAACCGAATGGCGGGATTTACCTGCCGGATAGCTTCCAGCAGACGGGCCACGCCGAGGCCGCTGAACTCGCCGGACTGGACCGGCTCTTTCCAGGAAGCCGGGACGAACGAATGCGCGGCTAAATTATAAACTTCCGTCGGCTGCGCTTCTTCCAGCATCAGAACAAGCGAATGCTGGTCCAGCAAATCGCCGGTGACGAGATGCACCTGATCGCGCAGATGGCTGATCCGGCTCAGTCCGTCAAAAGACAAGTTGCGGACGGTGCCGTAGACGACGTAGTTCTTGGCAAGAAGCAGCTCTGCCAGAAGGCAGCCATCCTGCCCCGCAATGCCGGTAATCAGCGCTGCCTTCCGGCGGCCAGTTTGTTTGGAATCGGTTCGAGTCATAAAAAGGGCAGAACGGCAGAAACTAAGTCGCTAGATGACGTCCGCGAACTTTCTTTCCATCTTCTTAAACGAGAACGCGCCGCCGATAAAGACCAGGATGCTCACGATTGCCCCGTAAACCACCGGGCCGACCAGAAGCGACTGATGGCCGATCAACGACCAGCGGAATGCTTCCAAAAGACCTGCCAGCGGGTTCAATAGGTAGAACGAGCGCAAGCCGTGTGGGATTTTGGTCAGCGCGTAGGAAAGCATGTAAGCTACTGGCGACCCGTACAGCAGAAACTGGGTCACAACCGGCAGGATAAACTGCACGTCCCGGTAGGACACCATCAGCGCCGACGTATACATGCCGATGCCCATTGCCAACAGGAGAATGAACAGTAGCCAAACCGGCAACAGCAGCACGGCGACCGTTGGCACGACATGATTGATCGCCATCAGCACTACCATCATCGCCAGTGCGACGCCAAAGTCAATTAGCGTAGAAAACATGGTGGATAATGGGAGGGCCATACGGGGGAAGTAGACTTTGGACACCAGATTAGAATTCGCCAGTAGGCAGCCGCTGGTTTTGCCCAAAGTATTGGCGAACACATTCCAGGCCAGCAGCCCGGCGTAGGAAAATACAAAGTACGGCACGCCTTTGGGAGCGGGCAAGTTGGCGACTTTGCCGAAGACGAACGAGAAAATCCCTGCCGAGATTAAAGGCTGCAAGATGACCCAGACAACCCCGAGCGCGGTCTGGCGGTAGCGCAGCTTGACATCACGCTGGGCAAGCGTTGTCAGCAAATCCCGGAACTGCCACAGCTCGCGCAGGTTAATCGCCTGCCAGCCCGCAGTCGGCTGGATGGTCAGGTGCGGTTTCGGAGAAGCGAGATTCGGAGAAGTCAGAGTATCCATACGGCTCCAGTTGGTCGAAGGGTAATGCGGCGCGGTTTCGGCGAGTGCTGCTATTTTACCATATCTTCAGCCCTTACCATGCAAAAACCGTGCCAACTCTCGCCCGCCCCAGCAGTCGGTTTGCCCATTTCGCCTGACAGCAAAAGAGCGTTCCCACGCTTAAGCCTGGGAACGCTCTCGGAAAACTGCCGCATTTAGGAACTAGGCCGCGCCGGTTTTGTGCTGCCGGTACTCTTCAATATGCTGATAGACTTCGTCGGGAAAGTTCAAATCGCGGTACACGTTGCCGGCGTCCGGATCGTCGGGGTTTGGGATAATCGGGAACTCCTGCTCCGATTGGTACTGCAAAATCTTGTCGCGGCGGGGCGGATTGTAGTTATGCTCCGCGACCTGCGTATACAGCGCACGTGCCCCGTCCTCGCCGAAGTCTTTGTCTTTGGCAAGCTCGGCGACAAGCTCGTCTTCGGTCAAAAAGTGCCGGGCCACCATTGTAAAGACTAAGCGCCCGTAATGGCCGATGTCTTTCTTGTGGTCCAGCGCATCCAGCAAATGCGCCATCATCACGTCTTTTTTCAGATCTTCCAGTGCCATGTGTGCTCTCCCAGTTCGGTTAAAGTTGTTAGGAAGAGTGTTTCCAGAACGCGCGAAAATCAAACATTTGTTTGCATTTCTAAGTTTGCATTTCTAAGTTTGTATTTCTTTGGCACGACGCGCCCATTCCGAGTGTGGATATTTCAGGAGAAAGCCGTCCAAGATGGCGTTCGCCCGCGCCGGGTCGCGCTCCCGCAAAAGCTGGCCCAGCTTCAGCCGGGCCATCTCATCTTCCGGCGCGTCCGGCGTCTCGTCCGTCAGCGCGGACAGCAGGACCACTGCGCCGTCCGGCTCGCCCATCGCCTCGAGTGCCCCCGCAAGGCGCAGCCGCTCCCGCGCCGAAAGCGGCAGCGGCAGGCCCAGCGCCAAAGCTTCCCGGACGCACCGGGCCGCAAGCACCGGCTGGTTGCGCCTCAAAAGGCCCTGCACCGCGCCCAGCATTTCCCGCTCGGCTTCCTGCCGGTCCTGCAAACTCAGCAGCCGGGCCAGCTCCGCCCGGACCGGGCCGTTGCCTGGGTCACGCTCGAGAAACGCCCGGTATTTCCGAATGGCGAATTCCAGTGTTTCCTGCCCGCGCGTTCCCGCCAAACGCGCATCTTGAAGCAGATAGTCCTGACGTCCGTCCCGAAGCAGTCCGGTCAGCTCCGCCGCCACCAGCCCGAACACAAAGCCGCCGATATGCGCCCAGTAGGCAGTCCCGCCCGGCTGCGGATTAATCAAAAAGAAAATGCCGCCACCGATATTTTGCAGCATCCACAGGCAGACGCCCGCCACCGCCGGCACTTCCAGTTGTCCCCAAGTCGAGCGCAGCAGCAGGCCCGGAATCCAGAACAAGCGAATCTGCGCCCGGTGGAACCGGATGGCAAACGGGGCCATGATCGCCGAAATTGCGCCCGACGCCCCCACCAGCGGCACGACGACTTTCGGCGCAAACAGCAAAATAATCGCCATGTGCAAGAGGCCCGCCGCGATGCCGCCGCCGAGATACAGCGCCCCAAACGCTTCCCAGCCGAGCGCTTCCTCCACATGCGGCCCAAACAGCCACAAAAAGACCATGTTCCAGAACAAGTGGGCCAGGCTGACGTGAATAAAGATGCCTGTCAGGAGGGCGACAAAGTGCGGGTGATTAGGCACCAGTCCCCACCGGGCATAGGTTTCCGGGCCGGTAAAGCAGTACGCGAGGACGTTCAGCGCGATGAGGATGTAGGTGACCCAGGGTGTGCGCCGCCCGCGCCGGTCCGTGTTAAACGGCAGCGGAACGAGGAGTGTCAGCAGCAGGAGCCAGTAGGGGGAAAGAGACATGATTTAGTATAAGAGCCAGCAAAGCACCAGCACTGGAAGTGCCAGTCTACTCTTGAATGAAAGTGTCTTCGACACTGAAGATTACAGATCACCTTTGCCGGCATTTAGTCGCGGAGCGACTTCCATTCACCAGTAGACCGGCACTTCCAGTGCCGGTGCCTTGCCGGGTGTTCAGACACCCACCGGAACACGCTGCCCCGTCGCCGATGACTCAATCGCGGCAAACACCATTGCCAGGCTTTGGATGTTGTCGTGGCACTCGCCCATCGGTACCCTGCCGGTCTCAAGGGCATGGAGGAAGTCCGCCAACGCCCCAGCAATGCCGGGTGGCGTATCGTGCCTGACAACGCCTTCGATCGGCTCCGACAGCCGCGTGAAGCCTTCGGTGCCGGCAACAATGCCAGCAGATGGCGGGCCGTGTCCGTCCCAAAGCGCGGTGCCGCGCGGGCCGACCGCCCGCCAGTCGGCTTCCCAGCTTGTGTCCCGGCCCTCGCTGCTCCACGACCCGCGATAGGTGTAGCGCAGCCCGCCGGTCATCTCAAACAGGGCCGTCGCGCTCGACGCGCCGCTGTACCAGCTCCAAGCAGGGTTGAACTCTTCGCAATAGACCGAGACCGGGTCCGCGCCTGAGACGTACCGGGCGGCGTCCAGCGTGTGGATCGCCATGTCTAAAAGAAGCACGCTTGCCATTTCGTCCCGAAACCCGCCGAAGTGCGCTCCGATATAAAAGTCCGAGTTCAGGATGCCGAGCGGCCCGGTTTGGTCTGCGACAAGCTGCCGCAGGGCATGAAGGCGGGCATCATACCGGCGGCTCTGGCTGACCATATACAGCGTGTTCGCTTTTTCGGACGCCGCGACCATTTCCCGTGCCTGCGCCATATTGGCCGCCATTGGCTTCTCGCCCAGCACGGGAACGCCCGCCGCCAGCGCCAGCAGCGTGACGCTGTGATGCGCTTCGGGGATCGTCACATCAACGACGAAGTCAGGCCGGATTTCCGCCAGGGCGCGGCCTAAGTCTTCGTCCGTGTGTGCCCCAGACAGTTCCAGCGTGTTCGCCGCCGCTGCCGCCGCACCGGGCTTCACATCTACCCAGCCGCCGATCACGACATCAGGGTGTTCTTTCAGCGTCCGGCCCCAGTTTTGTCCCATGCCGCCCGCGCCGACTAAAAGTGCTTTCAATGCTGACATCCTGCTTCCCTGCCCTAATTTGGCTGTACGGCGTCTGCATAAGGCCGCACTCGCGCGATTTTCTCAGTTAAGCCACGCCTAGCTTTTCTCAAGCTGTAATCCGATTGCAGCCGAAGCCAATACCCATCCGAAAGACCAAAGAACTTATCGAGCAGCAGCGAAGTTTCTGCGCTGATGTCACGCTGCCCCTGAAGGATCGCCAGAATGCGCGATGGCGGCACGCTGATCGCTTGCGACAGATCACGGGCGTTTAATCGCATCGGCTCTAGAAAATCTTCCCGCAGGATTTCGCCGGGATGCGTCAATTCGATAAAATCGGCATCAAGCGTACCAGGCATTTCAAGAGCACTGTTCGTGAGAGCAGAAGTCATAGTTATCCCTCAGCGGTAATCGGTAATTTCCACTTGCGCCGCATTTTCATCTTCCGTCCAAACAAAGCAGATGCGCCACTGATCGTTGATGCGAATGCTGTGCTGACCTGCGCGTCTGCCTTTAAGAAGCTCCAATCGGTTGCCGGGTGGAACGCGCAAATCGCTCAGTGCCTGCGAAACGTCAAGCTGCTGAAGTTTCGACAGTGCCCGCCGAAGAATGTCCGGCGGAAACTCAGGTGGCCTGCGCTCCTGATAAACTTTCTCAGTCGCTTCATCCTTAAAGCTGACGATCATAGCCGATTATACCGCACTTTGCTTTCTTCGGAGAATGGCCGCAAGGCCAAGAGCATCTACGGTTAAACACGCATACGCCAGCCAGTCGCCCCAGCGCGTGAAGAATGTGCCGCACCCGTCACAGAGCGGGACGTCTGCGGCCAGAACGTCAGGGCGGTACAGCGGCGACTGCGCGAGAATGCGCCCGTGCGCGTCCACAATTTGCGACAGGCCGTTTGAGTCGGCGCGGACAAACGGAACGCCGTTTTCGGCGGCGCGGAACGGCAGCATGGCTCCGTGCAGCCGGTGCAGGACGCCGCGCGGGGTCGGCGGATCGTAGTTCGGCATGGCAATCAGCCGCGCCCCCTGCTGCACGGTTTCGCGGGTCGTGCCGGTGTAGCAGCTATCAAAGCAGATTTCCAGGCCAATCGGTCCGGACGGCGTTTGAACCACCGTCGCCGAATGCCCGGATTGGTTCGTCTGCTGCTCCGCTAAATACAAATGCACTTTATGATGAACCGGGCTGAGAACCGAGCCGTCAGGCGCAAGATACGCCGCGCAGTTGAACGGCTTCGGGCGAGTGTCATCCGAATAGCCGACCACCAGCGCGGTCTTCAAGCTCTTCGCAAGCTGCCGCGTCTCGTCTTTAGGATCCGCGGGCGTGAACTCGCCGCCTAGCGACTCTTCCGACCAGACAATCAACTTTGCCCCACTCGCCGCCGCTTGCTTGGTCATCTGCGTCCGGTCTACCACCTGCGGCGGCACCGGAGCCATGTCGCCGGTTTCTTCACGGGTCAAGTCTTGAATGGCCGCCACACGCAGCGTCGGCCCGGCAGGCGCGTGATGCAGCGCAAATGCGCCGTAACCCAGCGTCAAGACAGCAGCTCCCGCGCCGATGCCAAGCGGTGCAAATCGCCGCCGCTGCACGACCTCCAAAAGCGCCGCGTTTACCCACCACAAGAGAAACGAGACGCCCCAAATGCCCGTGAATGCGCTGATCTGAATTAGCGGCCGGTTCCGGTACTGGCACAGCGCAATGTTCAGCGGCAGCGGCAGAAACGACGTCAGCCACTCCCCGCCAACGCCTACCGATGCTATTACGAGAACCCGCGCCAGTGGGTTCCAAGATTTTGGCACACGCGCCGAGGCCAGCGCGACCACGCCAAATAGAAACGCGATCCACAGAAACGGAATGTAGGCCCAGAACAGCCGCGCTGTGTCGTGATACCAGCCCGCCGACACCACGCCGCAGGCTGCCCCCGCCAGCATCCCCAGCCCGACCGCTTCCAGTGGCCTGCGCCCCGACGCCGCCAGCAGCAGCGGCACGAACGCCCCCCACCCCAGCCATTCCCAGTTGAACGGCGGCAGGCTGAGGGCGAACAAAAGGCCCGAAAGCAGCGCCAGCAGCAGAAGTTTCATAGAAAGTGTCACAAGATCGCCATTGCTTTTGATGATACCGTAAGTGAACAGAACGCGGTATTACGGAAGAACCAGGGTAAAATGGAGGCAGAGGAAATTACTATGCTAAAAACTGTGGAAGGCACTTACCAGAATGGCCGAATTGAGCTTGCAGAAATCCCCAGCGATATTGGAGAAGCACAAGTTATCGTGACTTTTCTGCCTAAAACTGATAAACATCAGTTAAGCACCTATGGCATTGATGAAGCGCAGGCCGCCGACCTACGCGCCCGGCTTCGCACCTTTGAAGAAGACTGGAACCATCCAGGCATGGATGGCTACGATGCGTTATGCACAGCCGCCGCATAGGCAGCCCGAACCGGAGAAAAAGTCATGCGCTGTACCCCTGCAACCATTGCGTTTCTTCTGCTGACAACAGCGGCTGCGCCCGTTTTGGCTCAGCAATCCCCTCTCACTATGGTGAGACCTGCTGTCACTCTGGTAAGACCTGTTTGGCAGAACGGTTTTTCAGCAGACATCACCACGCCTATCCCCGTGCATTTCCTGAGAGGCTCTGGTATTGACATTATCCAACAAAATGGCTACGATTCTGTTCAGGCAGATAATTCTCACCCGCGGCCAGTTCACTTTTTGACAGCACATCCTCATACATCCTATCCCATGCTGCCCTCTCTCATCCCCCCTCACGTCCAGCGTATCTATGCTCTGCGGGCGGCACGTCGCCCTCATAAACTCAGACACTAAACCAGAGGGGTGATCTGGCTGAGGCGGTCAATGTCGCGGCGTGCCAGCAGGAGCGGCAGGAGGCCGACGACGCCGAAGGAGCAGTCAATCAGCCGCCAGAAGAAGGGGATGCCGCGCAGAGGGCCGAACACAAACGCCCAGGGAAGGACGCAGACACAGGCGATAAGGCCGAACGTGATGGTCCAGCGGTTCCGAATTGGGTCCAAATACGGACCGACAAACGCGACGGCGATCATTAAGTGCCCGAACGCCAGCCAGTCCGTGCCGTAGGCCATGAAGGGGTAGCGTGCGTCGGTTTCGCGCAGGCCGTCCTGCACCCGAAAAATCCAGTCGGACAGGCCGCCGAAGTGGTGCCCAATCAGCCGCGTCAGAATGCCCAGTTCCCAGGTCAGCGGGATCGCCGTAATGCCGCTAAGCGCCAATCCCACGATAAACGCGCCCAGCCAGAACCGTATTCGGCGGCGCAGTTGATTTGCTTCAGTCATTCGGCTTGATACCAGACGCGCACAAATTGGTAAAGCTCTCGCGATGAATAAGCTGAGGTGCTTATGTCGGTTAGTTTAGCCACGTTGCTTTGAGGTACATCTTTGCTCCAAAGCCCAGGCAAAACCACGGTCTCGATGTTGATGACCGTCACTTCCTGCTCCCGCAGCCACACGCCTGTTGCCGTAACTGCCTCCTGGAACGTCTCATAGACAGGCGGCTTGATAAAGCCTTGCTTTCGTAACTGCTTGGGAACAAAGTCTTTGAACGCGATCACAACTGTCTCCATTTGGGTGATGATACCAGAAAGATTCCCCCTAGCCCCCAATAATGGGGGGACATGAAACGAATCCAGAGCAGGCCAGACTGGTTTCCTGTTGCTTACTCTGGTTCCCCCATTATTGGGGGCTAGGGGGAATCTTTACAGCTTTTTTGACACGCCCAAGCGCTGAAAGTTGCAGGATAACTATGTCAGACTTAACACTGCGCGAGCTTCAAGAAGACGATTGGACGGCGCTTCAAGCGTGTCTGGGCGACGCGGAAACAGTGCGCTTCACGGAGTTTGAGCCGCTGACGGAAGCGGGGGCGCGGGGGCTGGTTGGCTGGGCACTGGGAGCGCGGCAGAAAGAACCACGCCAGGCGTTTGTGTTTGGCATGAGTCTGACGCCTGGCGCAGCACTGATTGGGATTGCGACGCTGACGGTGCGGGATTTCGCGTTGCGTGAGGCCGACATTGGCGTGATTGTTGGGCGGGAGTATTGGGGTCGAGGTTACGGCACGGCAGCGGTTCAGGAGCTGCTGACGCTTGGGTTTGGGACGCTCGGTTTGCACCGCGTTTATGGGGAGTGCGATCCGGCAAATGCCGGCTCGGGGCGGGTGATGGAGAAGGCGGGCATGGCACGGGAAGGGCTGCGGCGGGAGTGCCTCTGGCAGAAGGAACGCTGGGTGGACCGGCTTTTGTATGCGGTTCTGGACTGAGAATGAGCGGACGCAGAGAAGCGGCGGCAGGGCGAAGTCTCACGAGATGAGAATTTCGGATAATCGCGTGCTGGGAAGTTTGGGAAGCGGTATGCGCGGCGCGTTTGGGTGTTATACTAGGTTTGTCTTCGGCTCTCTGAGGGCTTAGTGTAAGACTTATTGGTATAAGAATTGCTTTGGTTTAGCGAGAGGAGTTTACGAAATGCCGTCTACGAGTGACACTTCGGCTGCCGCCGAAACTGCGGAGAACCCGCCCATGCTGACAATTGAAGGTCAGCAGTTTGGCCGGGGCCGCGCCCTGTTCCCCGACTTTTCTTTCCCCCTGCCCCCGGAATGGGTTGCCCCCGGTGCATCAGTTACCCTACGAGATTTGATCACGCGCATTGTGCGCGAAGAGGTCCATAACTTCCAGCAGCGTCGTTCGGAGCGGCGCTTTCTGCACAGCCTGACGGCAAAGCAGATTGCGGACGCGGCGGTGCGCGGCAAGGTAGATATGGGCGGGGGGGAGGAAGAACCCGATGCCGACCCGGAGCAGGCGGTCGCCACGGCCCTGCTGGCGTTTGAAGACGGCCTGTATTATGTGTTCGTGGACAACGAGCACCGGCTGAGTCTGGACGAGGCGGTTTCGCTGTCTTCCGACTCCCGCGTCACATTCCTGCGCCTTGTCGCGCTGGCGGGGGGATAAGCCGATGCTCACTCCCGAATATGCCAAAGAGCGCCTGAAAGAGTTTCAGATCAACGATCACCAGGCCATTTTTGATGCTGGTGTGGCCCAGCTTCCCGAAGCGCCGCGCACAGTCTGTTACGGTCTGACTGGCCGCAACAAAGACGGACGAATACTCACCGGCTTAGACCTGAACCGCTACCAAATTGGTCAAGATGCTTTGACGCAGCTTGTGGCGTTTGACGCGCCGGACCGCATGGCGGTTTTTATGGCCTTCTTCCCCACCCTCGCTCCCCATGTCGAGGCCGCCTGGCAGTTCCACAACAAACTGCCGTACCAGAGCGGCTATTCCCGAAAACCGTTCCGCGCATCCAGTCATCCCCTGCGGGCCGATGCCGCCCGCGCCGCCTGGTTCCAGCGGCTGGCCGCTGTCACCCAGTCTTATGAAGGACAATCGCTGGCCTGGTTCGCGGCCTGGGCACCCTACATTGCCAGCTACCACGGCGATGCGCTGGGCATCTTGCTGGCCGCCGCCGTGGATAAACGAGATGCCGTCGGCGACGAAATGTTTGAGATCCTGCTGGCGTCGGCGCGGGGCGAGCATGAGATCGGCATGATGGGCCGCCATGTGTCCCGTGCCCTGCTGGCGGCAGACCGGCCCGAAGGCTGGGAGTTCGTGGAAAAGTTTTTGCTTGCCGCGCAGCGCCAGGAAGGCTTGCGTCAGGTGATCTTGGAAGCGGTTGACGAAGCGCACCCGCAGGCGTTTCGGCGAATGCTCAAAGTCATCCGCGAGAACGATTTAACGCGCTTCAGCGCGACGATCCGCGCCGTAGACGTTTGGCTGGGGTTCGGGTGGGACGCGATGAGCGCCCGGTTCGCGGCGAAAGCATTGGAGCAGATTGAGACGGCGCTGGACCATCCCGAGCTATGCGCCGAGACCGCCGCCGGGGACGACCTGCAAGGGGCATATCTTGCGCTCTGGGCGGCGGCGTTTGATGACGCGCCGAGCGCGGTCGCGAAGTCCCTGCCGCTGCTTCAGCACCCGAGCGCCGCGCACCGGTTCGTGGCCGCGTACCTGCTCGTGCAAACAGCGCTGCCGGAAGCATCGACGGCTTTGAAGCCCCTCTTGGATGACCCCGACCTGCGGGTCGCGCTGCTGGCCCTGCGGGCGGAGCTTCACGGCGACGAGTTGTTCGAGCGGCTGGAACGGCTGACTAACCGCCTGCCGTCGAAGCCAAGCACGCTGGACCCGCTGGTGTGGGATTGGACGGCGCAAGTCGCCAGTAAAGCGTCGGTGGCCGACCGGCTGCCGGCGCGTCTGGGCGAGCGTCCGGCCAGCCGCCTCCTCCCATATCTTTCGGTCATGAGCGGCTTGGGCCGGCGGGCGTGTGTTCCCTTGTTCGCCAAAGCGGCGGCAGATGACCCGGATGTCCGCGCCGCCCTGCTCGGGCTGGTCGGCGATCTGGACACCTATGTCCGGGCCGATGCCTTGAAAGCGATCACCAAGTCGCCGCTTGGGTCGGGCGAGCCTGAGCGCATGGAGGGGCTTTTGACCCGCAAGACCGGCGACCTCCGGCGCGGCGTCCTGTCCCTGCTGCTGGCGCAGGCCGACGCTCCAGCGCAGTCGTCGGTCAAGCGCCTGCTGGCGGCGAGAGACCCCCTGCCGCGTCAGGCCGGGCTGGAGATGCTGCGCGAGATGGTCAAGTGGAAACGCTTGGCAGGCGAGTGCCGCATGGTCGCCGCCAACTACAAAGCCGCCGCGCCAAAGATTTCCGAGGCTGAGTCGGCGCTGCTGGATCAGCTTCTGGACATCGAGCGCGAGGAGCCAACACTCGACAATGGCTTAGGATTGTTTAATCCCAAAGACTGTACCCCGCGCATCGCCCCAACGCTGCCCGACATGCCGCAGCCGCTCGTCACCGATGCCGCCCGCGCTTTGCTGGCAAGTCTGAAAGAACTGATTGCGGCGAACGGTACGCAGACTATCCAGCTTCCGGGGCGTGACGAGTCACTGCTGGGAAACTACTGGACTTTGCCCAGCCCTGATTTCACGAAGCCGCAGGAAGAAGACTGGGAAACTCTGCCGTTGGCCAGTGTGTGGCTAAACTGGTGGAACACTCGGCCTGACGGGATGCGCGATCCCGATGGGTTAGAGATCGTCCGGGCGCTGGCATTGTTCCATCGGCACTCGTCGCGCAGTTGCTACTACCCAGACGGGCAATACTCAGACGAAGACACAGAAGGCAGCAAGAAGGGGCAGACTTGGATCAAAGAAATGCGGGACGCGCTGTTTGGGCCGGGGGCTGGGATGGGAAATCAGTCCGGCATCATTCAGAATGTTCTGCTCTGGCTTCAGAGGTGGCAGCCGCAGGAAGCGACCCCGGACTTACTTTTGTCAGCGTCAGAAATGACCGGAGCGCTGGGCGACAAGACCGGTCAGGCGGGCTGGCGGGATTTTGGCGGACTAACCGGCTGGATGACGCTGGCGCAGACGCACCGGGCGCATTACCCGGAAGCCTGGACCGACGAGCACCGCCGCCGCTGGTGGCGGCTGGTGCACTGGATGGACCAGCCGCTTGAGAAGTCGTCTCGAATGCGCCCGGCCTTGACGGAACTGCTGGAGGCCGTCAGTCTAGGCGAAGCCAATGAAGCCGATCTGCTGGATCAGCTCATTGGAGCGCGTCCGGTGCGCGGCGGGTATTCCAGTCGGGGCGACTTCCACGAGATTTGGACCCTGACCGGGCGGCGCGGGTCGCCGCTGCTGGAAGCGTACCCGGCACTGCAGGACGCACTCAGAAAAGTCCGTGCCCGCGTCTTAGACGTGGAACTGATGCGCGGGGAGCTGCCAACGGCGGCGTCCGCGCCGGCGCTTGCCCTGCGCTCGGTGGAAGGCACCGATATACTCATCCGGCTGCTGCGGGCGCTCGGCAAAGAGGGGTTCTCGCGGGGGCATCACTACGGGGGCAGTGCCGACGGCCACACGAAAAGCGCCGTGTTCAGCCACCTCGCGCGGATCAGCTTCCCGGCGGCGTCGGACACGGCAGAAGAGTTTGCCCAGCAGACAAAAGACGTCAGGATTGATGCGAAGAAGCTGATTGAGCTTGCCATCTATGCGCCGCAGTGGGCTGGCTTTGTCCAGCGGGCGCTTGGCTGGCCGGAGTTCGCCGAAGCGGTCTGGTGGCTTCATGCCCACACCAAAGACTCCCAGTGGTCGGTAGACCAGGAGATACGCGAGCTTTGGACGGCGCAGGCCGCCGAGCGCACACCGCTGTCTGCCCAGAGCCTGCTCGACGGCGCGGTAGATGTGGCCTGGTTCGCCCGCATTCATGCCGCGCTGGGAGCGGAGCGCTGGAACCAGGTCAGCGAAGCCGCGAAATATGCATCAGGCGGGGGCGGCCACAAACGCGCTCAGACGTTTGCCGACGCCATGCTCGGGCAGCTTCCGAAAGAAACGGTACTGCCGCGCATTTTAGAGAAGCGCAGCGGCGACGCCGTGCGTACTCTGGGCCTCATTCCGCTGGCAAAAGGCAGGGCGCGGGAGGCCGACCTGCTGGACCGCTACAAAATCATGCAGGAGTTTCTGCGGGGCAGCCGCCAGTTTGGCGCGATGCGTCAGGCCAGCGAAAAGACCGCTGTGGCGATTGGCCTGGAGAACCTGGCCCGGACGGCAGGCTACCCTGACCCGGTGCGCCTGGAATGGGCGATGGAAGCACAGTCGGTGGCGGACCTTGCCGCCGGCCCGGTCTCGGCGTCGGCAGGCGACGTCACGGTGACGCTTGCCATCAATCCCTGGGGCAGCCCGGAAGTCAGCGTGTCGAGCAAGGGAAAACTTCTCAAAGCCATCCCGCCTGCCGCAAAGAAAGACCCGGCGATTGCAGCGCTCGCGGCTCGGAAAACCGAGATCGAGCGGCAGGCGTCCCGAATGCGCCTGTCGCTGGAAGGGGCGATGTGCCGGGGCGACGAGTTTTCCGGGGCTGAGTTGACCAAGTTGCGGGAACACCCGGTCCTGGCTCCCCTGCTGCGCTCGCTGGTGCTGATCGGGCCGAACGGGCTGGCAGGCTACCCCGTCAATGGCGGCACGGCGCTTGAGGGATTGAACGGTGAAACCCAGGCCGTAGACAAGAAGGCGCGGCTGCGGCTGGCGCACCCGCATGATCTGCTGTTGACGGGGCGGTGGCACGAGTGGCAGCACGAGTGCTTCACGCGGGAGCGCATTCAGCCGTTCAAGCAGGTTTTCCGCGAGCTGTATGTGCTGACCCAGTCGGAACAAGACGACCATGCGCGGTCTCAGCGCTACGCGGGGCATCAGGTTAATAAAAGCCAGGCGTATGCCCTGCTCGGCAAGCGCGGCTGGGTCGGCAACCCGTATGAGGGCGATGTCCGGCGGACATTCCACGACGCCGATATTACGGCACTGCTGGACTTTGACCTGGGGTACACGACCCCGGCGGAAGTGGAGGGCCTCACGATTGAGCGGGTCTGCTTTACGAGGCGAGGCGAGTGGAAGGCGCTGCCGCTGGAGCAGGTGCCGCCGCGCGTCTTCAGCGAGGCCATGCGGGACTTGGACCTGGTCGTCAGCGTCGCCCACCAGGGCGGCGTGGACCCGGAAGCCAGTGCCAGCACGGTAGAAATGCGCTCGGCGCTGCTCCGCGAAGCCTGCGGACTGATGAAGCTTGGGAATGTCCGTTTGCAGGGCAGCCATGCCCTGATTGACGGGCACCTGGGGACGTACTCGGTGCATCTCGGCAGCGCCATTGTCCACCGTCAGCCCGGCGGCCACCTGTGCATTGTCCCGGTCCACAGCCAGCACCGAGGCCGCGTGTTCCTGCCATTCGCCGATGACGACCCGCGCACTGCCGAAGTGCTGTCCAAAGTCCTGCTGCTGTCCAAAGACAAGGAAATCAAAGGCCCGGTGATCTTGGAGCAGATCTTCGCATGAGGTCAATGCCGGGGGTGTAAAAACCTCCGGCAAAGCAGCGTCCTTTGGACGAAGAAGAATAGCCTAATCTTTGTCCGCAGGACACACTCTTGCCGGGGGTTTTCACACCCCCGGCTTTTTTCGCCTCTTCTTAGCTTAACGGCGCAGGGGCAGACGCCGGGGCGTCGTAGCAGTCAATAGTCCAGTCGTCGAACGACGCGGCTGTGTTGCCCTGGGTCCACAGGCCGACTTTGCCGGCGGCGACATTGGGCAGAGAGACGCTGATGCGCTTCTGCATGTCAATCCAGCCGTGGGCCTGACCGTCACGGACCAGCAGGCGCAGCGTATGCCAGCCGGGGGCCAGGGGCGTCGGCGCTGCCGAAATGGGCGCAGGAGTGGCAGAGGACGGAGGCAGGACAATCGGGGTCTGCTGCAATGTCGTATGCACCGGGCCAGCGATCTGGATCAGCGCCAAATCGCCCAAAGCTTGATTGCAGCGCAGAACCGTGTACTGGTTCGGGCCGGTGTAGCCGAAGACGATCCCGACGGCAGGGCTGATGGTGCCGGCGTCAATGCGGAACCGGACATGAACATCTAAATTGTCGCCGCCATCGGCACGGTCCAGCAGGACGGCGAAGTGGTCGGGCCGGAAGTTCGGGCCGGAAATGTGCGCGACCAGACCGTCCGCGCCAAGCTCGTCGGGCTTGACCGCGCAGAGCGGAGCCGGGCCGGGAGTGCCGGAGCCGACGGGCGACAGGCCGGCCAGTCCGCCTGCCTCAAAGTTGAAGACGCGGGACGCGCTTGGCACTTCCGTCCAGACGTCGCTGCCATCAGTCGCCCACGGGTCGCTCTGCCGCCCTCCCCGGTTCCCTGTCTGCTTCGGCGCGAATGTCGCCAAATAGTCTACAATCTGCGTGGCTTCCGGCGGCGAGATCTCGTCGGAGGCGTGATATTTAGTCAGCATGGTATTGACGGTACGCTGCCACTCGCCCCGCGAATAGCCTTTTTCCGACGGCGACGGCAGGTTATGGCAGGCGGAGCATTTCTCGGCGTAGAGCGTTTTGACCTGCGACGCATCGGCCTTCGGCACATCGGCGGCGACCGGGTGTGCGGGGCTGACGAGCGCTGCGGAGACGGCAATGCCGGCGGCAGCCAGCGTAGACAGCAGCACGACGAAGCGAGATGAGATTATCATGGGACAGCTTTCCAGCAGACATAGGCGAGCGAAGGCGTATTCTATTATTCCACATCACAAAGCGAAAACGAGTCTCTTCCCAAGACGCTGACTTCAGGCCAAATGTTCATCTCTCTGTGCCTTGACAAAGCGCCCGGCTGGTGATATAATTCCGCGTTCCCAATCCCCGTATTTTTGCTGGATTTATTTCTGGGACATCGGATGAGGTCAACGTGATCGGATACTGTGTGCGCTGCCGGGCCAAACAAGAGATGCTTTCTGCGACGCGGACGCTGATGAAGAACGGGCGACGGGCGATGATCGGCACTTGCGCTTGCTGTGGGACCAAGATGTCCGTCGCCGGCAAATGGGACGACGATCCTGAACCCGTGACGCCGGAAAATAGTTTGACAGCCGCCCCGGAAACTGGGTAAAATACCCGGCGCGGCCTCGCGCAGGAGAGGTTTTTGGCACACATGGCAGACGATAAATTTGCAAAAGGACTGGAAGATGTTATTGCCGGCGAGTCCTCCATTTGCGATGTAGACGGCATCAATGGCAAGCTGATTTACCGCGGTTACGATATTCACGACCTGGCTCAGAACACGACTTTTGAAGAGGTCGTGTATTTGTTGTGGAACGGCAGCCTGCCCACAAAACCGGAGCTTGCGGCGCTGCGCTCCGAGATGGACGCAAACCGGGCCATTCCCGAAGGCGCGATGGCTCTCTTGAAGCAGTTCCCGCACACCGTCCCGCCGATGGATGCTCTGCGGACTGCGACTTCCCTACTGGGAATGTATGACCCGGACCTCGGCGACGAAAGCATGGCCGCCAACAAGCGCAAAGCCCTGCGGCTCACGGCCCAGATGGGAACGCTTGTCGGGACGCTCGACCGCCTCCGAAAAGGCGAAGAGCCGGTTGCGCCTCAGCCCGGCCTGTCCACTGCCGCCAGCTTCCTGCACCAGTTAAACGGCACCGTGCCGAGCGAGACGGAGTCACACGCGCTGGACGTGGCGCTGATTCTCCATGCCGACCATGAGCTGAATGCGTCCACGTTCGCCGCCCGCGTCACTGTCGCCACGCTCACCGACATGTATAGCGCCGTCACCAGCGCCGTCGGCACCCTGGCCGGCCCGCTGCACGGCGGGGCGAACGTCAACGTGATGAACCTGCTGGAACAGATCGGCACTCCTGATAAAGCCAACGCAGTTGTGACCCAGATGCTGGCTGAAGGCAAAAAAATCCCCGGCATCGGCCACCGCGTTTACCGCGCTTTGGACCCCCGCGCCGTGTCCCTGCGCGAGATGTCCCGCCAGCTTGCCGAGACTACCGGCGACTCCAAGTGGTACGAGATCAGCGAAAAAGTCCAGGAAGCCGCAGACAAGGCGCTGACCGCCAAGGGCAAAACAACGCTGAAAGCCAACGTAGACTTCTTCTCCGCTTCGGTCTACCACATGCTGCACATTCCGAACGACCAGTTCACACCCGTCTTCGCTATTTCCCGCGTCGCCGGCTGGACCGCGCATATCTTAGAGCAGCTCGGCGACAACCGCCTGATCCGCCCCCGCGCCATCTACACCGGCCCGCGCGACCTCAAAGTCACACCGATAGACCAGCGATAAGACTCTCTTGTCCGAGGGGCGGTTCTTAGGGAGCGAGTGGGATTTATCCTCTCGCTCTTTTTGTGTCTACGATGATTTCGAGTGAGTAGACGAGTAGTTGAAAACTACTCGCTAGGAAAGGCACTCCTCGAGTGAAAGAGAATCCGGTCGGGCTGTATTTCCCGTCCGCAGGACGCCTCACCTAGCGAGTAGTTTTCAACTACTCATTTTTTCGCCCATTTTCGGGTATACTGCCCAAGTTATTTAACCGGGGTTAAAAAACAAGTTGCGCGGGGATAGTTTAGAAAATAGTGCGTTTAGAAAACGGTGTGCGAGGGTGCTATGCGATCTGCGGTCGTGGAAGACTACGTCAAGACAATCTATAAGCTGCAAACGCAGACGGACACCGTTTCCACGTCGGCGCTTGCGGAGCGCACGGGAACAACCGCTGCGGCCGTGACCAAGATGCTGAAGCACTTGGACACGCTGCATTTAGTGGCTTATACACCGTACCACGGGGTTCGCCTCACGCCGATGGGCGAGAAGATCGCGCTGGAAGTCATCCGGCATCACCGGCTTCTGGAGCTGTATTTAGCTCAGGCGATGGGCTACTCGTGGGACCAAGTGGACGCCGAAGCGGAAAAGCTGGAGCATTACATCAGCGAAGATTTTGAGGATTCGATAGAGCGGCTGCTGGGGTTCCCGATGTTTGACATTCACGGCGACCCAATCCCGACCCGCGACGGCCAAATGCCGGAGGCTGCCTACGAGTCCTTGGCAGCGCAGCCGGACGGAGCGGCTTTGATGGTGCGCCGCGTGTCCGACACCGACGCCGCCCTGCTGCGGCATTTGGACGAGTGCGGCCTGCGTCCCGGCACGGCAGTTCAAGTGCTGGCCCGTGAGCCGTTCGGCGGTTCGCTGTCTCTGCAGGTCGCCGGACGCGAGGTGCGGATCAGCCCGGCAGCGGCCTGCAGCGTGTTTGTCGAAACGCTGACGGCGGCTGCCGAGGAGACGCGATGAGCAGGATTTCAGCGGGCCGGGTCTTTGCAGCAGCAGTCGGAACAGCAGCAGTCGGAACAGCAGCAGTCGGAACAGCAGCGTGCAGCGCGGCGCACGCGCAGCAGCCCACACCAACTCCTCAACCGGCTGCGGAGCCGGCAGCCGCGACTGAGCCGGCAGTCAATCCGGGACGACCGACGGTGACGGATGTTGCCAATCTCACTGTCCCCGGCTATCTTGAAATGGAAAGCGGCTTGAACTCTGTCAAGGGCGGCGCTGGCCTCAGCTACCAATTCAGCCAAGCGTTTCTGCTGAAGCTGACGGACAGACCAGGCCGCACGGAGTTCCGGCTCTCTACGGATGGATATGTCGTCCAGAAAACGAGCGGCGGCACGGCAGCCGTCACCACAGGAACCCCCAACGGTTCCACAGTGGTTGCTGCGAACACCAACTCGTTCGCGCAGGGCTTTGGCGACACGACCTTTGGGGTGCAGCACTTGTTTGTCGCGCAAACCCCCAAGACATACAACCTGGCAGCCCGGCTGGAATACAAGCTGCCAACGGGAGGAAGCCGCGTCGGCACGGGAAAATCCGATTATAATGCGCTCCTGCTGGCTTCCAAAGACTACACCGACAAGTTTCACGCCGACTACAACTTAGGGCAGGCTTTGCTGGGCCGCCCGAACCGTTCCAGCTCTGTCGGTCAGACATTCGCGCCCGCCGCCTTCTCGTATCAAGTCCCGCATGGGTTCACCGTGCAAACCGAGTTTTATGGCTTTTCCGGCAGCGCTCTGAACGGCACGAATATCGTTAATGGCTACGGCTTCACCTACACCCCGCGGCCGAGCGTGGTTTACGACGGCTACATCGGCTTCGGCCTGACGCGCTCTGCGCCGAAATACACGGTCACCGTCGGGCGCACCTTTTTTCTCGAAAGACTTTTTTGAGAGGAGAAACTGTTGAAGACTAGCGAAGACTATTTAGAATTAGGAACAAGAGTACAATGAGTGCTCCTGAAATCGCAGCGGATGAGCTGGAGCCGCTGCCGACCGGCGGCTGGCGCGGGCCGGTGAAGCGGCCCAGCCTGCCGGAAGTGTTTCACTCAGTTGCCGTTCCCAAAGATGCGACCGCCTGGCGTCGGTTCCTAGCCTTCTTCGGGCCAGGCTACTTAATCGCCGTCGGCTATATGGACCCCGGCAACTGGGCGACGGACATCAGCGGCGGGTCGGTGTATTCATACCGGCTTTTGTCAGTCATTCTCATTGCCAACTTCACGGCCATCTTTTTGCAGGCGCTGTCAGCAAAGCTCGGCATAGTCACTCAGCGGGATCTCGCTCAGGCCTGCCGCGATGCGTATTCTAAACCCGTTTCGATCTTTCTGTGGCTGTCCGCCGAGATCGGCATTGTCGCGTGTGATGTGGCGGAAGTCATCGGCGCAGGCATCGCGCTGAACCTGCTGTTCCATATCCCGCTGATCATTGGGTGTGCGCTCACGGCGCTGGACGTGCTGGTGGTGCTGGTGCTGCAAGGCCGGGGCTTTCGGTATGTGGAGGCGCTGGTCATTACGCTCATTGGCACGATGATGGTCATTTTCACGGTCGAAATGATCTACGCCCGCCCCGCCTGGTTCGGCATCCTGGCGGGCTTCGTGCCGCACGCGGAGATTATTCGTGACCCCGCCATGCTGTATATCGCGCTCGGTATTCTGGGCGCGACGGTCATGCCGCACAATTTATACCTGCATTCGTCCATTGTCCAGACGCGCGATTTCGGCAGTGACTACAAAGAAAAAAAAGGCGCTATTCAAAGCGCGTACCTAGACTCAACAATCGCGCTGATGCTGGCGCTGTTTGTGAACGCGGCTATTCTCATACTTGCGGCGGCAGTCTTCTACCGTACAGGGCATCACGAAATTGGGGACATTCAAGGGGCGTACAAGCTGCTGACACCGCTGATGGGGGTCGGCATTGCGACGCCGCTGTTTGCGATTGCGCTGCTGGCATCGGGCCAGAACTCGACTCTGACGGGAACGATGGCCGGGCAGATTATCTTGGAAGGCTTCACAAACTTCCAAATCCCCGCCTGGCTGCGGCGGCTGATTTCGCGGATGCTGGCGATTGTGCCGACGCTGATTATCGTCGGCCTGTACGGCATGTCCGGCACCGGCAAGCTGCTGATTTTCAGTCAGGTCGTGCTGTCGGTGCAGCTCTCGTTTGCCGTCGTTCCGCTCATTCAGTTCACCAGCGACAAAGTAAAGATGGGCCGGTTCGTCAACGGCTGGGCCACGCGCACCGGCGGCTGGATTTTGGCCGCGATTATCTTTGGCCTGAACAGCTATTTAGTCTACACGACGTTCAGGCATTAGAACCCCTCCCGCTTGTTCCTCGCTCCCTCCCCTGTTAGGGAAGGGCAATTAAGAGCAGGACGAAAAACGGGAACGCTCACGCCGTCAGGCCGAAATCTCTGGCCCTTCCCTAACAGGGGAGGGAGCAAGAAACGAGCGGGAGGGGTTCCTGCCTGGTTTACCCCTGCCTGCCTGCCGGGTATTTAGTAGCAGCACCGAGGAGGATCTTTCTAATGGCACTGCAAACACTTTACGCGCTTTTTCAGGATGTGTCCGACGCCGAGCGGGCCATCGGGGCACTGCGGGACCACGGCGTCCCGGAAAGCAGCATCGGGATTGCCAGCCGCCGGGCGGCGGAGCAGGACGAAACCGGCCGTGTGCGTGACCATTACACGCGGCTGACCGAAGACAGCACAACGTCGGAGGCGACATATGCGCCGCATCCGGGAACTCCGCCTGCGGCGGCAATCGCGTCTACCGTCACCCCGCGCTCTGATGTAGACACCGCCGAAAACGTGTCTGTGACCGGCCATACGGGATTGACCACGACTACGCCCCAGGACGCGGCAGCAGGTGCGGCAGTCGGCACCGGCGTCGGCTTGGTAGCAGGACTTCTCGCGGCAGCCGCCGCGATCACCATCCCAGGGGTCGGGCTGGTGCTGGGCGGCGGCATCCTCGCCGGCGCATTCGGCGTGGCGGCGGCGACTACGGCAGCGGGCGCGGCGGTCGGCGGCGTCACCGGCTACCTGCGCGACATGGGAATGCCGGAGCAGGCAGCGGCGAATGTCAGCGACCGTCTGCGCGAGGGCGACTATTTGATGACGATCTCCATTGACCCGACGCGCTACGACGAGATCAAGCAGCTTCTCTTGAAGTACAACGCCGCCGGCGTAGACATCAACGTCAGCGCCGCCGGCGAGCGCGTCACCGATGTCTGGGGCAACAACATGGCGATTGCCGAGCATTTGCGAAAAGGCCCCGATCCACAGAATGTCAATGCCCAGGCTGCTGTGGCGGCTCAGGAGGCCTCCATTGGCCGAACGCCGGACGAGATCATGGCCCACGACGAAGCCGTCAGCGCCCCTGAACCTGTTGTCACCGGCAAGGCGCGAATTTATGAGTAGAATAGCGCGTTGGACAAAATAAAAGGGCGCGTCTCGCAGCGCCTCTACAACAACCGCCTCCGCGTTGCCTGCGTGAGGGCCTGTTCTTGACCTCCTCCCCTGCTTCGGGTTATAATGGGCTATGCCTGCTCCGTTTGCCGCTTTCCGCGCCGTGCTGTTTGATCTCGACGGGACGCTCATTGAAACGCATATTGATTTTCCGGCGATGACTGCGGCCATGCAGTGCCTGACACGGGCAGACGGTGTCCCCGAAAGCGTCACGGACGACAAAGATATTCTTGGATTAGTAGACGCTGCCGCCGAAGACGTAAGCAGGCGCGGCGGCGACGGCGCGGCGCTGCGCCGGAGGGCCTTTGCGGAGCTGGAAGCGATGGAAGTCGCCGGTTGTTCTCGGCCCGTGCTGCTGCCGGGAACGCGCGAGCTGCTTTTGGAACTGACCCAGCGCGGCGTCAAAGTCGGCGTCGTCACCCGCAACTGCCGCACTGTTTCCGTAGGCCTGCTGGCCCGGTTCGCCCTGCCCCATCACCTGCTGCTGACCCGCGACGATGTTCCCAAAACCAAGCCGAACCCGGAGCACCTCTGGGACGCGCTCCGCCTGCTGGGCGAACCGCCAAATCAAGCGGCGATGGTCGGGGATCACTGGATGGATATAGAAGCCGGAATGCGGGCCGGCTGCGCGGCGACGCTGGGCGTGCTGGGCCGCAACAGCGCTGACTGGTTTGCCCTCTGCCCGCCGGCGGCACTGGCGCGTGATTTGAGGGAAGCCTCGCCGCTTTTTCAGAAGCCCCCTAGCCCCCAATAATGGGGGAACATGATTTCGGACAAGTCTGCTCTTTTCCGGTTCCCCAACCCATTTAAACAGTGGTGGGGGCCAGGGGGTCTTCAGCCTAATCCATGCGCCTTTCCGTCTGCATCGTCAACTGGAACACGCAGGGCTACCTGCGCGAGTGCTTGACGGCCCTTGAAAGCTACCCGCCGCTGGGGCAGGAGATGGAAGTCATTGTCGTGGACAATGCCAGCACTGACGGCTCGGCGGGTATGGTTGCCGCCGAGTTTCCGGGCGCAGTTTTGATCGCAAGCTCTGTCAATCTCGGCTACGCCGAAGGCAACAACCTGACGCTGGCACGGGCCACGGGAGACGCCCTGCTGCTGCTGAACCCGGACGTCATCGTGCATCCCGAAAGCCTGACCCGCGCCGCGGGGTTTGCCGCCGCGCATCCCGGCATTGCCGCGTTCGGCTGCCGTTTAGTTGGCACGGACGGCAAAACGCAGTCTTCGCTCCGCTCGTTTCCCGACCCTGGCCCGGTCCTCTGGGAGTATCTCGGCTTCTCGCGTCTGTTCCCGCACTCGCGCCTGTTCGGAACCTACCGCATGACCTGGTTTGACTACGAAAGCAGCATTGAAGCCGACCAGCCAATGGGATCGTTCCTCTGGATTTCCCGCTCTGCCTACGACGCCGTCGGCGGCCTGGACCCGCAGTTCCCGATCTTCTTCAATGAAGTAGACTGGTGCTGGCGGGCCAAGCGCGGCCACGGCCTGCCAATCTGGTACACTCCTGACGTGGTCGTCACGCATTACGGCGGCGGCAGCACCCGGCAGGTGAAAGCCAGCATGGTCCGCGAGTCCCACCGCTCCCTGCTGCGCTTCTACGACAAGCACTACCAGAGGATTGCCCCGCCCATGAAGTGGCTTATTCGCACTGCCGTTCTCCTGAACGAGTGGCGACTGACACGCCGGACGACAAGTTGATGGAAGAAGCACCGGCACTGGAAGTGCCGGTACAGCCTGAACCCCTATGACTGACATCGCTGTCATTATTGTCAACTGGAACGCACGGGAAGATTTGCGCGTGTGCCTCGCATCGCTGTACGCGGAGCCGAGGCCGCGCCTGGACTGCGCTGTTTGGGTGGTGGACAACGCAAGCAGCGACGGCTCGGCTGCGATGGTCGCGGCGGAGTTCCCGCAGGTGCATCTGTGCGCGAACACGGAGAACTTGGGCTTTTCGAAGGCCAACAATCAGGTGATTGCCCAGACGGACAGCCGGTATGTGTTTCTGCTGAACTCGGACGCGGCGATCCATGCCGGGGCGCTGGAGACGCTGGCGGCTTATGCGGACAGCCGCCACCCACAAACAGGAATACTCGGGCCGAAGGTGCTGAACCCGGATAGGACACTGCAATACTCATGCCGCCGGTTTCCGTCGCTTGGCGCGGGCTTCTTTCGGAACACCTATTTAGGACGCTTGTTTCCCAATAATAAGTTTGCGCGGGACTATTTGATGACGGATTTTGACCACGACAGCGACAAAGCGGTAGACTGGGTCTCGGGATGCGCGATGCTGATCCGCCGGGAGACGATTGGAAAGATCGGCGCTTTGGATGAGCGGTTTTATATGTATTGCGAAGATGTGGACATCTGCCAGCGGGTGTGGGACGCCGGGCAGGAAGTGGTGTATGTGCCGGAAGCGGTCGTCACGCACGCGATCGGACGGTCCAGCGACAAGAACGCGGACCGAATGATTTGGGAGTTCCACCGTTCTTGGTATGAGTACGATCTGAAGCGGCATCCGAAATCGTCGGAGATCAGGCGGGCGGCGGTCTATTCGGGCCTCTGGCTCCGCGCCGCCGTGCGGATCGCCAAGAGGCGGACGGCAGGTCGCCGGGCAAGGAGCGTATGAAGGAACCACTGGACAACGCGGTCGGGCTGCTGCTGGCGCTGACACTGGTGCTGGCCCCGGTGTTTGCGGCCCAGCCGGATTCCCCGCAGGCGATTGGATCGTTTGAGTGGGCGTCTTTTGTGTGTGCCGGGACGCTTCTCGCGGCGGGATTGGCGCTGCTGGCCGCGCGGCGCGGCGGGGCGTTTGCCCTGCGCCTTTCGCCTGCTGAGAAGGCGTTTCTGGCGCTGCTGGGACTGGCGTTTTTGAGTATTCCGGTGCGGCTGGCGGTGCAACACGGCACGGGGTACTTTGGCGCGATGCTGCGCGGCTGGAGTATTCTGGCCGCTGATTTTGCGCTGTTTGCGCTGGCCCGGCGCGTTGCCGTGAGCCGAACCTGGCTGTACGGGCTGGTGCTTGCGGCTGTGGCAGGGTCGGCGATTGTGGCGGATTTGGGGGTGCAGGAGTATGTCGTGCATCTGCGGGCGGGGGAGCGGGACTGGCGCATTTTTGCGACATCTACCCCGGACTTCCTGGCCGGCCACTTTGTGCTGCTGCTGCCGGTGACGCTGGCGCTGTTTCTAGAGATGCCAAGCTGGCGCGGCCTGACGCCTTTGCTGCGGAGCGCGGCGACGCTAGTGTTAGGGGTTGTGCTGCTGCTTCAGCTTGCCGCGCTGCTGACGACCGGCTCGCGGTTCGCGCTGGTCTCGCTATTGGCGGCGCTGCTGGTTTTTGCCGGGAGCATGGCACTCACAGTCCGGCGCGGGCTGGTGCTGCCGAAAGCGACGCGCGGGCAGACGGGAGTTTTGCTGGCGGCGTTTGCGCTAGGCGGCGGCGTCTTTGCGCGGCCGGTGCTGGTCCGGCTGCAAAACTTTCAGGACAACTCGTCGGCGTTCCGGGTCTGGACCTGGCGCGGCAGCCTGCACATGGCTCTCGCGAACCCAGTGCTGGGGACCGGCGTCGGCACCTGGACAGATTTGTACCCGCGCTATGCGCTCACGGGGTTCACGCGGCTGGCGCATGAGTCGTACTTGCAGTTGGCCGACGAGTGCGGCTTCCCCGCGCTGCTGGTCCTGCTGGCGGCGCTCGGACTGCTGGGCATTTCGGTCGTGCGCGGCCTCAGCCGGACGCCGGAAGCGGAAGCAAGTCACTGGCTGCCTGCCGACAGCCGCCTGCTGCAGTGCGGGCTGCTAGCGGCGCTTGCAGGCGGCGTCGTGCAGAACTTGGTCGACTCGGATTGGTATGTTTTCTTTCTGGGCACGGCGTTCTGGACGCTGGCTGGACTTGCGGCGGCATCAGAGGGTTCGGAAGCGCCGGAAGCACGGCGGCCTCTTCCGGCGGCCATCCTTGTCGCCGCCGGCAGTGTCACGGTGGCCCTGCTGCTGCTGACGGCAGCGCAGGGCATCGGCGCGGGATATGCTGTGGCCGCTTTGGCGCAGAAGAGCGCGGACCCCGGCGGCGCGGCGGAAAGCTACAACGCGGCCCGCGCCTGGGACCCGCTGAACGGGCGCTACCCGAGCGATTTGGGCTTCGGCGTGGAGTATGTCCGGCAGGGTGACCCGCTGAGCGCCGAGGCAGCATTAGAGGCGGCAGCGGCGCTGGAGCCGAACTCGGTCAACTACCGGCGCTTAGGGACGATTTTGCAGGCGTCGGGCCGGAACGCCGACGCTCTCACTGCCTACCAAAGCGGCCTGCGGGCCGAGCCGAACTCAGTGGAGCTGCTGCTGCGGCTGGCCCGCCTCAGCCCGCCCCCGGCGTCGCTGGGGTATTACCAGCGCATTGCCGATTTGGAGACAAGCCCGGTGGGGACGGCGCGGGCGCTGGGCGAGTCGGTGGAACCAAGCTTCGCGTATGCCGACGCCGCGCTCGGCGACGCCGCAGCGAAGACCGCGCCCCAGCGTGCGGCCGAGTATTACCGCCGCGCCGCCGCGCTGCTGGAAGCTTATGTGACTGCGGGCGGCAGCCTGAACGGGCAGCGCGAGGCGATAGACGGCGGGCAGGCCGATCCGCAGACCGACACGGCTTTAAGTAAGCTTTACGCGCAGGTAATGACGGCATATATCGCCGTTGCTCCGGCGGATCAGCAGAAAGAGTTAAAGCGGCGGCAAAAAGAATTCAGAGCAAAATACGACGCGGTGGTCAGCCAGTCATCAAAACCGGGTATCCTATAAGTCATATAATTTTGGAGCAGATTTCTCAGGAGATAAGAAATGAACATTACCGCGACTAAGCGTGCGCCCCAGACAAAAGGGGAGCGCAAGCAGCGTATCCGCCAGGGCTTTATCCCCGGCTCCGTTTACGGCAAGGGTCTGGAACCGATGGACGTTGAGGTTTCATCCAAATCCATCGCCGCGATCCTGTCCGCCGAAACCGGCCTGAACACGATGATTGATCTGGCGATTGCCGGGGACGACAAGACCCATTCGGTGCTGGTGGACCGCTTGGAGCGAAATCCGCTCACGCGCGGCTTTATCGCCATCGGCTTTCATCAGGTCAAGCAGGGCGACAAAGTCACGGCTCAGATTCCCATCCAGCTCACCGGCCATCCCGACGGCGTGGACACCGGCGTTCTGGTGCTGGAACAGGCCCTGGAAACGATCACGGTCCATGCCCAGCCCGCCGACCTGCCCGCGCACCTGGATGTGGACGTGTCCCATTTGCAGCCCGGCGACGTTCTGCGGGTCGCGGACCTGCCGCACAACCCGAAAGTGGACTTCACAAGCGCCGAAGACCTTGCCATCGTGTCCCTGCACTACTCGCGGACCGCTGAGGCTGTGGAAGCCATTAACGAGGAAGAAGCCGCCGGTGCAGTTCCGGTGGATGCCCTGACCGGCGAGGACGCCGTGACCGATCTTCGCGCGTCCGCTAAAGAAGGCTCCGATACGATCACCGGCGTCTAAGGCGCAGACCGGATTGCCCGCATCCAAGCTGCCCGGCGCTTCGCGAAGCGCCGGGCATTTTTCTGAGGGAATACTGCGCGTATGCCCCGTTTAATCATGTCCCCGCCATCATCAGGAACAGCTCGAGAATCACCTGCCCTCAGCAGCCTGCCCTACTTGGCCGCCGCTTTTCTTGTTTTTCTCGGCTGGGCCGAGTACACCCGGACATTCTCAGTCCCGGTGTTCCCGATGGATGACGCTTACATCGTCATCCATAACGCGCAGGTGCTTCTTTCCGGCAGCGACCCGAACTATGCCGGCTCTTCCGCACTTGCCGGGACGACGAGCGAAGTGCATCTGGCACTGGTCAGCGGCCTGATGCGTTTCCTGCATCCACGCGCCGCGCTGCTGACCGCGCTCTGGCTGGCGACGCTGCTGTATGCGCTGGGCCTGGTGCGTCTGGCGCGGGTCAACGGCGCAGGCCGGGAGACCGCCACAGCGATTGCAGCGCTGGGGCTGATTGCGGGGCAAGCGCCGCATCATTTGATGAATGGCCTGGAGACGGGGCTGATGCTGGCGGCGGTGACCTGGGCGCTTGTCCTGCTGTCTCGCCCGGCAGGCCAGCCGCAATGGCTGCTGCCCGCGCTGTGCGGGACTTTGCCGTTTATTCGGCCTGATCTACTGCCGCTTTCGCTGCTGTTTCTTGCTCTACACCTCGGGCGGCACTGGCGGCAGCGGCAGGATTTGTCCGCGTTCTGCCGGCACGCCGGACTGGACATCGGTGTCGCCGTTCTGTTCGCGCTGCCGTGGGCGCTGTGGTGCTGGTCGTCCGACGGCTCCATTTTCCCGTCTACCGTCAATGCCAAGCGTTTTTATTTTGCTCAGGCCGGGTGGCCTGCGGGTTTCCGGGCAAAGCTTGTCGCCAAAGGGCTGTACCATTTTCTGAGAGATCTCGGCCTGCTGTCAGTCTTTGCCGTGTTCCTGGTGCGGACCTGGCTGGGCCGGATCGGCATCGCCTACGGCGGGGTTCTATTGGCCGCCTACTACGCCCAGTTTCCCGGCGCTCTTCTCACTTACGAAGGCCGCTACTTATTCCCGCTGCTGCCGTTTATTCTGCTGGGGGTTTTGTATGCCCTGCGCCAATCGCGTTCGGCTCTGCGCGTCGGGGCCGCAGTTGTCCTGACGCTGGCGCTGACTTTGTCTTTGGTCCGTTTGCCGGAGTTCTGGGCGCGGCACAAAGCAAACTGCTACTTCGCCCAGCATGACCTGCCGGGCGTTGCGGCATGGTGCAACAGGCACCTGCCGGTGGGTTCGATTCTGCTGATCCATGACGCCGGCTATATCGCTTACGGGACGCACTTCCAGGCAGTGGACATGGTGGGCCTGAAAACCCCAAGCAGCATTCCGGTCCATCAGGCGATCACCTACCCCACAAATGGCCGGGACCGTTATTTAGCGGTCAGCGAGATCGCGCTGCGCGGCCACACGCAGTATCTCATCACGCAGGACCGGTGGAACACCAGCTACTGCACCGTGACGGGCCTGGAAGCGCTCGGCTGGACGGTTCGCCTGATCAACGCCGACTACGCCTACAAAATCTACGCGCTCCAGCCGCCCCGCGATCTCAGTCGTGCCTTGCAGCCCAATCCCAGCTTCCACGCACCGGTCATCTCCGGCGAAGGCGTGACGATCAAGTAGGCGAAACTCTCAGAGTTCCCCCCAGCCCCTAATAATGGGGGAGCCAGAAAAGAACAGGCCAAGCTTCTTAAATCTTGCTCCCCCATTATTGGGGGCTGGGGGGTCTTATCGGTTCTTCAGCGAAACAGCCTCTAAGCAGGCAGCGCGTCCACGGCGCGGTCTATCTCTTCGCGTGTGTTGTAGAAATGCGGCGAGAAGCGCAGATTTCCGCCCCGGTCGGCGGCGGCGACATTGGCATCGGCGAGCGCCTGCATAACTATGTCGTTCGGCAGATTGCGGTGCTTGAACATGACGAGACCGGCCCGCTGATGGTCGGCACGGGGCGACATGACGCGGTAGTTCTTGGCTTCCAGCTTGCCGGCCGTGTAGTCCGCCAGGGCCAGTATTTCCGCGCCGATGGCCTCAATCCCCACTTCTTCCAGCAGGGACAGCGCCGACTCTAGGCCGACCAGCCCGAGGAAGTTCGGCACGCCTTCTTCGTACCGCTGGGCGCTGGGCTTAGGCGAAAAGTCCAGCGGGTCGAACTTCATCACGTCCACCACCGAACCCGCGCCCATGTTGACCAGCCGCAGGCGGTCCAAAACGTGCGGGGCGATATACAGGCCGCCGGTGCCGCCGGGCGCAAGCAGCCACTTGTGTGCGCCGGTGGCGGCAACGTCAATTCCCAGCTTTTCCACTTCCAGCGGCAGTGCGCCGAGGCCCTGAATGACGTCCAGCACGAAAATTGCCCCGCGAGTGTGCGCGGCGGCGGTGATGGCGGCCAAATCGCAGCGGAAGCCCGTGCCGAACTGAATCCACGAAAGCGTGACGACGCGGGTCCGGGCATCCATGACGGCGTCCAAATCTTCCGCCGTAAATGTGCCGTCGGGCCGGGGTGCCGCGAGGCGCGTTTCAATCCCCCGGCCCGCCTGCGCGTACCAGGGATACACGACGCTCGGGTACTCGCAGCGCACGCTGACCACGTTGTCGCCGGCGTCAAGCTTTAGGGCGTCGGCAATCAGCGCCAGCCCCTGCCCGGTGTTCTTGGTGAGGGCCAGATGCTCGGCAGGAACGCCCATCAGCCGGGCCATCCGCTCCCTAGCCCCTTCCCGCGCCGGGCCGATGACGTTCATAGCAAACTTCATCGGGTGAACTGCGAACTGCCGGGCGGCCTCTGTCACCGCCGAAACGACGCGGGCAGGCGACGGCGAAATGCCGGCATGGTTCAAATAGATGGTTTCTTCCGTCACGGCGGAGAACTCTTGCTCACGATAAGACATCGGGTATACTACTTTCCTAGAGTGGACTTTGTTGAGATTGGACTTTGTTAGATGGGAGGACTAATCTTGTGACTTCAGAAGACGCGGAAATTGCCCGTAATGTGCGGCGCGAACTCGGCAAGCGAGCCATTGATGCGACCATGATTGACGTTCAAGTGAAGAACGGCAACATCACGCTGGCCGGGCGCATCACGCACAAGCGCGAAGACAAAGGCGCAACCCTGCGCTCCGAAATAGACATCGTCATGAAGAACATGACCCGCGAGCGTCTGGTGCGCGGCTTTTTCGACCAGATGCAGTACGTTGTCGAGCATGACGACGACAGTGAAAAAGACAAAAACACCCGAGGCCGAATGCGCGGCTAATCGGTATGGCAATCGCTTATGGACGATGTCCGCCTCGTCAAAATCAGCAGGTTCCTCAGCAAGCACCTGCGGCACGACCCCGGCGGCTTAGGCTTAACGCTCGCGCCCGGCGGCTGGGTGCTGGTAGATACGCTTCTGGCCGCCTGCGCGGGGCACCGGATGCCATTCACCCGCGCAGAGCTGGAAGAAGTCGTCGCCAAAAACAGCAAGCAGCGGTTCTCGTTTGATGCCGACGGCACAAGTATTCGGGCCAATCAGGGCCACAGCGTTGAAGTGGACTTGCATCTTGCGCCGGCCACGCCGCCCGCCGTTTTATATCACGGGACAGGCCATCAGACTGCGCCAATCATCGCGCAGGATGGCCTGCGAAAAATGGGCCGCAACCATGTCCATCTGTCCCGTGACGCCGGCACAGCGCGGGCAGTCGGGGCGCGTCATGGTCGCCCGGTCATCTTCCAAATTGACGCGGCGGCGATGGCCGCTTCAGGCCATTTGTTCTACTGCTCCGACAACGGTGTTTGGCTGACGGACTTTGTTCCAGCAGTCTATTTATCCCCCTACTCCCCGTGACTACTATTCTCCGTGGATGCCAGCGACAAAGAGCGTCTTCTCGTTCTGGTAGGTGACCGCGCCGGGCGCACTTTTGCGCGGCTTGCGGACATGCTTTTTGAGCGTGTAGTCTACCGGAATGAGCGACGAGTGCTTGACTTCGCTGCGGGCAGCAACCATTTCAGCGGCCTGCTGCAGGGCGGCGTGGGACACCGACGCCGGCTTGTTTTTGGCCCGAATAATTCCGTGCGCGGAGGTCGCCGCACGGACATGGAGCCAGATGTCCGATGCCGCCGCAAGCTTTGTTGTCAGGTAGTCGTTAGAGTCTGCGTTTTCGCCGACCAGAATTTCCCAGCCGTCAACAGTCTGGTAGCGCTTGATTTTATGCCCCTCAAAGTCCGGCGGCGCTTGGCGCGGAGCTGGGCCGGCGCTGCTTGGCGTGTTCCCAGTTGCCAGCGATTGGGCCAGCGAAAGGCGCAGGGCGGCGACTTCCGCCGAGGTTGTGACTCGCTCGGTCTCGCGCTCGGCTAGGGACAGCAGCACCACTTCTTCCAGAGCCTGCGCCCGCCGCTCCTGCAGGGTCAGGGCGCTGAGGTCCGCCTTGCGGCTGCGCTTGTAAAAGCGCTCGGCGTTTTCGTGAACCGAAAGCGTCGCGTCCAGCGCAATAAACCGCATGGTCGGCTCGCCGCCGGGCAGGGGCGGCGCATAGTAATCCGGCACGGAGATCAGCGACTGTCCGCGCCTGATTTGGGACTGGTTCGTCAGCAGCAAATCTCCGGCCTGGCGGTATTCTTCCGCCCGCGCGGCGTTCCGCAGCCCTTGTTCCATTTCCGATGCCTCGCGCTCCCGCAGCTTGCGGGTCCGGCGCAGCGCGGCCAGCAGCGAGTCGCGGGTGCGCTCAAATGTCTCCCGTCCGATGATGGACGACGCGGCGTGGTCTAAGGCCACGCTGACGGACTCGCGGGGATGCTGGTCGGCAGGCGGAACAGTCAGCAGCGGCACGGGATATGCGCCCAGCATCCTGCCGGCGGGGTCGGTCCAGACGCGCGGCCTCCAGTCCCCCACCCGCACGACGGTCAGCAGCACCGCCAGCGCGTGATGCAGGGTCTGCGGCGTCAGAATCTCGCCGGCCCGCGCAACTGTTTCCGACGCCAGCAGCGGGCTGACGCCGGACCAGTGGGTCATCAGCCATTCCTCGGCCTCGTCCGGCGTCAGCGTCTCCGCGCTGAGTTCCATCGCCAGCGCCGCCGTCGGGTCTTGCCTGCCGCGCTGGCGCGGCGGGGGCGCGTAGGTCAGCCCCGGCTGGATTTGCCGCAAGCGATTGAGCGTTCGCCCGATGTTCTTGGCAGCTCCTAAAATCATCCCCGCGCCGTTCACGAAGATCAAGTTGCTGTGCTTGCCCATCATTTCCGCAATCAGCACATACGGCGCACCGTCCACGGCTTTAAAGCGCAGGTGCAGGACACGCTCACCGAAGCCCAGCGGCAGGGAGACGTCGGACAGCCATGCGCCGTCGAGGTGCCGGCGCAGGACTGAGCAGAATGGCGGCGGGGTCGGCGGGTTCTCGCGGCGGGCAAAAGTCAAATGGGCGCGGGTGTAAGCTGCGTCGCACGAGAGAAGCAGGTCGTGCTTATGCCCGGCATGGTAGAAGCGCAGGACGATCTCCAGCGGGTCCGGCTGGGTAATCTTTTCAATCTTGCCGCCGACCAAAGTCCGTCCCAGCTCGTCCCGCACAGCCGCCAGCAGCAGCGAATCAAATATCATAGCACACTTAGTATACCCCGGCCTGGCGCACGCTGAAAAATCCTTCCTGCTTTTTGAAATCAATTGACAAAACTTCGTGAAACTTGCTACAATCAAGGCAAGAATGATGACAAGTTTTGTTGACGCGAAATGGCATCCACGGGTGCGGAGACACACGCAGATGCCCTGCACCCCTGCAAGACAGCATCAACATGCACTTGTCTCCGACCCGCTTCCGACTGACGCCGCCTTCTAAAGCCGCAGCGAGTCGAAGCGGGTTTTTTCGTTTCTGCCGCATTATTTGTTTCTGTCTTATTGCAAAAATCACGAGGCCGCAAAATTTACGAGGCCGGGGATATGACTACTCTTTATATTCTTTCTGGTATTTCTTTTGCTGGAAAATCGGTGCTGGCGAAAGCCATCAACTCATGTACCCATTCTGAAATAGTCGATCCTGATCAAGTCGCTCATGAGTTTGGACTGGGATTAAATGGAGAATTTCTTTCTGATGCTGAGTGGAGTGTTTTCCATAGCATTGCAGAGGGTCGTGCAAGAGAATTCCTAAACAGTGGGGTAAGCGTCATCTACGACACGACATCCTTTACGAAGAGCCAACGGGATCACCTCAAGCAGATTGCTTATGAGTGCAATGCAAATGCACAGGTGATTTTCGTGAGGATACCTGAAGAAGTTGCCCTAAAACGTTGGGAACTCAATAGTCTTAGCAAAGAGCGGTTTCATGTTCATTTTGATGATTTCAACATGATCGCTAATCAATTTGAGCCACCTTACTGTGAGAGCGAAATTACTTACAATGCAGAAGAAGATCTGCCAAGATGGCTCCAGGAGAACCTTGGTTGCTGAGAGAACATTGAAATCGAGTATTTGAGCATCAAAATTGGAAGGATGAAACGACCACTGCTATGAGCCATGAAGTTCTTGTTTTGAACAGCGATTACGAGCCGCTGAATGTCTGCAACCTGCGCCGGGCCGTGATTTTGCTGTATCTCGGCAAAGCCGACATCCTGCACACGCACGAAGACAGCACCGCCCCCTGCCTGGTCACGAACGAAGGCCAGACCGTCGCCGCGCCGTCGGTCCTGCGCCTGCGCTACCATGTCAAGCGGCCTCTGCCCGACCTGAAGCTGTCCCGCCGGTCCATTTTCGCCCGCGACAACTACACCTGCCAGTATTGCGGGGTGCAGACCCGCGACCTGACGATTGACCACATCCTGCCCAAGCGTGCCGGGGGCGGGATGCACTGGGACAATTTGGTTGCCTGCTGCCGCCGCTGCAACGCCCGCAAAGGCGACAAGCTCTTGTCCGCCTGCGGCATGAAGCTGGCCCGTCCGCCGAAGCGCCCGCGCTACGTCCCGTACATCAGCATGACCAAGTACATCAGCGGCACCAAAAACGAAGTCTGGCGCGACTACCTCCCCGTCTTCCACGACGTCGGCGGCTCCGACAACTACGCGGCTACGGCCTAATGCCCCACCAGGCCGCCTAAAGCAGTAAAGCCCGGCCACTCACCAGAGAGCCGGGCCTTTTTGCTGCTCAGAGCCACCGCCGCGCCAATGAGGCTCGGCCACCACGTCAAGCGCTCTGCCCCGGTATCAAGTGAGAGAAGCTAGCCGGGGCAGTTTTGGCCGTTGCGCGAAGCCATCAATATAGCGTTCCTCATGCTTCCTGAGAAACGGTCACTAGCAATTTGCCTCGAGAACCGCCACGCTCTAATTGAGATTGCGCTTCACCAACCTGCTCTAACGCAAAGCGCCCAGAGATAGTAAGGCGTAGCTGGTGATCGTCAAACATTCTCGCGACGCGCCCCAAATCATCGCGGGTTGATTGCGCCATGGCAAAGCGGGATCGCTGACCGGGTGAACGTGCGAGAGCGGGGTTCGGTTGCCCCGCAGCCAGAACGAGCATACCATCCGGTTTCAAGGCAGCCCACGATTGCTCCTCGGTCTTGCCGCCTGCGAGATCGAATACCAGATCCATCTGGCCCGCAAGCTCATTAAGCTGATCTGTGTTGTAGTCGATCGCTACGTCTGCGCCTAACTCCCGGAGGAACTCTGTGTTCCGCCCCGAGGCAGTCGCGTACACGGTCGTGCCGAGACGATGTGCGAACTGGACGGCGAAGTGCCCAACCCCGCCGGACCCCCCTTGGATTAACACACGTTGACCGGGTTGCATTTCGCCCTGGGTCATCAGACCATGCCAGGCCGTCATTGCTGCCAGAGGAATCGCCCCTGCATCGGCGAGCGGAATGGATTGGGGAACGGCGGCGATTTCGTCTGTACGAAGGCAGACATACTCCGCGAAGGTGCCCCGGCTAAACGTCATGGTGGTGCCTGGGTCTGCTCCAGGAAAGCCATAGACCACATCTCCGGGCTGCCAGTCCGTAACACCCGTGCCCACCTCCTCTATACGACCGCTTGTATCGAAGCCGAGCAGCAGAGGCAGGCGCTCTGCCGGGAACATCTGTAGCAGTTCACCGGCGCGGGCTTTGGCATCAACAGGGTTCACACTTGTTCCTGCAATCCGAACAAGGACTTCCCCGCGTCCTGGTGATGGCCGCTCGATTTCTTCCAAGCAAAACTGGTCGCCTCCTCCGAACTGGGGCAGCATCATCGCCTGCATCTTCTTCGCTACATTTGTATTCGAGTCCTGATTTGTGTTCGAGTCCTGTGACATGGCTAATTTTCCTCTTCTCGTGGGGCGCAGTTTGCGCTTTATTGGTTTGCTTTCACGACGATGGTAAGCAGAAAGGGTTTATCAGACCCTCCTGCTATCGTTGTTATGTCAGTCTATGACATTATACGGCGTAGTGACAGTAAATGTCAAGTTAAAGGATATAATAGGAACATGCCCCGAAACGGAGAACCAGCACGCCGACGCCTTCAGCAGGCAGCCTTAGAGCTGTTCTGCGAACGCGGTTATGATCAGACCACTGCGTCTGAGATCGCCGCCCGCGCCGGTGTCACGGAGCGAACCTTTTTCCGACACTTCCCCGACAAGCGCGAGGTTCTGTTCGACGGTCAGATCAAGCTGAGGTCGGCTCTGACCGGCGCGATAGCCGAAGCACCGGAGACACTACAGCCGCTGGAAATCCTGTACTGGGCGTTTCGATCCGTCGAGCAGGCGCTAGAGGACAACCGACCCTTCTCTGTCCCCCGGCAGCAAGTGATCGCGAACAGCCCTGCACTTCAAGAGCGCGAGTTAGCTAAGGAAGCCGCTCTGACTGAGGATATGGTTGCGGCACTACGTCATCGTGGCGTTGACGGACAGTTAGCGACCCTGGCGGCGCAAACTGGAATGGCCGCTTTCCAGTACGCGGTCGTATCCTGGTTTGCCGACCCATCGTGTCAACTGAGGGCGCATCTGGATAATGCTTTCGACGAGCTATGCAGGCTATCATCGCCGCTCACTGTGACGGAAGCGCGGCGTTCCCAGCAAGAGAATTTCAGTAGGTTGGATGTACAAGAGCTTTGAGGACGAAAAACTCGTGTTTGTTGACTTATAAAACAGTCTTCGGAATTGATTACTCAGAGCAAAATAGTTCACACACATACCTAATAGGTGTAAAGCCTGAAACGCTCGTTTCAGTTCTTCACGCAGCCTAATCGCTTCACAATTCCTACCAGCATCTCCACTGTCCGGTCTATCTCTTCCGCCGTCGTGCCGCGCCCCAACGTCAGGCGCAGGGCGCTTTTGAGGCGGGCGTCGGGCAAGCCCATTGCAGATAGAACATGGCTGGGTTCGATGCTGCCGGAGGTGCAGGCGGAGCCGGACGAGGCGGACACGCCGGCGCGGTCCAAAGACAGCAGCAGGGTTTCGGCGTCGAGGCCCGGCAGGGAAATGTTCAAGTTGTTCGGCAGGCGGTTGGTCGGGTGTCCGTTGAGAATAACACCGGGGAGGCGGCGCATAAGCTGGGTCCAGAAGCAGTCGCGCAGATGGGTCAGACGCTCGGCTTCGGCGGCGCGTTCCGGCAGGAGCAGGCGGACAGCCTCGCCGAAACCGGCAATGGCGGAGACGTTTTCGGTCCCGGAGCGGCGCTGGCGCTCCTGGCCGCCGCCGTGCAGCAGCGGCTCAATCGCGATGCCGCTACGGACATACAGTGCCCCAACGCCTTTGGGGCCATAGATCTTGTGGGCGGACAGCGTCAGCAGGTCAACGCCGGTTACGTCTATCGTGACAGGAAGCTGGCCGAAGGTCTGGACGGCATCGGTGTGCAGGTACGCGCCGCGAGCGTGGACAACGCCCGCGATCTCGCGCAGGGGCTGGATCGTGCCGACTTCGTTGTTTGCGTGCATGACGGATACAAGAACCGTTTCGTCTGTTATTGCGGCGGCGACGGACTGGGGCGAAACAGTGCCAAACTCATCTACGGGCAGGATCGTGACGCGGAAGCCGAAGGTTTCGAGAAACCGCGCTGTTTCGGTGACGGCTTCATGCTCAATCGCTGTGGTGATGAGGTGATTGCCGCGCTTTCGGTTCGCCAGCATGACGCCGGCTAGGGCGGCATTGTCGGACTCCGTGCCGCCGCTGGTGAAGGAAATCTCGGAGAACTGGCAGCCGAGCGCCTCTGCCAGGGTGTCGCGGGCGGCGTCCAGCGCCCGTTTCGCCCGCTGACCGTCGGCGTGGAGGCTGCTGGGGTTGCCGAAGCCGTCAGCAGACAGGTACGGCTCCATCGCCGCCCGCACTTCCGGGCGCAGGGGGGTTGTCGCGGCATAGTCTAAATAAATTCGCGCGTCCATGCGAGTATTATACCCGCCCCCCGCCCCAATTCTGGGGAGCCGGATAAGATAGAAGGGCGCAGCAAGCAGCGCCCCTACCTACCTTCCAATCTTAGCTTTTCTAATCTGGCTCTTGTCTTGTCCGGCTCCCCAGAATTGGGGCGGGGGGCCTTCTCCCCATTTTTGCCGCGTCCTCATAACGCACTAATGCCCCGCCGAAGATGTCTAGCGCACTGCCGATGGTCAAGTCTACCTTGCCGCCGGACAACTGCTCGACACGCGCGATGTCTTCCAAGCGCCGTGCGCCGCCGGCGTAGGTCGCCGGCAGCGTGACCCATGCGCCAAGATGCTGGACTAAGTCTTCGTCAATTCCCTCGCATTTGCCTTCAACATCGGCGGCATGGATTAGAAACTCGGCGCAGTAGGGTTCCAAAAGCTGGAAAAGCGCGGCGTCAAGCCGGGTTGACGTAATGGTCTGCCAGCGGTTCATAGCGACATAATACTCGCCGCCGTTTGTTCGGCGGCAGCTTAGGTCTATCACCAGGCGGTCTTTGCCGACGGCATCCGTCATGGTTTGAAGGCGGCGCGGCGAGAAAACGCCGCCGTCGAATAGATACGACGTGACAATGACATGGCTTGCGCCGGCGTCCAGCCACAGCGCGGCGTTGCCAGGGGTGACGCCGCCGCCGAGCTGCAGGCCGTTTGGGTAAGCGGCAAGCGCGGAGCGGGCCGCGTCTTCACTGCCGGGACCGAGCATAATCACATGACCACCGCGCAGGCCGTCGCGCCGGTAGAGGGCCGCAAAGTCGGCGGCGGAGCGATCCGAGACGTGGTTTGTGATTGTTTTACTGTCATCATCGGTCAGTGTGCCGCCGATAATCTGGACCACGCGGCCCTCTTTGAGGTCAATGCACGGGCGAAAGGCCATAGAAACTTACTCTTTCCGCATCAGCAGGGAGAACGTGTTCGGCAACTTGGACTTGACGGCTTCGGGCAGATTAGAAGGAGCATCCCAAAAGTCGTTTGGGTGTTCTTCTATTTTTTTTAGCCGCAGGCCGGCGCTTATGAGCGGGTTGATAATCTGGCCGAAGGTCTTCTGGCTCTGGTACTTCTTGGAAAGCTGTTCTTTCGGCTGAGACAGCTCGCCCACATAAGTCGGCCCCCAGCCCTGGTCTTCGCAGATCACTGTCTGGAAGTAGTCGCCATAGACAGGATCCAGCCTCAGTTCCGAAGCTTCCGAGTCCCAGATCCAAGACACAGGGTGGCTCTCAAACAAGTACAGCTGGCCGCCGGGCGCGAGCAGGCGGGACACAACAGACGCCCAACTGTCCATGTCGTGCAGCCAGTTGAGGGCACCGCGCCCGGTGTAAACGAGGTCAGCCGTACCGTCGAGTTCGTGCGGTGTGTCTGAAATGTCGCAGCAGTACCAGGTCGCGGGCGCGTTTAGCGCCTCGGATTTCGCGCGGGCAACTGCAATTATGTCTTCGCTGATGTCCACGCCGACCACTTCTTTTGCGCCGAGGTTCCAGAGCGAGAGCGTGTCCGTCCCGCCCGCGCACTGCAAATGGATCGCCCGTTTGCACCACTCGCCGAGGCCAGCCAAATAAGAATACTCGGGCGGCTCGAAGTTCGTGCCGCCGCCTCGCAAAAACTCGACACGCTCGTCCCGTGTATCGGCGTAATGGGCGGCCGCTTCGTTCCAGGCGGCCCGATTGGACTGGTGCATTTCTTGGACAGTCACGCGATATCCTCAAAAACTAACAGCTCAAAAACTAACAGCCCTGGAATTACTCCCAGGGCTGTGAGTGTACCTTTATTGCGCTAGGTTACGAAATGGCGGTGTCGCCGCGCTCGCCGGTGCGGATGCGGACAGCTTCCATCACCGGTGTGACGAAGATTTTGCCGTCGCCGATTTCGCCGGTGCGGGCGGCGTCTTCAATCGCGCCGATGACAGCGTCCTGCTGGCTGTCGGCGACCACGACGATAAGCTGCACTTTTGGCAGCAGGTTAACCTGATATTCCGACCCGCGGTAGTGCTGGGTGTAGCCCTTCTGCTTGCCTGCGCCTTTGATTTCGGTGACGCTGATGCCGTGGACGCCGATCTCGTCGAGCGCCGATTTGACTTCATCTAACCGGCTGGGGCGAATGATCGCTTCAATTCGGACCATGTGCGTTTTCTCCTCTTGGTCACTTTCTTATTGGTCGTCTTAGTCAATTCCAGCCAAAGCCGGGAGGCCGGCATTGTCGCCGGAGTAACCTTCTTCGCCGTGCTCGGTAACATCCAGGCCGTCTTCTTCCTCCCCAGACGGCGCACGCATCCCGCCAGGAATGAGGACGTTAAGCAGCGAGCCGATCAGAAGCGTGGACACAACCGCACCAATAATGGTAATGACAATCGCCTCAAGCTGGGCCAGCGGCTGCCCCCAGGACGAGTTGGGCTGACCGGAGAACGGGCCGTTGCCGACGCCGCTGCCGCCGGTGACAATGGAGTTGACCGCGCCGTTGGCGAACAGGCCGGTCGCCAGAGCGCCCCACATTCCGCCGCAGGCATGGACACCGAAGACGTCCAGCGCGTCGTCGTAGCGGTTGAGCTTGCCTTTAAGCTGGATTGCAGAGAAGCAGATAGGCGAGACGACAAGGCCGATAATCAGGGCGTCAAACGCATTGACGAAGCCGCAAGCGGGAGTAATCGCAACTAGCCCCGCGACCGCGCCAGAGCCGAAGCCCACGGCGGTCGGCTTCTTGAAGCGGATCCATTCTACCAGAGTCCAGGACATCGCGGCGGCTGCCGTCGCAATATGCGTGTTGATGAACGCCGCCGTCGCGACGCCGTCCGCCGCAAGCTGCGAGCCAGCGTTGAAGCCGAACCAGCCGAACCAGAGCAGAGCGACCCCAATCAGGACCATGGGGACGTTGTGCGGGCGCATCTCCTCGGAGCCGGCCCCGCGCCGCTTGCCGAGCATGATGCAGAGCGTCAGCGCCGAAACGCCGGACGAGATGTGAACGACCGTGCCGCCGGCGAAGTCAAGCGCGTGGATTTTGCCGGTGCCGATCAGGCCGCCGTCCCAGACCATGTGCGCCAGCGGGTCATAAAAGAACGTCGCCCAGAGCAGGATAAACAGGCAGTACGCGCCGAACTTCATCCGCTCCGCGACCGCGCCGGAAATCAGCGCGGGCGTGATAACCGCAAACATCATCTGGAACAGCATGAAAATCGCGCCGGGAATTGTCAAAGGGGATGCACCCGCGATCTGCGGCGCGACGGTAATCGGCGCGGCCCCGGCTCCGGCTCGCAGTCCCATCCAGCTCAACGGGCTGGCAAACACGCCCAGCCCAAAGATCTTTTCTTCATGCGGCCCGAACGCCACCGAGTATCCCCAGAGCATCCACTGGATCGAGATGAGACCAAGCGCGACAAACGACATCATCAGCGTGTTCAGCACGTTCTTGGAGCGGACCAAACCGCCGTAGAACAGAGCCAAGCCCGGTGTCATCAGCATGACCAGTGCGGTGGCGACAATCATCCAGGCGGTGTCGCCCCTGCTTGCGCCTTCGGGTGTGAACGCCGCATTGTTCAGGTTCTTCAGCGTGTTCATCGCCGCTGGAGGCGTCGCGCTGTTGTCCTGGATCATCGTGCCGCCGTCAACTGTTTTGGCGGCGGGGGTCGCCGGGGCTGCCGCTGCCGCGCCGCTGGTCGCGGGCGCTGCCGGGGTGGAAGTCTGGGCCTGGGCCGCGAAAGACAATGGGAGAAGGGCTGCCGCGCAGAGGGCGGCTCGCCAGAGTTTGGATTTCACGAAAAAGCATCCTCCTGAGTCGTTGAACCTGAATGAGAAAAGGTTACCGGGGGTGCTTCATCGCGTTTGCCGGAAGGCTGCTTGCCGGGCGTCAGCACCTGGAAGTGTTTCAGGATAGCACAGGCAGGGAACTTTTGTCAAGTTTATTTTAGTATGCAGGCTTTGATTTGCAAAAGAAGACGCAAAAACCCGGCACGGGGTATTCTCGCGCCGGGCTTTCGGCTCTTTATTTGTCTTCCGTGGCTTCCGCCGAGAGCCGCACGGTGACGGCATCGGCGAGCTGCGGGGAGCCGTCGGGCATTTTATGGTCCCAGGTAATGCCGTAGGCGCTGCGGCTGATTGTGATGGGGTCGGTCAAAATGCCGAGGCGCGTCCCGCCGAACGGGTCTTGAACTGGCCCGAGATAGCGGAACGGGATGGACACGGGATGCGACTGGTCTTTAATCGTCAGCGTCCCGTCAGCCACATAATGGTCACCCGATTTGCGAATCGCCGTGCTTTGGAAGGTCAGCGTCGGGTACTTAGCGGCGTCAAAGAAGTTCGCCGACTTAAGATCGGCGTCACGCGGCGCGACATTCGTGTCGATGGACGCGACCTGGGCCGTGAAGCTGACGCTGGACTTGGACAAGTCGGCAGGGTCAGCGACGATTTTGCCGGATTTGTCGTCAAAACGCCCCTGCACTTTGCTGAGGCCCATGTGCTGAATCTCAAAGCCGATGGACGTGTGCACGGGGTCAAGGGTGTAGGTGCCGGCGACAGGCAGGGCGGCCTTGAGGCTTGCCGCTCCGAGCAGGCGCGGCTGAGGAAAGGCCGGACCGGGATTGAAAAGCATGGTGCCGGCGATTACGGCAAACGCGCCGCCGGTGAGGGCCGTAAACGCAAGAATGCGCTTGGCAGAAAGTTGTGTCATAAGAAATCTCCTGGTGTGGCTTTGTGGGGAGAAAATAAAGCCCCCGCCGTAAATGGCGGGGGATTGAGAGTTTAGCTTGCTTTGGCAATCGCGGCGATTTTCTCGCGGGCTTCGGCGAGAGCGCCGTTGAGAACGTCGTCGCCGCGAATCGTGTTGTTGATATGGATAAAGTCCATGTCGGTGACGCCCATTAGGCCGAACGCGCTTTTAAGAACCGGGTCCTGCGAGTTATGCACTTCGCGTGCTTCGCCGGGGCCATAGCCGCCGCCGCCTCGCGCCGTGACGACATACGCCTTCTTGTTCAGCAGCAGGCCGGTGTAGGTGGCCAGGTCCCATGTAACGCCTGCGACGACGACTTGATCAATGTAGGACTTGAAGACGCCGGGAACGGTGAAGTTATACATGGGAATACCAAAGACGTAGGTGTCGGCGGCCTTCAGCTCGGCGATCAGCTCCATAGACAGCGCCAGGGCTTCGTTCTGCTCGGCGCTCCGGGCCTCAGCGGGCGTATACATCGCGCCGATAAACGTCTCGTTGACGTAAGGGATTTCCTGATGGCCTAGATCACGGTAAGTGACGGTGACGCCGGGGTTAGCGGCTTTGAGAGCTTCAACCAGCTCACCGGAAACCATCCGGGAATGCGAGCTTGAGCCGCGCGGGCTAGAATCGAGGTGCAGAATGTGGGTCATTTTTGTTTCCTTTGTCGGTGCTGTTGAGGTCGGACGAGTTGGCGTCACATCGGTTACGGGGGCAGCGGCCGTGCTGCCGTGCTGGGTGTACTTCCAGAGGAAGTAGCCGGCGGCGGCGGCCCCAGTGATAAGAAGAGCATTGCGGACCGTTTTTTGGTCAGCCATAAATTACTTGTTCCTTTCAAGTGCGAGAAAATATCAAGTGCGAGCGGACAGTTCTTTTCTGACGAGAGGCGCGACGCGGGTTCCGATCAGCTCAATGGACTTGAGAAGCTCGGCATGAGGCAGCGCAGCGTTGTCCATTTGGAACGTCACGCGGGAGATGCCGCCCAAAGCCGCGCTGTGCCGGAGCAGCTTTTCAGCCACTTCTTCGGGGCCGCCGACTAAGAGTGCGCCGGACGGACCGGCCTGCGCGTCAAACTGGGCGCGGGTCACCGCAGGCCAGCCGCGCTCTTTGCCGATTTTGGTGAACATCTCAGCGTAGCCGGGGAAGAAGCCGGCCACAGCCTTTTCGGTCGTCTCGGCGACGTAACCCAGCAAATGCAGGCCGACTTTGAGCTGCTCCGGGGCAAATCCCGCCTGCCGCCCGGCTTTTCGGTACAGGTCTACCAGCGGACGGAATCTGTGCGTTTCGCCACCGATAATCGCGACCATCAGCGGCAGGCCCAGCGTCCCGGCGCGGGCGAACGACGCGGGCGTGCCGCCGACCCCCAGCCAGATCGGCAGCTTCTCCTGCACCGGGCGCGGATAGACCCCCTGCCCCGTCAGCGCAGCCCGGTGCCGGCCCGACCAGTGGACATGCTCGTTGTCCCGGATCGTCAAGAGCAGGTCTAAATTTTCGGCGAACAGCGAGTCGTAGTCGTTAAAGTCTAAACCGAACAGCGGGAACGACTCGGTAAACGAGCCACGTCCGACCACGATCTCCGCCCGGCCTGACAAAATTAAGTCCAGCGTCGCAAAGTCCTGGAAGACGCGCACCGGGTCGGCGGCGCTCAGGACAGTCACGGCGCTTGTCAGCCGGATGCGCTTAGTTCGCGCCGCCGCCGCCGCCAGGATGACCGCAGGCGCGGAGTCCAGAAACTCTTCGCGGTGATGCTCGCCAATCCCGAACACGTCCAGCCCGACCTCATCGGCAAACTCAATCCGGGCCACCAAGTTGCGGAGCGAGTCCGACCCGCTCATTTTCGCGCCGCCGTCATGCCCTAAGTATGCCGCTGCGAAGCTGTCAATCCCGATTTCCATTGTTTTCAAATTCCATCACCGTAGGGAGAGCCGGAAAGATTCCCCCTAGCCCCCAATAATGGGGGAACAAGAGAAGAGCAAGGCCAGGAGAAGAGTAAGGACGACTTCTCTTAAATCCGGTTCCCCCATTATTGGGGGCTAGGGGGAATCTTTCCGGCTCTCGCTCTTTAGGCATTCACTCGTGATACGCTGACCGGCTCCGCGTCTACCCGTGCGGCGAAAACGCCGGCAAACGCCGAGCGCACCGAGTAAAAGACGATTCCCCAAAGGATGAGCGCCACTAATCCCGGCGGAATGCCTTTGGGGTCCATCGTGAGGTGGTACAGCAAAATGTTCGCGATGACCGGCCCCAGCAGCACCAGCGCAATCGGCACAAACCGGCCCGCCAGCAGCAAAATGCCGCCGATAAGCTGAATTAGATACACGATGTCCATGATGTGCGACCCAGACATCGCCGTGAAATACGTCAGTGCGAGGCCGGTTGGCGGCGGCTGCTTGAGGAAATGCAGGAATCCGTTCAGTCCAAAGACAAAGAACATAATACCGAGCAGGTAACGTGCGATCAATGCAGCAATTTTCATAAAAGCTTCCTTCCAAAGTTGTGGTAAGCCGATTATGACACTTGCGCTTCATTTTGTCAAGTGCAGTTGAAAATAAGCCGCGCTAAAAAACAATGTGCCTACAAAACAATGCGCCTACAAAGATTGGAGACGACATAATGAGCGCACTTCTTGCAGCGACGACGCTGCGCTGCGAATACAAGACAAACCCACTGGGAGTTGACACGCCGGAGCCGCATTTAAGCTGGGTCTTAAAATCGCCGGGGCGCAATGCAGTCCAAAGTGCCTACCAAATTGTCGCCGGGGCATGGGATAGCGGCAAAACACTGTCGGCGCAGTCGGTCCACGTTCCCTATGCCGGGCCGGTGCTGACCTCGGAACAGTTTGTTGAATGGAAAGTGCGCGTCTGGGACGGCAGCGGCGAAGTCTCGGAGTGGAGCGAGCCGGCATTCTGGCAGATGGGCCTGCTGACGCCCTCAGATTGGGCCGCTCGCTGGATCAGCCTGCCGTCTACGCGCCCGCAGACCGACCAGAACCCGCCCGCCTACCTCCGGTGCGTTTTTGAGACAAGGAAGCCGCTGGCACGGGCAACGGTCTATGCCACGGCGCGGGGCATCTACACGCTGCATTTGAACGGGCAGCGGGTCGGGGACGCCCATTTTGCGCCGGGCTGGACCGATTACACGAAGCGCATTCAGTATCAAACGTATGATGTCACAGACTTGCTGCAAGCCGGCGACAATGCCATCGGCGCGGTGGTGGCGGACGGCTGGTACTGCGGCTATATCGGCTTTGACGGCAAACGCGCTTACTACGGCAAAACACCGCAGTTTCTGGCCCAAATTGTTCTGGAATACGCCGACGGCAGCCGGGAAACGCTCGGAACAGACGAAAGCTGGCGCGGCACATCCGGTCCGATTTTAACTTCCGACATGCTGATGGGCGAAACGTATGATGCCCGGCTGGAAATGCCGGGTTGGGACACTAAAAACTTCAAGGCGTCGTCCTGGCGGGCGGTTCAACTGGAAGCTGAACACGACCCGGCGATCCGGCGCGTCGCCCAAGTGGACCCGCTGGTGCGGGTGACGGAAGAGCTGACACCAATCACAAAAACGCAGCCGACGCCCGGCTCGTATTTATTTGATTTAGGCCAGAACATGGTCGGCTGGGTGCGTCTCAAAGTGCAGGGGCCGGCAGGGACAATAGTGCGCCTGCGCTTTGGCGAAATGCTGACGCCCAGCGGAACGCTCTATGTAGACAATCTGCGCGGCGCGAAAGCTACCGATACCTATATTCTGAGCGGCAATAGCGAGGAGACTTACGAGCCGAGTTTCACATTCCACGGTTTCCGGTACGCCGAAGTGACCGGCTATCCCGGCGAGCCGGCTTTGGATGCCATCACCGGCTGCATCCTGCACTCGGACATCCCGCGCACCGGCACGTTTGAATGCTCCGACCCGCTGGTCAACAAACTAGTCCAGAACATAGACTGGGGCCAGCGCGGCAACTTTCTAAGCATTCCCACCGATTGTCCCCAGCGCGACGAGCGCCTGGGGTGGATGGGCGATGCCCAGATTTTCGTTCGCACGGCGGCGGGAAACCGGGATGTGGCGGCGTTCTTTGAGAAGTGGATGGACGACGTGGTGGATGCCCAGTCGCCCGAAGGCGGCTTTTCCGATGTCGCGCCGCGTTTAGTAGATTTGGCCGACGGCGCTCCGGCCTGGGGCGATGCCGGCGTCATCGTGCCGTGGACCATCTACCAGATGTACGGCGACACGCGCATCTTAGAGCGCCACTACGACGCGATGGTTCGCTGGATGGACTATTTAGACAGCGCGAACCCGGACCATCTGTGGACAAACCGCCGCGTCAACGACTTCGGCGACTGGCTTTCGATCAACGACGACACGGACAAAGGCGTCTTAGCGACAGCCTATTTTGCCTATGATGCCTCCCTGATGGCCCAAATCGCTGCCATTCTCGGATGCGACGAAGATGCCGCCCGGTTCATCACACTGTTTGAGGACATCAAAACAGGGTTTAACGCCGCGTATGTCTCGGCGGACGCTGAAGTCAAAAGCGGCACACAGACCGCCTATGTGCTGGCCCTGCGTTTCGGCCTGCTGCCCGAGCCTCTGCGCCCACTCGCCGCAGAGCATCTCGTTCGGGCCATTGAAGCCAAGAACAACCACCTGTCTACAGGCTTTGTCGGGGTCGGCTACCTCTGCCCTGTTTTGACCGAAGCCGGCTATTCCGACATCGCCTACGAACTTCTGCTGAACACGACATTCCCAAGCTGGGGCTACTCCATCACGCAGGGCGCGACAACGATTTGGGAACGCTGGGACGGATGGACCGAGGAGAATGGCTTTCAGGATGTCGGCATGAACTCGTTTAACCACTACTCCCTGGGTTCTGTCGGCGAGTGGCTCCAGCGCTGCGTCGCCGGCATTGACTTAGCCCCCAATGCTCCCGGCTTCGCCCACATTCATATCCAGCCTCGCCCCGACCGGCGCTTGTCGTTTGTCCGCGCATCGTTTGACTCTGTCCGAGGCCGCATCGAGAGCCACTGGACACTAGAAAATGACCAGTTCACGCTTCGGGTCACTGTTCCCGCAAACACAACCGCGACTGTTACCTTGCCAAATGCCGAGACGCACGAGATCGGCTCCGGCGACTACGAGTTCACGGCAGCATTACTTCTGCATGGCAGTCTCAACACCGCCGGTGCCTAATACCTGTGCCTGCACCCGGCGGCTGATGCTGCCGAGCGCCTGAAGCTGAGCCAGCGACAGCAGCTTAGGAGATTTCACGCCGGGCCGAGACAGGGCCGAAGCCTGCTCCAAGAACGCATCGAGATCATGCTTGAGCGCCGCCTGCGCCGCTGACGGCGCATCCGGCAGACGCAGGGCCAGCCAGTCGCGCAGGCCGCGCAGGTCGGTTGCGATCTGCTCCGTCGGCGGCAGCAGGTCCGGCATCTCATGCGCCGCCGCGATTTGGGACAAACAGGCAATCTCGCCCTCGGCGTACCAGACTCTGGCCGAGCGAGGCAGCTTGGAAGTTTCCAGCCACACGCGGATGGCAGGGTCATCGGGAAGAGAAGAAAGCGTCTCGAACTCACTCAGCGCCGACACGGTTCGGGCGGCGGGCCGGCTGAACAGCGCCAGCGGCTTTGCGTCCCCGGCCATTGGCAGCGGGCCGGCCAGCCGAGCGGCAGCCGCAGAAACCGGGGCTAAAGCCGCCTCCGGCGCGTGAAGCTGATGCATTAGTAATACCGCCCGGCTGACTTCCTGCTGCGCGTCCACCCGATTATGCCCGGCCAGCGGGTCCAGCCGCTCAAGCTGCCGCACCTGCGCCAGCTTGCTCCGCGTCTTCTGCACTGCCGCCGCCTGCTTCGCCAGCTCCGCATACGCAAACGCCCCACGTGCCAGCGTCGCCCCCAGATCAAAGAACTGCCGTTCTTCCGGCTCAATTTGCAGTGCTGGCGGCGGCACCGGGGCCGACGCCTGCGCCCAGCCCGGCAACGAGAACAGCAGCAGCAGCGCTATGGGCAGCAGACACAGTTTCATGTCCCCATTCTACCCAACCGCGCCTTATACTACCCGGCGTTGCCGCTGAGAGGATCGCTGCTCAATGCGCTTTCTGCTGCTTGCCGAAGTGCAAGCCAGGCAACCTTGAGCGGCTGGCCCACCGCGCTTTCCGGCTCTGCCAGAACGAGCGATTGATACGCTTCAACAAACTGAAGCCGGGAGCGATGGAACAAATGCAGGAAATGGCGCAGGAAAGTGATACAGTCCAAAACGACGACTTCCACACCCCCTGTTTGTTCGTACAGACTTGCCGCATATTCCCTTACTTCACGATCAACAATGTCCGTTGTAATAAAGATGTAGTTTTGGATACGCCGGTTGGCAATCTTTCGCAGTGCATCGTTGATGTCTTCGCGTGTCACCCGCCGCGTCTTCATCTCGTAGCCAGTGACCACGTTATCGTCGCCCACCAAAGTAATTTCTACATCGCCGATTGCGCCTGTTTGCAAGTCGGCGGCATTGTGGCCGAGAAGCGGTTTTGCCGCCTCCCCAAACCGTGCCCCGGCTGCCTGGTAAGCCGCTGCGACTGCAAGAACCGGCAAACGGCTTGAGCCTGGACTTTTCAGATGCTGTTCTAGAAGCGTTATGATGCCTTCAGACGACAAAGCAATGCCTTCGCCGGGTATCCGCAGGCCCGCCATCAGCAGAGACATTTGCTCGTCACGCAACTGCTTCTTGGCAAGTAAGACCCGTACAGCTTCCGCAAGAACATCTTCCGCTGAGACCGCTTCATTTTGGACATCGGTAAGAAGCTGCAGCGCGGCTTGGTAAAGTGCAGGAGTGTTACCGACAAGGTTTGTGGAGGGCAGAAGTGTTGTATTCCGGTTCCGCAGTGCAGGCGTCAAGAAAGCTGTTGTCGGATTGCAAGGCAGGCCGTGGGCCTGAATGAACGCGCTAACGTACCGCTCATCGTAAGTTCGTCCCGAATAAACATCGCTGTCGCCAATTTCCGTGTACGGCTTGCGAATGTCAATCGTAGGCTGATGCGCTTTTGCCAAACTGCACGCGAGGACAAGGCGAACAACTGCGCCGTTTCTCTGGTTCATACTCACAAGGTCGACACGCTCACGAATAATTGCGTCTTGAATCAGAGATTGTCCAATGTCAGAGACGGCTCGCTGATAGGCACGGGCAAGGATTTCTGACGGCGTTTCTGGGACGACTTCATTTGCAGGCATTCGGCTTCCTTTGAAGAATCATAATTAAACCAGACGACTTCGGTCCGTGCTCCCTTTGACGAATGGCACATTTTTTCAGGAGCTTCCACATAATGCCAATCGTGGTACAGCTCATTCATCAAATCACAGTGGTAACTCGACAACACAACTTTGCCTTGAACCCGATGAAGAACCTCGGAAAGCTGCCGGTGCTGGTCATCCGTCATCTCGTGCCGGTATGCCTGGCTGTCGCCGCGCGATCCGTGCGGATACGGGGGATCGCAGTAGAAAAGTATTTCCGGGCTGTCGTAACGCTTGATGACTTCTAGTGCCGGCGCATTCTCAATCTGCACCCGTAACAGCCGCTGGGCGATTTCGGCCAGGTCATCCACGCTTCCAAGCCAGCGTGAAACCGCCCCCGCCATGCCTGCCCGGCTTGTCAGAAGGCAATGCGCCCACCGTCCGCCGCTCGCCCTTTGAGCGAGGCCAGTTCTCACCTGGCGGGCGCAGACAAAGAACCGCCGGGCGCGTTCCAAATCAGACAATCCCGGCTGCCGTGTGCTTGCCAGAGCAAGTTCTTCTCGGGCGAACGGCGTCAAGCCAATCTGTTCAATAAGCGCCTCGCGGTCACTCCGCAGTACCCGAAAGAAGTTGACAAGCTCGCTGTCCAGATCGTTATACGTTTCAACCGGCGACGACTGCCGGTTAATCAGAACCGCCGCCGACCCGCCAAAGACATCGCAAAAATGGGTCGTCTGAGGCAGCAAAGGCAGAAGCCAATCTAGGTGACTGAACTTGCCGCCGTACCATCCAAATGCGATAAGCTTGCTCATAGAACACCTCCCAAAGAGGATACATCAATACGAACAGAACTGTCAAGATGACTACGCTGAACAATGCTACCTAGGACTGAAAACAAGAAAACGCGCCTGTAAAGGCGCGTTCTCCAAGCAGCTAATGTCAGCGAAGTTAGGCGGCAATTTTTAAGTTCTTTACTGCCTGGGCCTCGTATTTGGGCTTGTAGTCGGGGCATTTGTAGCTTTTGGAGTATTCTTTGGGGTTCTCGGCGTCGGCGACGTAGATCTGGGCGGAGTTGACGCCGCATTTTTCCTGGGTGCGGTTGTAGTTGCCGCAGTCGTAGCAGCGGCGCAGGATCGTCCAGCAGACGGAGCAGCGCATGGAGCCGACCAGCTCGACACGCCCGCACAAAGGGCAGTGGATGTACGTCTCTTGGAAGCCGTATTCTTTGGATTTGAGCGCCAGGCGCACTTTGCGGTTGAATTCTTCTAAACTGCGGTTCAGCTCGGCGCAGGTGGCAAGAAGCTGGTTCATCTGGACGGCGCTCAGGTACTCGATGACGCGCTCGTCTAACAGATCGGACAATTGCTGGCCGACTTTGTCAATCGCCTTCATGTGCTGCTCGGCGGTCTGCGGGCGGTAGGGCTTTGCTTTTTCGGCCCGTGCGCCCAGCGTTTTCAGAAGCTGCTCGGTGACGGCAAGCGAGACGCGCAGGAACGCTTCGCGCTTCTCGGGGTACTTCACAATCGCGCCCATGACCCGCTCGGCGTCGCCGACGTTCAGCTTTTCCCCCTTGATCTTGTCCACCATGCGCTTCTGGGACGCGGGATCGTGAGCCAGCACTGACAGGGCGCGGGCATGGCCTTCGGTCAGCAGAATTTGACCGGGCTGCGGGGCGCGAAGAGTCAGCTCGATCTGGACAAACTGGGGCAGCTCCAAAAGCTCCAAAGAGCGGCGCAAAGTCGTTTCCGAGACGCCCAGCGTCTTGCCACATTTTTCCCAGGACATGAAAGTGAGGAGGCCCTGAATGGCGCGGGCCTTTTCAATCGCATTCATGTCCTCGCGCTGGAAGTTTTCGAGCAGCGCGTCGGCATGGGCGTCCTCATCGGACATTTCTTTGATCATCGCGGGGACTGTCGCAAGACCGGCAATCTTGCAGGCGCGGAACCGGCGCTCGCCCATGACGATTTGATACTTGCCCTCAAAAGGCCGCACGACAATCGGCTCCAGCACGCCGCGCTCTTTAATGGAGGCGGCCAGCTCGTCGAGCGTGTCCTGATAGAACGATTTGCGCGGCTGGTTTTCGTTGGTGACGATCTGTTCCAGCGGCACTTGATGAACCGTCTGCGGCTCAGTATTTTTTGTTTTCGTGGCAGTAGGCATGTGGCACTCCGTCGGAAAAGCGTTTGTGGGTTACTTCTGATTATCGGCGTCTTATGCCCTAATCCAGAGGTCTGAGTTTATAATCCAGAGGTCTGAGTTTGACAGGGTTCGGCTGCCGGCTGTATAATAACGCGGAGGCGCTCTTGCAGGACATCACCGACTTCACCTACTTTCTTCGTACCGACCCAGAGGCACAGGCGTTTCTCAGCGACTGCCGCGCCGATGCGCCGGTGACTCTGGCCCGTGCGCCCGGACGCCTCGATGTCATGGGCGGCGTCGCCGACTATTCCGGCTCGCTTGTCGCTGAGATGAGCATTGCCGAAGCGGCTTTGGTCGCCCTCGCTCCGCGCACGGACCGCACTCTGCGCGTCTGGAGCCGGGGCATTGAAGCCGAAGAACTGACGCCGCAAGTTTCGCTGTCGCTGAACGACTTCTACGCGGACGGCCTACTTGCAGACTACAAGACTGTTCACTCGCACCTGCGCCGTGCCCCTGAGACCCGCTGGGCCGCGTACCTTTTCGGCTGCGTCTACGTTCTGCTGGCCGAAGGCATTGTCCCGAGCTTCCCCTATGGCGCGAACTTAATTCTCGACAGCCGCGTGCCGCTCGGCGCAGGCGTGTCTTCCAGTGCCGCGATTGAAGTGGCGGCGATGCAGGCGATCAACGCCGCGTATGGCCTCCGCCTCAACGGCATCCTCGTGGCCCGGCTGTCTCAGATGGTGGAAAACAAAGTGGTCGGCGCTCCCTGCGGCATCATGGACCAGATGACCAGCGCCCTGTGCGTCCAAAGCAGCCTGCTGCTTATTCTGTGCCAGCCGCACGAAGTTCAGGGAACGCAGGCCCTGCCCGGCGGCGTCCGCGTCTTCGGCATCAACTCGGCTGTCAAGCACTCGGTCGGCGGCTCCGCCTACACCCGCGCCCGCGTCGCCGCCTTTATGGGCCGCAAGATTTTGATGATTGATCACGGCCAAAAAGCCGAGTACCTCACTCAAATGGAAGATTATTACAATGTGAATCAGCCGGAACTGCCAGAAGTGATGCCAGGCAGTGATTTCCTTCAGCGTTACGGCGAGACTGGCGATCCAGTCACTCATGTTGACCCAGAAGTGTTCTACCCGGTGAAAGCGTCAACGCGCCACGCAATGCGAGAAGACCTTATGGTCTGGAGTTTTGCCGGCGTTCTCAAATCCTCGACCCCTATCAAGACTGCATTGATGTACGCCGGCAAGAATATGTACGCCTCCCATGCTTCCTACACCCGTATCGGCCTCGGCTGCGAAGAAAGTGACTTGCTCGTAGGATTGGGCCGGGAAGCAGGCCCAGCCAAAGGCATCTACGGGGCGAAGATTACCGGCGGCGGTTCAGGTGGCACGGTGGCGTTTCTGACCTATGGCGAGCGGGCCGAGCAGACCATTCACGAGATTGCCGAGGCGTACCGGCAGCAGACGGGGCTGACGCCGCAGATTTTTGAGGGCGGGCTGTCGCCGGGCGCGATGGCTTTTGGGAGCGAGACGTTGTAGGGGCAGCACGGGGCTGAACCCCCGTGCTTTAGCAAAGCAACTTCCCGCCTTCGCGGGCAGAACAGCAAGCGGTAACATCTTCGCCCACGCAGGTGGGCGCTTGCACATCTAAAGCCCTGCCGTTCAGGGCAGGACGAGGGATAGGATACATGACACGAATTCGCAAAGGCGTAATCACGGCGGCGGGGCGCGGGACGCGGCAGTATCCGGCGTCGAAGACGGTTCAGAAAGAGCTGTTTCCGCTCGTGGACGTGGACGGATGCGCCAAGCCGACGGTGCAAATTTTGGCGGAAGAGCTGTTTGCGTCCGGGCTGGAAGAAGTCTGCATTGTTACCAACCCAACCAACATCGAGCCGATTCGGCGGCACTTCCTGGAAGCGCCGCCGGCATCGCTTGTGGGAAAGGACTGGGCGGAGGCGCTGAATCAGTCGCTGGCGGACATGGCGGGCAGACTTACGTTTGTCGTGCAGGAGACGCAGGACGGCTACGGCCATGCGGTGTATCAGGCGCGGGAGTTTGCCGGCGGCGAGCCGTTTTTGATCACGCTCGGCGACCATGCGTATCTGTCCCAAACCGAGCGGCGGTGCGCGGGGCAGGTCATGGACGTGTTTGACCAGTACGGCGCGTCGGTCACATCGGTCAGCTACGCGCTGGAAGCGGAGCTGCATCGGTATGGAACGCTGACCGGGCCGCGACTGCCGGATTCCACGCCGCCCGTGTACAAAATTCAGGCGCTGGTCGAGAAGCCGACAGTAGAATATGCGCGGGCCAATCTGCGTGCGCCGGGCGTTCCCGAAGGCCAGTATCTGGTCCATTTCGGCATTCATGCGTTCACGCCGGTCCTCTTTGACTGCTTAGAGCATCTGATCCAAAACGACCTCCGGCAGCGCGGCGAGTTTCAGCTCACGTCGGCCCAGCTTCTTTTGATGGAGCGGGAGCGGTATTTGGCCTGCGAAGTCGCCGGTGCACGCTATGATATGGGTGTCCCCGAGGGCCTGATTGAGACCCAGATTGCCCTCGCCTTGCGCGGGCCATTTGCCGCCCAGGCACGGGCGACTCTCAGCAATTTATGAGGTACAATGGGCATTGGTTTGTCGAACAAAGATCACCATTGTCAATCTACACATTGAATAGGACATTAAATTGAATGACGCTTGCCCCAAATGCAGTTCTGTAGAGTGGATGACCGGACTCAGAAGTGACAGTTTTATCTATGTCGTGTCGGCGACTGAAAACCGTGATTTCTTCGGTTCAGGAGTCAAGGGCAATAGTGACATATTGGCAAATTTGTGCGCTGAATGTGGCTATACGGAATTGTATGTTGCTGATCCCAAGGCGGTGTGGAAAGAATGGCAGAAACACAAGAACTAGTTGACAATTATCGCTTGGGTCACCCCGCTGTTATGTTCATTCCCGCAATACAGGACTAAGCAAATGACGATTACTTTGGAAATCCCTAGCAGCCAGGAAAAAGAACTGCGCGAGATCGCATCGCAGCATGGTCAGGACCCAGAAGCATTTCTGCTGTCGCTCCTTGACGAAGCAATCTTGTTCGGTGACATGGAAGTAATTCCCGACGATGACCCAGAAGAGTTAGCGGCCTCCATCGCCGGCATTCAGCGTAGTTTAGACGATTTTGCGGCAGGACGACATCGGCCAGCGAAAGAATTTTTTGCCGACTTTGAGGCACGGCATGGAATATCAAGTTAAACAAGAAGTGCGTGGGATTGAAATCCTACTCTGTGGGGCGCAGACGCCGACCGTCCGCCTTCGCGGACGAAGGATAAGACTCTGCGGCTGATATCTGCTCCTTCTCCACGAAGGTGGAGACTGGGCGCTTCGCCCCGCAGCGTAGAACTTCAGTTCCACGCTCCTTCTTGGAAATCACCACTCAGCTACTTTTAGGAGAAACACGAATTACTATGTCTACGGCAATTACAAATGTGCAGGCGCGGCAAATACTCGACTCACGCGGCAACCCCACTATCGAAGTGGATGTCTACCTCGAAGACGGCACTCTGGGCCGGGCAAGCGTGCCGTCGGGCGCGTCTACGGGCGCAAACGAAGCGGTGGAACTGCGGGACGGCGACAAGAAGGTCTACGGCGGCAAAGGCGTTCTGAAGGCCGTCGAAAATGTCAACGAGCGGATCGCCCCGGAGCTGATTGATCTCGATGCCACCGAGCAGGTGGCGATTGACGAGCTGATGATCCACCTGGACGGCTCGGACAACAAGGGCAAGCTGGGCGCGAACGCCATTCTCGGCGTCTCGCTCGCCGTCGCCAAAGCCGCCGCGCGGGGCCTCGGGATGCCTTTGTACCGCTATATCGGCGGTACGTCCGCCCGGCAATTGCCGGTTCCGATGATGAACATCATGAACGGCGGCAAGCACGCGGACTCTAACGTAGATATGCAGGAGTTCATGGCGATGCCGGTCGGCGCGACTTCGTTTGCCGAAGCGTTGCAGTGGGGCACCGACGTTTACCATGCACTCAAGGGCGTGCTGCAAACCCGCGGCCTGGCAACGTCGGTCGGCGATGAAGGCGGCTTTGCGCCGAACCTGCCGTCGAATGAAGAAGCCATTCGGGTCATCATCGAAGCCATCAGCAAAGCCGGCTACACGCCCGGCGAGCAGATCATGATTGCGATGGACCCGGCAGCGTCGGAGTTCTACGACAACGGCTCGTATGTGCTGAAGGGCGAAGGCCGGACGCTCTCGGGCGACCAGATGGTGGATTACTACGCGGATTTGGTCGAAAAGTACCCGATTATCTCTTTAGAAGACGGCCTGGCGGAAGACGACTGGATCACCTGGCGCAAGCTGACCGAGCGCATCGGCCACAAAGTCCAGCTTGTCGGCGACGACCTGTTTGTCACCAATACCAAGTTCCTCCAGCGCGGCATTGACACCCAGACCGCAAACTCCATTCTGGTCAAAGTCAACCAGATCGGTACGCTGACCGAGACGCTTGCGGCGATTGATCTGGCAAAGCAGGCCGGCTATACCGCTGTGGTTTCCCACCGCTCAGGTGAGACGGAAGATGCGACCATTGCCGACATCGTTGTGGCGATAAACGCCGGCCAGATCAAGACCGGCGCACCCGCCCGCACCGACCGCGTCGCCAAGTACAACCAGCTTCTCCGCATTGAAGAAGCACTTGGCGATACCGCGACATTCAAGGGCCTAAAGTCGTTCTATAACCTGAAGAAGTAGGATTAGCCCCCCAGCCCCCATTATTGGGGGCTGGGGGGATTTTGTTATGCTTGCCCACTCCAATCGCACCCACTTTCTGCTGACATTTCTCCTCCTGAGCTGCCTCGCTGGTCTCGCATCTGCCCGTGCTCAGGAAGCCCCGTTGCGCGGCTTCGTCATTTGCGTAGACCCCGGCCACTCGTCCGAAACCAGCCAGGGAACAGCAAGCCGCGACGGCAAGCTAACGGAGCTTCATGTCAACTGGATCGTCGCTCAGCGCCTGATTGCTCTGCTTCAGGCTGACGGCGCAACCGTCGTTTCCACGAAAACGCGCGAGTCGCAGGTTGTCACGAACCGGCGACGCGCGGAAATCGCGAATGCCGCCCATGCGAACGTGTTCCTGCGCCTGCACTGTGACTCCGGCGAGCAGTCCGGGCTGGCGACTTACTACCCCGACCGGCAGGGAACACGCTTCGGCGTCACCGGCCCATCGCCCGCAGTCATGGCGGCCAGCCATCAGGCCGCGCAAGTCTTCCAGCCTGCCGTGATTGCTGCCCTGCACGGGGCGCTGCGCGATGCCGGCATCAAAGGCGACTCCCAAACCGGCGTCGGCAGCAAGCAGGGAGCGCTGACCGGCTCCATCTTTTCGCATGTCCCCGCGCTGACTGTAGAAATGTGCGTGCTGACCAACGCCCACGATTACAAGTTTATCCGCACAGCGGCGGGACAAGAGCAAATGGCACAGGCGCTTCTCGCGGGGATGGAAGCGTATGCAGAAAGTCGGAAACAATGATACAAGAAAGAGCGACACCAACAGCAGCCGAAACCAATGTTGCCTGGGACCTCAGCGACCTGTTCGCCGGGCCGGATGACCCTGCGATTGACGCAGCGCTGCAAACCGCGAAAGAGCGGGCGGAGGCGTTTGCGGCGACGTATCAGGGCAAGATCAACAGCCCAGACCTGACGGCGGCGCGGCTGGCGTCGGCCATCAAAGAGTACGAAGCACTCTGGCAGGACGCGGGCAAGCCGGGGACGTATGCGCGGCTGCGATTTTCTGCCGACACCAGCGATCCGGCGCGGGGAGCGCTGGTGTCACGGGTGCAGGAAGAGACGACCAAGCTGTCCCTGCCGCTGGTATTTTATCGTCTGGAGCTGGCGCAGGTGGCAGACGAGATTATCGCGCCGCTGCTGGATGATCCCCTGCTCGCGCCCTACCGCTATTACATTCACCTAGTTGGGGTTGGCAGGCCGCATCAATTGTCGGAAGTGGAAGAAACGCTGCTGGCACGGTTTTCCAACACGGGGCCTGGGGCGTTTGTCCGGCTGTCCGGGGAAATCCGCGCGGCAACGGTCTTCCGGCCCACCCTGCCGGACGGCACGACGCCGGAGATGACTTCATCGCAGCTTGGAGCGCTGTATTCATCACCCGAGCGCGGCATCCGGCAGGCGGCGGCGGAAGCGTTTGCAGCGGGCGCGAAAACTAATCTGAAAACGCTGACGTTTATCCTGAACACGCTGCTTCAGGACAAAGCCATTTCGGACGAGATACGCCACTACGAGACGCCGGAAGCGACGGGCTTTCGCCGGGATGAGCTGCCGCGCGAGACCGTGGAGCTTGTCACGGAAACAACTGCCGCGCATTACGGGCTGGCTGCTCGCTACTACAATTTAAAGCGAGACGTGCTGGGCCTGGACACGTTCCGCGATTATGACCTCGCTGCGCCGCTGTTTCAAACGGTCGAAAACGTGCCGTTTGCCGAGGCGCAAGAGATCGTTTTAGATGCCTTTGGCCGGTTTTCGCCCCAAATGCGTGAGCTTGCCGCCGAGTATTTCAACAAGCATTGGATTGATGCCGCGCCGCGCACGGGCAAGCAGGCCGGGGCCTACTGCAACGGCGGAACGCCGGACGCCCACGGTTATGTCTTCTTAAACTACCTCGGCAAGATCGGCCATGTAATGACGCTGGCACATGAGCTAGGCCATGGCGTTCATAATTCGCTGGCGCGGGAGCAGACTTACTTCAACATGTTCGGCACTCTGCCGATGGCCGAAGTGGCCTCGACGTTCGGCGAGATGCTTGTCTTCGACCACCTGCAATCGGGCGCGTCACTGGAAACCCGGCTCTCCATGCTGGCGGACAAGATTGAAGGGGCGATTGGCACGATCATGACGACCACGGGCCGTTACCGCTTAGAGAAAATTATTCACCGGCAGCGGCGCACGGACGGCGAGATGACGCCGGAGCAGATTTCGGACCACTGGCAGGCCGAAATGGCGAGCATTTACGGCAGCAGTGTCGAGGTCACCGAGCGCCTGCGCCTTTCGTGGAGCTACATCCCCCACTTCGTCAACTCGCCGTTCTACTCGTACCCGTACACGTTCGGCGAGCTGTTCGCGCTGTCGCTATACCAGAAGTCCAAGAACGACGGCCCAGCGTTCACCGATCGTTACCTGTCCCTACTTAGGGCCGGCGGCAGCGCCTCGCCGCACGTTCTGGCAAAGATTGTCGGCGTGGATTTGGACGACCCCGCGTTCTGGACCGGCGGCTTCCGCATCGTGGAAGGGTTGATTGAGGCGTTTGAGGAGTTGTGGAATGAATACAAGACGCGCTAGTTTGTTGGTACTGGTCCTGGTATTTGGCCTGCTCAGCCTGATGCCGTGTCTGGCGCAATCCAACTTGAATGCAGCCGCGCGGGCGAAGCTGCGGGCGGAGATGGCAGACATCGCCCAAGTCACGCACGGGCCGGTCGGGGCGGCTGCGGTTATTGTGGAAAGCGGCGCTGTGGTTTCGCTGCACGGGGAGCAGCGGTTTCCAATGCAGAGCGTCTACAAGCTGCCGATCGGCATGGCACTACTGCATCAGGTTGATCTCGGTCGCTTGACCCTCAATCAGCCGGTGCGGATTCGGCAAAGCGATCTCGTGCCGCCGTCGCGTGGCAGCCCCATTCGGGACAAGTACCCGCACGGCACGACAATGACCGTCTTTGAACTGCTCCAGGCCATGATGACCGTCAGTGACGGCACGGCATCGGATATCTTGCTGAACCTGGCTGGTGGGCCGGTTCGGGTAACAGGCTATCTGCGTGGATTGGGCGTCCGGGACATCGTGGTAGCAACGTCTGAGCGGGCGATGGCCGGGAGCGAGCAGGTGCAGTACCGGAACTGGGCGACGCCGGACGCGATGGTCCGACTGCTGTGTGCCTTGCAGCAAGGCCGGGGCTTGTCGGCTTCCAGCCGCCGCCTGCTGCTGGGCCTGATAACCGGCAGCACAACAGGGCCGGACCGGATCCGGGGCCTGATGCCCGTGGGCACGGTCGTCGCGCATAAAACCGGGTCTTCGGGAACGGTGAATGGCCTAACGCGGGCGACAAACGACGCGGGCCTGATTACGCTGCCGGATGGCAGGCATCTCGCGGTGGTAGTGTTCGTCTCGGACACGCGGGCGAGTGACACAGTGCAAGCTGGTGTAATCGCAAAGATCGCGCGGGCAGCTTGGGACTGCCGGGCGAATCTCTAGGCGACGGGCTTGACGGCGAAGTAGAACAAGCGGTCGGAGCGCTTTTTGGGGGGATCGGTGGAGTAAGCGTCGTAGACGGTGACTTCCGAAAAGCCCGCGCTGCGGAGCCACAAGGTCAGCTCGTCTTTAGAATACGCCCGCTGGCGATGGACTTCGGTGAAGGCCCGGCGGACGCCGGAGCCGTCGTCATAGGAAAAGTTCATGCGGACTGTGCAGAGGCGGGTTTCGGAATTGTAGCGGGAGCGCCAGCGGTAGTGCAGCGCTTCGCCCTTACGGGTACAGCTCTGGTTGAACATGCCCTCAGCCAGCGCATACTCGGTGTTGACGTCGAAGAAGAACGAGCCGCCGGGCTGAAGATGGGCGCAGACGCGGGCAAAGGCTGCTTGCAGGCGTTCGGGTTCCAAAATGTAGTTCAGACTGTCAAAGAAGCAAAGCACGGCGTCGAAGCGGGCGTCGCCCAGGTCTAAGTCGGCGGCGTCCTGCTGGATAAAGGGGATCGAAAGCTGCTCTTCCGATGCCCGCTGCCGGGCGACCTCCAGCATCCCGCCCGACAGGTCTACACCGGTTGGAACGTAGCCACGGCCCGCCAGATGGCGCGAGACGGTCCCGGTGCCGCAGGCCAAATCCAGCACGGTGCGCGGCGTCTGCCCATGCTTCTTCCAGACTTTTTCTAAATAATCCATCCAGAAGCGGTACGGTACGCCCGACATCAGCAGGTCATAGAACGGGGTGACCGGGCCAAACGCCGCTTCTTCCACCGGGCCTTCTTCTAAGCTCTCTTCCGGCAAGTCTGCTTCGGGCGGCTCAGGCACGCGACGGCTCCGCCACCGACTTTTCGGCCTCTCTGCCTGCCTCAGCGACATCCTCATTGGTCAGGTGCTTCAGCGTGAACCAGGCCAGGGTGCCGCACAGCAGGTAGGCCACCGCGACGCCGCTGAAGATCAGGCGTAAGCCGCTGCCGCCGGTCACTTTGGTCGTCAAGCCCACCAGCAAAAGAGCGCCGACCGTCATCGCCATCTTCATGCACAGGCTGATGGTCGCGCTGACCCGGCCCTGCATTTCCGGCGGGGCCGTGGTCTGGAACAGCGTCATGTTGCCGATGTTGGCGACGGAGTTGCCGACGCCCGACACAAACAGCATCGCGCCGCCCAGTACAATGCCGTTGGTTTGGGCGAACACTAGGCCACTTAGGCCCATGAGCGTCAGCCCGGCTAACAGCAGGCGGGCCGGCGGCACGGTGCTAAGCGGCCCCATGCCGGCGGTCCCGGCCAGCAGCGACGCCGCAAATCCCAGCGAGATCAGCGTAGCAAACTGCCCGCTGCCGCCGTGCCAGAGGTCACGCACAAACGGAAACTCCAAGTTGTTCGTGATTTCCGAAGAAGTCACGATGCACAGCAGCAGGATCAGCGCCGGACGTAGGACCCGGCTGCCGGCAATATAGAGAACCCCTTCTCGTGCATCTTCCCACACCCCAGCAGGGCCACGCGGCACTTTACGGGGAAGCGCTGCGGCGGCAGGGTCCAAGCGAATCCCGCTGACAATCGCCGCCGACACGGCAAATGTCAGCGCGTCAAAAACAAACACGCTTTTCGCGGAAAAGTACGCCAGCAGCAGCGCACCCACCACCGGGCCGAGGAGGTAGCACCCCTGCATCCCGCTGAACATGAGGCTGTTGGCTTGCATCATCTGCTCCTTCGGCACCACGACGCGCATCAGGCTTTGACGCGCCGGGCCGAAGAAGCAGGAAAACGAGGCGACCAGAAACGAGACGACGTAAAACAGGGACAGGTCATGCGGCCCGAAGTGCTTGGCATTGGCGACATGGAGCAGCAGCAGCAGCGACGCCCCGCGGGCGAGGTCCGCGGCGATCATTGTGCGCTTCTGCGGCCAGCGGTCCGCCAGCACCCCGCCCAGCAGGCTAAACAGCAGGGCCGGCACGGTGCCGCAGATAAAGGCGATGCCTAAAGCGCTCTTGCTGCCGGTGGCTTTATAGACCGTGACCGGAACAACGATCATCTGGGCCATGTCTCCAATGAGGGAAATCATCTGGGCCAGCCAGAGCTGAAGAATGGATCGGTTTCGCAGAAGAGCCAGCGCCGGCGAAGCGCCCAGTTTTTGGATTGCTTGGGTAAACATAAGACTTGCTATCATTATAACACGGCTTTGCGCCAAGCGCCAAACGAATACCAGAGGAATTTCCCGGCGCTGCCGCCGGGTATAATAAAGAGAGAACTCGCGGAGGAAACACCATGCCCGAATCACAGCTTATTTCGCGCCCGCATCAGACGCCGCTGTCTTACCCGCGCCGCGCCACCCGCGCCGTCCGTGTCGGCCCTATCACCATCGGCGGCGGGAATCCGGTGGTTGTCCAGAGCATGATCACGGAAGAGACCCGCAACGTCGCCGGGTGCGTCGCCCAGATTACCACCATGGCCGACGCCGGCTGCGAGATTGTCCGGGTCACGACCCCGACTTTGGCCGAAGCCTACAAGCTCGGCGAGATTCAAGAAGAAGTCCGGCGGCGCGGCTACGCTGTTCCCTTAGTGGCCGACGTGCATCATCAGGGCAGCGACATTGCCGTCGCCGTGGCCCGGTTCGTGGACAAAGTGCGGATCAACCCCGGCTTGTTCGTGTTCCGCAAGCCGCGCGGGCGGGCCGACGAGTACACCCCCGCCGAAGTGCAGGAAGAGCTGGCGGCGATTGAAGAGTCCCTACTGCCGGTGATTACAATCTGCAAGGAGCGCGACATCGCCATGCGGATCGGGGTCAACCACGGCAGTTTGGCCGAGCGCCTGACTGTCATGTACGGCGACACGCCCGAAGGCATGGTGGAAAGCGCGTTAGAGTATATCCAAATCTGCGAAAAGCACGGCTACCGCAATTTGGTTCTTTCGCTGAAAGCCTCCCGCGTCCCCGTGATGCTGGCCGCGAACCGCCTGATGGTCCGGCGCATGGACGATCTCGGCATGGATTATCCGCTGCATCTCGGAGTTACGGAAGCCGGCGACGGCGAATATGCCCGCATCAAAAGCACCGCAGGCATCGGCACGCTGCTGGCCGAAGGCATCGGCGACACCATCCGCGTCTCGCTGTCTGAGGACCCGATCCACGAGATTCCCGCCTGCTACGACATTTTGCAGGCATTAGGATTACGCAAGACTAAAGTCGAGTTTATCGCCTGCCCGTCGTGCGGGCGCACCAAGTTCGAGCTGACTTCGGTGCTGCGAAAAGTCAAGGCCGCAACAAATCACTTGGTCGGTCTCGACATCGCCGTCATGGGCTGCATCGTCAACGGCCCTGGCGAGATGGCCGACGCCGACTACGGCTACGTCGGCAAAGGCGGCGGCGTCATCACCCTCTACCGAGGCCGCACCCCCGTCAAGAACGTCCCGCAAGAAGTCAGCGTAGACGAGCTGGTCGCCCTCATCAAATCCGACGGCCGCTGGACCGACCCGCCCGAAGGCACGGCAGTCGCAGCATCCCCGTTTGCGAAAGAGCTGGCGGTAGTAGGATGAACAGCAGCGAGGAAGACAATTTGAGCAATTCTTCCAAAACCAACTGGGAGCGGATTGACGCGCTGACGGACGACGAGATTGATGTCTCCGATTTGCCACCGCTGACCGATGAGTTCTTCGCCAAAGCCAAGTGGCTGATGCCGGGTGACAAACCAGTTGACGAAGCACGGCTGGCAACCTTGCGGGAACTTGCGGCGCAAGCGCAGGAACTTGATATGGGTTATTGATGGCATCCTTAGAACCGACGATCAAGATATTTTTCGAGAACCTTGCTGCTTGCGGCTGGGACGGTAATGAAAGTGAGCGACTGCCGCTTTCTCGACTTGAGGCTGGCGAGCATATTCACAGTGGGCTTCGGATTCAAGTCCAGGGTCGTTTTCTGCCATATTTGGGTTACTTTGGGAGGGACGATGTCTGCTTCAACACTTGGCTTGGTGAACTGGAGACAATCTACCAGATGTTTGAAGGACAGGCGGCTTCCAGCTATACCTTTGATGAAGGCGAACAAGGCCAGCCTGCTTTTCTGTTCAAGAGGTCACGCGACGCCGTATTTTTGTCAATTGTTGACGCAGAATACTCTAGTGAAGGAGCCGACCCGGAGTGGCAGAAAGTTGAGTTCCAGTACGAAGATTTCCGGCGGGAGTATTTGGAGATGAAAGCCGATTTTGTTTCGGAGTTAAGCCAAGTTGCGCCAAACGTGAGCGGCAAGTGGCTAAAGCAGGTGTTTTTCAGCGTGGCAAATTAAGAACACCCAGCACTTCCAGTGCCGGACGTCTTTTACTGCGTTCCGCCACCCTGCCCGCCGTAGCTGCTGTTTTGTCCGCCGTAATTGCCGTAGCTGCTTTGGGTTTGGTTGTGTTCGGTTTTGCCGTTCAGGTCAATGATGATTTTGCCGGGCGCGGTCGTGTTGCTGATGGTGAGGTGGTACGGCTCTTCGAGAATGGGCGTGTTTCCCGGTGCGCCTTTGGGGGGCGGCGTGTAGCGCCAGGAGACGTGGGCGGGGTCGGGGCTGTCATCTAACCCGTTATGTAGCAGCTTGCCGTCAATGGAGCCGTCACTGTAAAGGTCCATCAGCGTTTTGGGATAGCTGCCGTGCTGGGTGTTGTAGGCGACAATGGCCCGCTGCAAATGGATACCATCGCCAGCGGCCTGCCCGGCCAGGACCGCCATGCCGACAATGCTGTTCTTTTGCGGGTTGGCCATGCTGTTTTTGACGTTGCGGACCAGCAAAATGCCGCCGAGGGCGGCCAGCACGAACAAGCCCAGGCAGCCGAACCCAGCGATCTTCCAGCCGCTCACGCCGGAAGACCGCTTCGGCGCGGGGTAGTAGCCGCCGGGCGGCGTTCCGTAAGGGGGCGGCGTATTGGGAGGTGGAATGCTCATGGTTTATTATAACACGAATTTGCTATAACACAGATTGCGAGCATTCATACGGTGACCAAAAGCTGGCGGTGGTCAGAACCCGGCATCTCTGCCGGGGTTTGCTGTCTTTTCCGAAAACCCGTACTTTTCTCAGCAGGCTTTGCGCCCATTTGGCATGGTCTGTGCAGGACAGCCCAGTTCCCTCGCAGATTCTCCTCTAGTTTTTCCCTTCCCCACCCATAATCATAAGCATAGCGCTGTCTCAGGCGCAGGATTTATGGGTTAGATTTGGCGGAAGGAACTGGACACATGCTTGGACTATCGCAGGTCTTCGGCAAAGAAAAAATCGTCGGCGTTGACATCGGCAGCCGCTTCATGAAAGCCGTGCAGGCGGAAGCAGGCCGGACGCCCGGCTCCTGGCGCATCGTCAAGGCGGCGGTCGCCCCCACCCCGCATGACGCCGTGCGGGACGGCATTGTCGTGGACCAGGCCGGGGTCGCCGCCGCCATTCGGGCCATGCTGTCCGGCGCGGGCATCGAGGCAAACGCCGTGGTCTGCGCCATCAGCGGCACCAGCGTGATTGTCCGCCACATCAAGCTCCCGAAAATGCCTGAAAGCGTGCTGCGGAAGTCCGTGCGGTTTGAGGCCGCCAAGCACATTTCATCGTCAGTCGAAGACAGCATGATCGAGTTTGAGATTACCGGCCCCGTTCCCGGCGAAGAAGACAAAATGAGCGTCATGCTGGTCGCCGCCCCGAACGACATGGTGGAGTCCCGGCTGTCTGCCCTGGCGCTCGCCGGGCTGGAACCCGTGGCCGTAGACATGGAAGCATTCGCCCTGCAGCGGGCGCTTGTGGATTTATCTCCGACCCGGCCCGGTGAAGGCACGACGCTTGCACTGCTTGACATCGGCGCGACCACTACCGACGTCAACATTATCGCAAACGGCCTCTTCGCGCTGACCCGCAACATTCCCATCGCCGGGGACAGCTTCACCCAGGCGCTGAAAGCCGCCTTGCCCGGCGCAGGCTGGGAAGAAGTGGAGCGGCTGAAAACCGAAGTGGACATGGCCGCGCTGCTGCAAGCGGAAAGCGCCGACTCGGAAGCCGCAGCGCTTGCCCGGACTTTGCAGCCCGCCATTGACGAGCTGCTGCGCGAAGTGCGCCGCTCGACCAACTACTACCAGTCCCAGCTTGCCGACGCCGCAAACTCCATCCTGCCCGCCGGCACAACGTCGCAGACCAGCGGCCCCGTCGGCAAGATCGTCGTGACCGGCGGCAGCGCCAAAATGCACGGCCTGGAAGCCTATATGAGCGCCCGGCTCGGCGTTCCCGTTGAGATTTGGAACCCGTTCCAGAACCCGGACATTGAGGCAGGCCAAATCCTGCAAAGCTTTATTGATGAGAACCATCCGCTTCTGGTCCTCGGCATCGGCCTTGCGCTGAAAGAGCTGGCTCCGCCGCCGGTCCGCCTGGCTCCGGCAGCCGCTTCCATAGTGGCAAAAGCCGCTTAACCATTTTCTTTTGGAGAACTTCCATGCCTTCGATTAACATGATCGCCCGACGCCGCGAAGAAAAGCGGCACCAGGAGAAAAATGCCCGCAAGCTGCTTTACTCCATCGCCGGCGAGATCGGCGTGGTCACCGCCGCCGCGTTTGTCCTGACCGCCCGGATCCTGGTTGCCCAGGGTCATATTGGCGACCTCAGTGACCAGCTCGCAAAGCTGAAGCCGCAGGTTGCCCAGATCCAGGCGCTGCAGGCGCAGACCGCAGCCCTTCAGCCGAAAGTAGACACGCTCGACGGCGCGAAGGCCGACACTCTCTTTTGGTACAACAACTTTTACGCGGTCACGGACAGCCTGCCGCCGAAGACCTGGCTGACGTCCCTCGGCACCGGGTCCGGCGGGGGAGTGGCAGCCGCTGCCGTCACGCCCGGCAGCACTTCCGGCACCGACCCGGTCCTGAACCTCTCCGGCGTCGCCTTAAGCGAAGCCACTGTCGGCCAGTCCATGCTGCGGATGAACCAGTCGCCCCGCCTGGACCATGTAGTCCTATCGTTTGTTCAGGCGCAGAAGATCGGCAACGTGGACGCAGTTTCCTTCCAAATGACCGTGCACCTGAAGCCCGAAGCCGGCACCGCCACGCCCACCAAAGGAATGACCAATGGCACAAAATCTTAGTTCGCCTGGCCCGCGTCCGCCCGCGAAGCGCTTGATCCCGATCCTCCTCGGCGGGGCCGGCCTAGTCCTGCTCGGCGGCGGCGGGATTCTGGTCGGCCTCAATTCTAAGCTGACTTCTTTGCAGACCTCCGCCCAGCAGAAAGAAGCGGAAGTCAGCTCCAACCAGCAGATCGCCCACCGATATCAAACGACGTTAGACACATACACTCAAACGCAGGCCCATATTCAGTATCTGGAAACGTCGGTGTCCGACAAATCGTATGTCCCCACCCTGCTGGCCCAGCTTCAAGGGCTGGCAGCGCAGACACATCTGACCGTGTCGGCGGTCCGGCCCGCAGCGCCTCCCGCCGTGGCCCCGGCTCCTGCGGCCCCACGCTCCGGCAGCGCCGGGGCAGGCGACGCCGCCCCCGGTGCGAAGAAAGCACCGCCCCCGCCGCCCTACGACACTTTAGACGTTGCCGTGGACGTTTCCGGCTCGTATGCCGATACCAGCATGTTTTTGTACAGCCTGACCCGCTTCCCGAAGATTATCTCCGTGGACAGCGTGGATATGCACCCAGGGACCGCCGTGCCGGGAGGTCCACAGGTGGTGGCGACCAGCTTGAAGCTGACCGCGTTTATGTTCCATGACGCTCCCGACGCCGCCCAGCCCGCCGGTCAGGCGAGCCTGGCGCAGGCACCAATCCAGATGCCGGTGCCGGTCCAAATGCCGGCTCCTCTTCCAGCGCCGGCCCCACCGGCTCCGGGACCAGGCGGAATTGTCGGCGCGGCAGCCGGACGCGCAGCATTCGGCGCTGTTTCCGCGACACAGGCCGCCAGCACGCGCAGCGCCGGCGAGATGAAAACTTTTTAGGCCCAATTCGGCATCGGGAAGCACACCAGTTTCGGGAAGCACACCATGAACATGAAACCTATCGATAAGAAGCATATCCCCCAGTTCGCCGCCCTGTGCGTTGTCACCGCCGGCGTGTTCGGCTACCTGGTCGTTCACCTGGTCGCGCCCGGCACGGCCTCGGCAGGAACGCGCCCCGCTGCTGCGCCGGCCCACCCCGCCCTTCCCGTGTCTGCCGCAGGACCGGCCTCCGCCGCCCCCGGCGCGGCAGCCTCCACTGACATTCCGGATGCGCCGCCGCCAAGCGCGACGATGCACGACCCGTTCGCAGTCGGCTATGTTGACCCGTCAACGACCACTGCCGCCGCTGCCCTCACTCCCGTCCAGGCACCAGCGCTGCCGAAGCTGCCGGCTCCAGGAAAGAAAACAGCCAGCCTGGGCGCGGCTCCCCTGCCTTTTGGTCCCAGTGTGCCGGCGCTGCCGGGCAGTCTTAGCCCGTTTCCGGTCCGTCCCAGCGGCCCGCTGGCCAGCAGAGTGACCAGCCTGCCGGCAGCGCCCGCCGCACCCGCATTGCCGGCCGCGCCCGCCGCGCCTTCCTGGACTGTCACCGGAGTTTTGCAGGGCGCATCCGGGAAAGTCGCGATCCTTCGCAGCGGCGAGGCCCGGCGCATTGTCCGCGCGGGTGACTTTGTAGACGGCACCTACCGCGTCACAGGCGTCACGCGCGACTCTGTTGTCCTGCGGCATGGAACTTTTGTGTACCAGCTTCCGCTGGGCGGGGCCAAAGCGGAGCCGGCGGCATTTCCTGCCGTGTCTGCGCCCGTCGCCGCGCCGCTTCCGATGCCGCGCTCGGCGGCAGTCATGGACGGCACACTGATTCCGGCGTACCACGCGGCCCCGGTCCATACGCCGCTGGCACAATTAAAGCATCAGGGAGAGCTGGCGTTAGTCGCCGAAGCGCCCTCCGTGCCGAGCGCTGCCCCGGCGAAAGTCGCGGCGTCCATTAGCCTCGGACTGCGCCTGCTGGACGGCAGCGTACTGGCCCAGCGCAAAGAGTAACGATCTACCCAAACGAAATCACGGACGAACTTAGGCTTTCCTACGAAGGCCGCCCAGGAGAATACCATGTCAATTTCAACTAAAAATGCAGTCGTGCTAAAAAACGCAGCCGCGCTGGCGCTGGCTTCCGGCTTACTGGCCGCCCCGCTTGCAGTCCAGGCCGCGCCCAAGACTGCCCTGAATAAGCCCAGCATTCATGCCCTAACCAGCAGCGCCGACGATGTGACGCTGGACTTTGTCGGCGCGGACATCAACGATGTCCTGAAAGCGCTGGCGATGCAGACGCACACCAATATCGTCTCCGGCAACGACGTCAAAGGCCCGATTACCGTGTCGCTGGCCCACGTCTCGCTGGAAGAAGCGCTTGATTTAATCACCCGGCTGTCCGGCTACCAGTACGCCAAAGTCGGACGCACCTATTTAGTCGGCACCCCGGCGGCGATCCAGGCGCTGACCGCATCCGGCACGGCCCAGTCCCCGCCCGTCACCGCCGTGGTGTCGTTCACTTACGCCGACCCGGCGAGCCTCGTGGATGCCCTCAAGCAGCTCCTGCCGAACCTCAAAGCGACCCCCGGCAAGTCCGCCGGCGCTCAGGGCGGCGGCGGCGTCCTTGTCATCACCGGCACACCCACAGATGTCGAAGCGGCCCGGCGGCTGATCGCCGACTCGGAAAGCGCGATTTCCCGCAACGTCACCACGTCGGTGACCCAGTTGTACAAAATCAAATATGCGTCCGCCGACGACCTGCAAACTGTCCTGAACCGGCTTGTTCCCACTCTCATCATTACTCCCGCTCCAGTCATGGGAGCAATCCTGCCCGCGCCGACCACGGCAGACTCCGGCGGCGTCACGGCCACGACCACTTCCTACGGCGCGGCGGCGTCCGGCACCGGCGGCACGACCACGGCAATCACGGGCAACATTCCTGTGAAACCTACCACGACGGCCCTGCTTCTGACCGGCTCGGCAGTAGACATCCGCCGAGCCCTTCAGGTGCTTGCCACCGTGGACATGCGCCCGCTGCAGATTAACTACGAGGCCAAAGTCATTGAAACCAGCGTCAACAACGACGATCAGTACGGCCTGCTCTACAACTTTTTGGGCGCGAACACAACCATCGGCGAGCTTGGCACGACGGGAACGCTTGGCTCCGGCACATTTCCAGGAAAAGTTATTAAGTTCGGCACGTTTGCCCGGACGCCGCTCTCAAATGCCGTGAACGTCCAGCTTAATGCGCTGTTCAATGACCAAAACACCAAACTTCTTGCCTCGCCCAACATTTCTGCGGTTGACGGCCAGCCGGCCGCGACGTTTGTCGGCGACACGGTCAGCTACATTTCGTCGGTCACGCAGTCGGCGACCGGCCAGAACATCACGACCAGCACGGTCAATGCCGGCATCAAGCTGTATGTGACCGGCAAAGTCAACAACGACGGCTATGTCACAATGAACGTCCACCCGGAAGTTTCCCTGGTTGTTCTCGGCACACCCGGCGCAGGCGGTGTTCAGGTTCCTCTGATCCATATTCGCGAGGCGACTACGACGGTGCGTGTCCACGATGGTGATACGCTGGTGATCAGCGGCCTCATCAATGACCAGGATACCAAGGCAATCCAAAAAGTGCCGCTTTTAGGCGACATCCCGTTCTTCGGCCAGTTGTTCCGGAACACCCACACACAGCACACGCACGATCAGGTGATTGTGTTCATCAAAGTCAGCATCCAGAAGGACCCGGCATAAAGAGTTCGCGGCTGTGCCCTGTTTCGGGGATATCCGGGCCGGTCTCCTACGGAAGAGAAACCGGCCACACGACAATGAATTCAATGTCAGGACTGTTAGGACTGTCTGTACCGAACAACATGCTTCGTGACCCACCGGCCTTGATGACAACACTGGTCTCGTTGTGAATGCTTGCTGAATTATAGGGTACGCCAGTGAGTCGGATGCCGCCTGTTGGGGCATCGGACACGGCGGCGGCGTTAAGATACGCATTCGTGAGATTACTCCTGGACATATTTTTGAGAGTGAACTGGACTACTTCGCTTGTTTTGTTCCTCCGGCGATAACTCGAATAGTAAATTGGGGCTTGCGCCGGATCAATGGGAATCATGCCGGGTCGCATGGTCAGCGCGGTCGGAATCAGAAGCATTGGCTCACCGGTCACTGTTCCAGTACCCAGATGTGGGTCCTCATTCTGCTGCACCGCGTCAAGTAAATCACCGTCCGGGCGGCGCGTCAGCCCTTCGCCTTGCAGCGACAGCACCCGTGTTTTGGGATCCCATTTTGACTGTATTCTGTAGGCGTCGGTGATGACAGAGATCGGCACCAGCAGGCGTTTTGAACCTCTGTCCAGAGAGGCCGGGCATGGCAGCACAACGGAGTGACCATCCACCTGGGCAGACGCAGAACCCGACTGAAACGTGATGCGATGCCCCGCGCCGCTGAATGTCGCCACTTCTCCTGACTGGCTCGAAACGACTTGGGCGTCAGAGGCAAAAGTGAGCAGAAAACCCAAACCTTGCAGGCTGACCATGAAATTGCCGCTTTTGTCCATGTAAGGCACGGTGGGTTTGGAGTAGACAACATAGTATTGGTTGATCTTCAAGAAAGCAGTTGCTGACACGGTGTTGCCAGAACCTGCTTGATTGGCATATCTTTTCGTCGCCTCTGCGGGAGCCATAGACGTAAATACGTCGAGTAGCAGAACAAAGCCAAGCCCAGTAAGAATACGAGCGTCAACAGACTGTTTTGTCATAAATTGTAACCCTCATTATGCTTATGTGCATCAATGCCCAGGTGAGGTAGATTTTGTTCTACCTCATCACTTTAAAGTTGACTGCATTCAGTTCGGCAACATGATTATGTTATCAACTTCACTCGCGGGGTCATTGCTGTCACTTCCACTTGTATATTGTGTCTGTATGATGTTTGAGTAAGTCGCTCCCGAACCCGCAGGCGGGTCGTCGTTTGGGTAGTTTCCCGGTACATAATTCGTGTCTGTGCTGCCCCAACTATGTAAAGTTCCACTGCTGTTGTACACTCCAATTTGGCAGTTCGTCCAACTGACATTTTTGACGAAAGAACCAGTGTGGAAGTTGTCACGTGTGGAACGCTGACCAGGGGCAGGGGCAGGCACAATTTGTTGCCCAATACTGGTGTTCCTTTTCAATACTACACCGTTGCCATTAACATTCCAGCCGCTATTTGTCCCTGTGTCAATAGCAATGGTGTAAGTCGCGGTTCCAAGATCGGGATGCGAGGGTTGTGTCTGGTCATAAGCATCACCAGTGGCAGCCACGTCAATTTGACTGCCACCGTTGCCGTCAGGAGCCACAAAAAATTCTAAAAAGGCCGATTGCCCTGAATTGAACCGGATGGCATCCGCAGTCACAACGCCACCAGGCGGATTTGAGCTGTCTCCTACCTTTGGGTTAAGCGATCCATAACGGCTAGAACCCAATATCATAGTCCAAGCGTCAGGGTTAGCGGATGAATGGTCGTGGGTGAATCCGGCGTCGACCGCATCAGGTGTGCTTCCTGCTCCCCACCCTCCCATGTAAATGCTGCACGAGTCTCTCGTATCGGTAACATCATTTGGATTTTCACTGATTTCTCCGCTAGCTCCACTTGGAAGGTAGACATTTGCCGCAATGTCAGAATACCCTGCATCTGCATCTGAGGATGGCACTTTAGAAAAAACCTGACGATAGGGTCCTGATCCTTCATAAAATGCAGGCGCGTACACATCTATTTGTGGAGTGAGGGGGTGGAAGCCGCCGAATGACGCGAACGTAAATCGCGGAGAGGATTGGGTCGAGGGACGAAATGCAGATTTTTGTGCTATGGGCTTTGCGTTAGGTTTTGGCGCTGATAGAGGCAAAACGAATTGGTTGCCATGTGAGTCAGCATAAACTCCGCCTCCTAGACTTTTGGGAAAGCCCAGCACAGAAATGAGTTTTGGCTTATTCGCATGAACTTTTCCATCTTGTGTGATAAGAATGTAGTTTTCCTGATTTTTTGCTCGCAAGCCAGTCATAAATCGGCCCAGCAAAGCACGTTCCGGCCCCTAAATGGAAGGATCAATTTTGGCTAGTACCTGGGCTGGGATGCCGGCAAGAGCCGGGTCAGTGGGAACTTGAGCATGAACGAGACAGGGCATCAGGACCAGGCCCAAAGACGTAACGGCAATTTTGTTGTTGAGGTTCATTGAGTAAACTTCCTTTTGTGTCAGCCTATCTCGACTGAGGTTCGCAGAGTGCGTTTTCCTGCTAATGTTTATACTGCGACACACAATTGACTACGGTTTTTAATAGTTCGTATCCCAAAAAGGGTGTACATAAACATCCTGTCGAACTTTTCTTGCAAAATGAACGACTACAAAAATTGCAGAAGTATTCTGATTTATCCGATAACTATATTAAATCAACTTAATTACGTTTTATCATACTCTCTCGTTCCTCTCCACCACTCTCAGGAAAGTCCTATGCAGTCAACCGCCATGACCGATGTCTTTGTAAACAGCGGCCTCGTTTCCGAGGAACAGCTCACGCAGGCCCTCCAAAAACAGCAGCAGCTTAAGACGCAGGAACCCGTCGGAGACCTGCTGGTTTCGATGGGACTGATTACCGAGCGTGACCGGGTCCGCTGCCTCGGCGAGCAGTGGGGCGTGCCGTACCAGGACCTCACGGAGATCCAAATCCCCGAAGACGTCATCTCGGCAGTCACGCAGGAGCTGGCCCGGCGGTTCAAAGTCGTTCCCATTGAGCGCAGCGCGAAAAGAATCACGCTGGCGATGAAGAACCCGCTGGACATCTTTGCGATTGACGAGATTCGGCTGATTACCGGCAAAGAAGTCGAGCCGGTCATCGCCACCGAAGAAGACATCATCAACGCGATTTCGGCCAACTACCGCACGGAGATCAATGTCACCGAAGCCGTGGCAGGCGTGATGCGCGATCTCGACGAAGCCACGCTGACGATTACAGCGGAGAACGGTGACGGGGACGACAATATCTCGATTGACCAGCTGAAAGAGCTGTCCGGTGAAGCGCCCGTTGTCCGCCTGTCCAACATGATCATCTCGCGCGGCATCACGGACAAAGCTTCGGACATCCATATCGAGCCGGGCAAAGACGGCCTGCGGATCCGCTACCGCGTAGACGGCATTTTGTCCGACGGCATGGCGCTTCCGAAGAAAGCGCAGGCGGCGATCACGTCCCGCATCAAAATCATGGCCGACATGGACATCTCCGAAAAACGCGCCCCGCAGGATGGGCGCATTTCGGCGACGATTGAAGGCAAGCCGTATGACTTCCGCGTCTCGACCCTGCCGGCGGTCTACGGCGAAAAGATCGTCATGCGCGTTCTGGACAAGTCCAACATCTCGGTCGGCCTGCACAAGCTCGGCCTGCTGCCGTACACATTCGAGATGTTCGAGTCGATGATCCAGCGCACCTACGGCATCATTCTGGTCACGGGGCCGACCGGCTCCGGCAAGTCCACTACCCTGTACTCGGTGCTGGCCAAGCTGAACTCAGGGGAAAAGAACATTCTGACCATTGAAGACCCGGTCGAGTACGAGCTTTCGGGCATCACTCAGAGCATGGTCAACAACCGGGCCGGCATGACGTTTGCCGCCGGGCTGCGCTCCATGCTGCGCCAGGACCCGAACATCATCATGGTCGGCGAGATGCGCGACCAGGAGACGGCCATGATCGCGATTGAAGCCGCGCTCACCGGCCACTTAGTCCTGTCCACGCTGCACACAAACGACGCCCCTGGCGCGGTCGCCCGGCTTCTCGACATGGGCGTCGAAAGTTTTTTGATTGCCTCGTCCATCGCCGGTGTTCTCGCCCAGCGGCTGCTGCGAACCGTCTGCATCAAGTGCAAGGAGCCGTATTCGCCGCCGAAAGACGCCATCAAGCGCCTCGGCATGAACCTAGACATTCTGGACAAAAGCGAAGTGACATTCTACCGGGGCCGGGGCTGCGATACGTGCAAAGGCACCGGCTACAAAGGCCGCGTCGGGGTGTATGAGCTGATGCCGGTCACCGACAAAGTCCGCGAGCTGATTCTGGCCCGCGCGTCGTCGTATGCTATTCGCGAAGCGGCAGTCGAAGCGGGAATGCGGACGCTGAAAGACGATGCGATGGAAAAAATTCTGCTCGGCATGACGACGCTCGAAGAATCGCTCCGCGTGATCTACGCGGGATAAGTTTATGCAAAACAGTATGGCAATCACAGCAGCCCCAGTGAATAGTCCGAACGCAGATAGACCAGACAAAATCTTGGAGGACATTCTTTCCGGCGACATGGATTTTGGAGCGCTGCCCCAGGTCGTCATGCGCGTGATTGACCTGACAGCGGATCCGAAAGCGACCCCGGCAGATTTGGAACGCATTATCGGGATGGATCAGGCGATGGCCGCCCGGCTGCTGACCCTGGCAAACTCTTCCTATTACGGGCTGCCGTGCCGCATTTCCAGCCTGCGGGAAGCGGTCGTCTTTCTCGGCTTCAAGGCTGTGCGGAACATGGCGATGACAATCACCACGTTTAACCTGTTTCTGGGCCGCTCCGATTCGGAGTCGCTGGCCCGGCGAGCGGTCTGGCGGCATTCGGTAGACACCGCCCAGTGCGCGAAGGCCATTACCAGCCTGCTGCCGCCGCCGCTTCAGGAAGAAATCGGCGTGGACCAGGCGTATACGGTCGCCCTGCTGCATGACATCGGCAAAATGGCGCTGGACCGCAGCCGCCATGCCCTGTTCACCGCCCTTGTCTCAATGGCGGACGCCAAGCGTCTACGCTACTCGCAGGTAGAGGCCCAGGCGCTGCCGCTCCATCACGGCGAGATCGGCGCGGCTTTGGCGGCGCATTGGAACCTGCCGCCAGTGATTTGCGAGGCGATTTTGTTTCACCATGCGCCGCGCGCGGCGGAGCTGAACCCGCGGCTTGCCGCGACGGTGTTTCTCGCCAACGAGATCGTTCACTTTTTGCAGGACATGCCGCCCGAAACTGACTTCAGCGTGCTGCAAGCCGCCTGCGCGGACGCCCTGATCCCCCTGCGGATCAGCGAAACCGGCCTGCACGGCATGGCGCGAGCCTGCCGGGCAGAGCTTGACAAAGGCCTCAGCCGCCTGGCATTTTAAGAGATTTTTCTTGTGAGAAGATTTTTCTTGGGGACTTTTTATGATCAACAACAATGAAGATCTGCTGCCGCTGGGCAGCGCCGGGCTTTCCAGCCTGTATCAAAGCGGGCCGGTGCCGTCGGCGCATGACACGCCGGAAGACTATGGAGACTTTTCGGCGCGTGTCGCGGAGACGTTCGACAGCGTAGACTTATTGATTGCCGCGCGAGCCGAAGCGGAAGAAGCGGAAGCCCGCGCCAAAGCCGCGGGCGAGACCCTGCTGCCGTTCGCTAAGAATGGCTACAATAAAGCGGCGACGCCTGCGCCCGGAACTCTTTCCGGCGGCACCGGCGGCAAGCTGAACGGTCTGCTTCAAAGCTTTTCCGGCAGCTCGCTGGAAGCCGAATCACCGGCCCCGCAGAGTTTTTCAGGCAGTGATTTGGCCGCGCTCAGCGATGCGTCAAGCGTTCAAACGACGCTGTCCGCCCGCGATTTTCTGGGCGGGGTGGCCGGAGCCAGCTTCGACGAGAACGCTTCGCGCACGGTCGTCGGCGGGGAAATCCGGGCGCTGGGGGACGTTCACATTGACGAGCTGCTGAAGCTGACGGTCGAGTCGGGCGCGTCCGACCTGCACCTGTCGGTCGGGCTGCCGCCGATGGTCCGCAAGGACGGCAAGCTGGTCCCCCTGCCGTTCGAAAAAGCCGATGAGCGGGCAACGATGCGGATTATTTTTGACATTCTCGACGAGTCGCAGATCACGAAATTTGAGCGCACGCACGAGCTGGACTTCTCGCACGGGGTCAAAGGGGCGGGCCGGTTCCGGTTCAACGTCTACCGCCAGCGGGGGTCGGTCGGCGGCGCGATGCGCGTCATCCCAAACGTCGTTCCCAGCATGGAGCAGCTCAAGCTGCCGACCGTCTGCCGGTCGTTCACCCAGAAGCATTCGGGCCTGGTTTTAGTGACGGGACCCACGGGTTCCGGCAAATCCACCACGATTGCGTCCATGATAGACATTATCAATTCGGAGCGCGAGGCGCACATTCTGACGATTGAAGACCCGATTGAGTACCTGCACAACCACAAAAAGAGCATGGTCAACCAGCGTGAGCTTGGCACGGACACTGACTCGTTCACTAATGCCCTGCGGGCGTCTCTCCGCGAGGACCCGGACGTCATACTTGTCGGCGAGATGCGCGATCTGGAAACAATCTCCGCCGCGATCACGCTGGCCGAGACCGGGCACCTGGTATTCGCTACGCTGCATACGCGCTCGGCCCCGGCGACAATTGACCGCATCGTGGACGTGTTCCCGGCCCATCAGCAGGAGCAGATCCGCATTCAGTTGTCCACCAGCATTGAAGCGGTTGTCGCCCAGCAGCTTCTGCCGAAGATCGGCGGCGGGCGCGTCGCCGCCATTGAGATCATGGTCGCCACCAGCGCCCTGCGGAACCTAATCCGCGAAGGCAAGTCCTACCAGATTTACTCCGTCATTGAAACCGGCCAGCAGTACGGAATGCAGGCAATGGACCGCGTTCTGTCCGACCTGCACCGCAACGGCACCGTGACATTTGATGAAGCCGCCTCCCGCGCAATTGACCGCGAAAACTTCCAGCGCCTTGTCAAAGGCTACTAGAGAAGTTCCAAAGACACTTCTCCGCCAGCCTCCATATCGGCCCCGAGGTGCAGACCTTCCATCAGAACCACGCCGAGAAGCGGGCTGCCATCAAGGATCAGCACCTCGGTCAGACGCGCCTCCCCCTGCCAGTCCATCTCGATTTCCAGCGCCCCGCTCACGAAGAGAGAGCCGTCCGCGAGAGAAAGTCCCCGGCGACCCAGCGGCTGCGCGTCCAGACGCCGGGCAATCTCGGACGGCACCGCGAGGTCGCCGTCAAAGGCCGTATCCACCACGAACTCAAGCTCCAAAGGCCCTGCCTGGCCGGGCAAGGTCAGTGTGACACGAGGAAAGCGCTGCCGCACCTGACCGAGCATCATTTGCGTTCTGTTCCTGTCCCAAGGCCCATCATCCGCCGGGCCAGGCCATGATCCTGCGCTGGCCCAATGGTATAAAGGAACAGGAGGCCGGATGGATGAACCCGGCGCATCGCCCGCATCGCCTCTGGAGAGCTGGCAGCAACACGATAATCGCCGGTATCCACATGGATCGCCACAACCTCCCCGAAATGCTCAGGCTCCAGCAGCGGCTTTAGCTTTTCTTCATAGATTTTAAGGCCGCGCCGGGTAACCTCATCGAGCGGCTGCCCGTATTGATCGCACCGCTCCTCGGGCATCTGAGTCAGTGACATGATGTGTTCCCCTCCAGTCCGCTTACTTGTACTGCCGATTTGCTTACTTGTACTGCCGAAGTATACCCGAACGAAAGACGCAAAGCTCTTTGTGACTGTCAGCGCAGCCGCCCGCGCCATTGACCGCGAAAACTTCCAGCGCCTCGTCAAAGGCTACTAACTCCGCACTTCTGGATTATGTAGGGGCAGGGCTTGTCCCTGCCCTTCTTTTTCTTTTGTGGTATACTTCAAGCAGGCGTTCAGCCTCGATTTCTATTAATCCAAGAGCCAGTTTATCGCGATGAAAGGCATGGATGTACAGCAGGTTAAGGAGAAACTACATGGCAAACATTTGGCGGCTGATTGCCCATCACGAAAATGCGGCGGATGTAGTCGCACTCATTCGCAAAACCGGACAGATTTGGATCGGCTGGGGTGAGACTGGCGACTTGAGCCAATCTGCCTACCGCTCCGGTTCCGACATTTCCCGTGTGCTGCACCAGATTGACCCAACGCGAACCAATTCCGGTTTCGGCGGTGCCAGCCTCTGGCGCTTCTACCACGACATGCAGATTGGGGATTTGGTCATCGTATCCTCCAAGCAGGGAAAACAATTGACAGCCGAAGTAACCGGCCCCTACCAGTGGCAATCCACGCCCGGCCCCGCGCCTCTGACATCCGGCTACCAGCACCACCGAGTCGTAAGCCTCACCAGCCTTGATCCCGGCAGCGTCTTTGCCCAAGCCGGCGGCATGGCAGTCGGTGAAAACAGCCGCTGGACCCTCTTCCGCTGCGCGAACTCAATTGTTCCCTAAGTTACAAATTTTAAAGGTAAACTGGTGTATAATAGCTAGTATATACTTCAAAGCAAACAAAGGTTCGCTAGACAAGCATTGACGAAAGGAACTCGGATTAGCCGTGAGAATTGGGTTCCACTGATTTCCATCAGCCATCTCGCAGGAGCGTTCCATGATAGAAGTAGAATCCACCACTCACCTGGAAGGCACGGACAAATTGCGCGAACTCGTGCTCTATATCTGCAAAGCCTCCGAAGCAGACGATGCCTTTGGCTCAGTTAAATTAAATAAACTGCTCTTCTACAGCGACTTTCTCTCTTATTTGCGGTACGGCTCTCCCATCACTGGGCAGGAATACTTCAAGCTTGAACACGGTCCGGCCCCGCGTCTGATGTTGCCATTGATGGATAATATGAGACTAAATCAGCAACTTGCAATTGCGGAGCGTAAGTACCGGGGGAAGCCGCAGAAAAAGCCGGTAGCCTTGTATGAAGCGGACTTGACCAAGTTTTCAGCACAGGAAATCGACACGGTGCATCAAGTCTTACGCATCTTCCAATCACATAATGCAAAGGAGATCAGCGATCTTTCGCATCAATTTACTGGATGGCAGCTTGCTGGAGACCGGGAGACCATCCCGTACAGCTCGATATTGTTGCACAAAGGTGAACTCTCCGCGCAAGAGCGTCAATGGGTTCAGGAACTGGACATGACTGGAGTGGAGGAACTTCTCTGCGCCTAAGCAGAAACAGGGATGACAGTCTTAACCTACCAGATCAAGAAGCAAGAGCGTTTCAATGAGGAGTTTAGGGCGGCTGTTCCTGAACAAGAGATCGCCGAAGACATTCTACAAGGTCTAATCTTTGCGCTGAAACATTTCCCGGAACAGGGTATTCCAACAGGCCGTGCCGCCCCCCTGCCAGTGTACGCCTGGCGCATCCAGGGCACCGAGCGAAACTTGCCCTTGATTGTTTCCTACTGCTTTCAGCATCCAGTTGTGGTTCTGCTCTCCGTGCGTGTCACTGAGCAGGAAGAATTGTAAACAGGCTGGACAGGACAAGCAGGCAGAAAAAGCCCGGAGGCTGCGGTGGCAGTATCCGGGCTTTTTTGCAGCTTTTCTGAACTCGGGAGGAGTTTGCACGGTTAGACACGAATAGGGCAGGGAATATATCCGAGAATTACCGGCAGGGTATAAAGAACTGACAAAAAACACGGGCTTGCCCGGAGGGAGCGTTTGCATGGAGATCGCAATTGTTGGCCTCGGACGCATGGGCATGAACATGCTGGAGCGGCTGGCCGCGGACGGACACACCGTTTATGGGTTTGACACGGACCCGGCGAAAATGCCGGAAGTCGCAAAGCGCGGCGGCAAAGGGGTCACCGACCTCAGCGCAGCCGTGAAAGACCAGCAGCAGGAACACAAAGTCGTCTGGATCATGGTGCCGCAGGGCAAGCCTGTGGATGAAACGATTGAAAAGCTTCAGGCCGTATTATCCCCAGGGGACATTATTATTGACGGCGGCAACTCGTACTTTAAAGACACGGTCCACCGGGGTAAGGCGCTGGAAGAGCACGGCCTCCACTACCTCGACTGCGGCACGTCCGGTGGCGTCTGGGGCCTCAAAGAAGGCTACTGCCTGATGTACGGCGGCAATCCCGACGCCGCCAAGTTCTGCGAGCCGGTCTTTAAGACGCTGGCCCCGAAAGACGGCTATATTTATACAGGCGCGTCGGGGTCGGGCCACTACGTCAAGATGGTGCATAACGGCATCGAGTACGGCATGCTGCAATCTTACGGCGAAGGCTTTGATATTCTGCACGCCAGCGAGTACAAGCTGGATTTAACGGGCATCGCGTCCGCCTGGCGCTATGGCAGCGTCGTCCGCTCCTGGCTTCTGGACCTGCTGGTGCTGGCGTTCCAGAGCGACGACAACCTGCAAAAAGTGCGCGGCTACGTCGAAGACTCCGGCGAAGGCCGCTGGACCATTCAGGAAGCCATTGACCACAACGTCCCCGCGCCGGTCATCACGGCGTCGCTGTACGAGCGGTTCCATTCGCGTCAGCCCGAGAACTTTGCGGCCAAAGTCATCGCGTCGCTTCGGAACGAGTTCGGCGGTCATGCAGTCATGTCTGCCGAAAGCACCGTGCATGATGCCACGGGTTCCGGCGATGGCGCAGTGTACAGCGGCACGTCCGAAAGCACGGCGGACCAGATCCAGCCGGGCGCTTCCGCTGCCGAAGTGGCGGAAACAATTGATGCGATTGATCCGGCGACCGCAGTTGACCCTGCCGCCGAGCCGGCGAAGGAATAACGCAGCGACTTGGAAAAACTTTGGGCCAATCTGCACGGCGGCAGCACGCATTTCCCAATCGGTATGATGATTGCGTCAGTTCTGTTTGATGCGCTGGCGTATTTTCTCAGTCGCGAGCCATATAAAAGAGACCTGCACGCGGCGGGGTTTTATACGCTGCTGCTTGGCGCAGCGGGGTGCTTTGCCGCCGTGCTGTCCGGGCTGGCAATCTCAGCCTGGCAGTTCTTTGGGGCGGGCAAGCTGGCAAAGCACCACGACTTTGTCTGGCCGGCGTTTGGCCTGATGATTGCGCTGGCCGTCTGGCGTCTAGTTGTGCGAGGCGAAGCGTCTCGCCCTACGTTTGGGGTGTATCTGCTCTTTGCCGCGCTCACGGCAGCGCTGATGGGCGCGGCAGGCTACTGGGGCGGCGAGCTGATGGGAAGTTAAGATTTAGGAAGTTAGGAAGTTAGTTTTGGCGCGTGAACTCAAAGGATTAGTGGCAGGCCTTGCCGCCGGCCTCGGCGTTGTCGGAGCCTCTTACGGCGTTTCGGCGATTGCCCTGCACGGGCAGGCAGTTCAGGCCGTTGCCTCGGCAAAGCCTGTTGCCCCGAAAGCAGGCGTACAGCCGGCCTCGACGCAGCTTGTGGCGTCCGGGGCGGCGCTTTACAGCAGCCTCGCCTGCGTGGGCTGCCACGGCGCATCGGCGCAGGGCGGCATCGGCCCCACCCTGCATCACCTGGGGGACCCGGACGCCAAAGTGTACCGCAACATTGCCAACGGCTTTCAAGGCCGGATGCCCGCCTACAAAAACCAGCTTGCGCCCGCGCAAATCAGTACGCTTGTCGCTTATATTCAATCTTTAAAATAGCAGTCCTTGGAGTAACAATTTTTGATCAAATGGAGTTTCTATGACCACGCAAATGACTACGCCTAAATCGGCGGAACAGGCCGCGCCTGACCCGCTTTTAATTGAAAATCCTATTCCGCCCTGCTGCCTTGTCATCTTCGGCGCAACCGGTGACCTGACCCACCGCAAGCTGATCCCTGCGCTGTTTTCTCTGGAAGCGCAGCACCTGCTGCCGGATCACTTCAAGATTATCGGCTTCGCCCGGCGCGAGTTTTCCGACCACTCATTCCGCGATGAGCTGCAAAGCTCGCTGGAAGAGTTCGCGCCGGATTTATGGAAAGAAGGGCAGGACGCCTGGCACCGGTTCTCCCGGCGCATCGTGTTCCACCGCTCGGACTTTGATAATGCCGCAGGCTTCACTTGGCTGAAAGAGCGCTTAGATAAGTTTGATCAGTCCGAAGGCACCCAGGGCAACCGTTTATATTATCTTGCCACGCCGCCGACGACCTACACGACCGTCATCCAGCAGCTTGGCAAAGCGGGCCTCGTCAAAGCCGGCTCCGAGAAAGACAGCACGGGCTTCACGCGCATTATTGTGGAGAAGCCGTTCGGCTCAGATTTGGACAGCGCGAACGCTCTCAACGAGCAGCTCAAGCAGGTCTTTGACGAAGACCAAATCTACCGCATTGACCACTATTTAGGCAAAGAAACCGTCCAGAACATCTTTGTGTTTCGCTTTGCGAACCTGCTGTTCGAGCCGCTTTGGAACTCCAAATATATTGACAACGTGCAGGTGACAGTCGCTGAAACCGTCGGCGTCGAGCAGCGGGCCGGCTACTTCGACCATGCGGGCGAGCTGCGGGACATGGTCCAGAGCCATGCCCTGCAAATGCTGGCCCTGGTGGCGATGGAGCCGCCGAACACCCTCAGCGCGAGCGACATCCGCGACGAAAAAGCCAAAGTCCTGCGGGCCATCAAGCCGATCTTAGGCGACGACTGCGACGAGTACGTCGTGCGCGGCCAGTACGGGGCCGGTGCAATCGGCGGCAAAGACCTTCCGGCGTACCGGGACGAGCCGAATGTGCCGAAAGAGTCGGTGACGGACTCGTTTGTCGCGCTGAAGCTGGAGATTCAGAACTGGCGCTGGGCCGGTGTCCCGTTCTATATCCGGGCCGGGAAGCGGCTGCCGGAGCGGGTCACGGAAGTCAATGTCACGTTCAAGGACCTACCGACGGTGCTGGTCGCGACCGCCGACAACAAGCCGGAAGAGCCGAACGTCATCACGATCCGGGTCCAGCCGAACGAAGGCATTTCCATGCGGCTGGGGGCCAAGCCGCCCGGCCAGAAAACAGTGGTTCAGCCTGTAGATATGAACTTCACCTACGGCACGAGCTTCGGCCAGCGCATCCACGATGCCTACGAGCGCTTGATCATGGACGCGCTTCTCGGCGACCCGTCGCTGTTTACCCGTGATGACGAAGTGGAAGCCGAATGGGGCCTGATCACGCCGGTACTGAAGTCTTGGGCCGAGCATCAGCCGCCCGCCCTGCCGAATTACGCCGCCGGAAGCTGGGGACCCGAGGAAGCCGACAAGATGCTCACCGACTCAGGCCGAAGCTGGTGGAACCGCTAGACGTAAGAACCCCTCCCGCTCGTTCCTCGCTCCCTCCCCTGTTAGGGAAGGGCAATCAAGAGCAAGAGAGCAAGGCCAAAATCGGGATGCCCGCGTCTCTCGTCCTGTTGTATTCCTCTAGCCCTTCCCTAACAGGGGAGGGAGCGAGGAACGAGCGGGAGGGGTTCTTTTTCCTTGCCCCTCGTGCTATACTAAACGCATTCTAACGAGAGGCGAACGATGTCTGTGCAGCAATATGTGTCCCTCAACGGCGCTTTAATTCCGAAGGAAGAAGCGGTCGTTCCGTTTTATGATCATGGCCTGCTTTACGGCGATGGGCTATTTGAAGGTATCCGGGTCTATAATGGCCGCGTCTTCAAGCTCGACGAGCATGTGGCGCGGCTGTACTACTCGGCGCGGGCGCTCAACATTAATCTCCTAGCCCCGCCGGAAGCGACCCGCGAGTCTATCTTAGAAACAGTAAAGGCGAATGGACACGCGGACGGGTATATCAGGGTGACGGTGACACGCGGCACGGGGCTGGGGCTGGACCCGAAGCACATCAAGGGCAACGCGAACGTCTATATCTCCTGCGAGCAGCTTGCGCTGTATCCCAAAGAAATGTACGAGAATGGCCTGATTGTGGCGACCGTCTCGACCCGACTGCCGTCGCCGGACGTGATTGACCCGCGCGTCAAATGCACCGGCAAATATATCAACAACATTATGGCAAAAGCCGAAGCCAACCGCTCCGGCGCGGGCGAAGGCCTGATGCTGACCCGCGAAGGCTATGTCGGCGAGGCCACCGGCGACAACATCTTCCTCATCAAAAACGGCGCGCTTTCCACGCCGCCCGCCTCTATCGGCATCTTGCAGGGAATTACGCGGGACACCGTCATCGAGCTGGCGTTAGACGTCGGGTACACCGTCACCGAGCCGATTATGACCCAGTACGATGTCTACAACGCCGACGAGATTTTCCTCACGGGGACCGCCGCCGAAGTCATCCCCGCTGTTCACTTCGACGGCCGGGACATCGGGGACGGCAAGCCCGGCCCAATCACCCGCCAGCTCATCGCCGCCTTCCGCGAGTTGACGCAGACGACAGGGACGCCCGCGCTATAATACAAAATTTGTGTATCTGCCATCTCGGGTGAAGCCATGCCTGATTTTCTTTTCGGAGTTCTGCTGTTAGGGCCGTTATTGCTTCCATTACTGGCAACTTTGTATGATCTACGTCGTGGGAGTTACCTGAGACAATCCACGAAATCTAAGCGGGTATTCTTAGCGCCAGTTGGTCTTGTTGTCGCCCCCACAACGGTACTTGTTTGGATGTTTTGGTGCATGTCACCGATCAACCTGAACTATCTCTGGCTCAACTGGAGAAGTATCCCATCGGACCCTGAGACAATGCGAATGTTGATTATCAGTGGGTTTCTGATTGCTGGTTTTTATTGGGCTGTTATCCGCTGGTATCAAAAAAAGTGTCCTCTGGTACTCGACACTGAACGGCGAAGCTATCGTATCCCTGACTTTTCGACTATGAGTCTCAAAGTTCAAACTGGTTCATGGGAGGAGATCAAGGGCATTTCGGTAAGGCGAACTGACGCAAGAGGTGCAATAATCTTCCAGGTGAAACTTGAGTGGCAGCGTCCGCACCAGTCAACCTCTTTAATGGGCGGCTTTAGCAAGCGAGAGAAGGCGGAAGCGTTTGCGGAGCGGATGGCGCGGGAGACAGGGCTGCCGGTAGTTGCTTCGCCATTCTAACCCGCTTGTGATACATATTCGGCGCAAGAAACTTATCTGGAAGAACAGGAGCAGGGAACAGCTATGAAACGATTCAATGTGCGAAATTGTGCAGTTTTTGTTTATGTGTCAGCCGCTTTAATGGCGGCTGCGTTTGCGCCCGTTCAGGCACAAACGCTGACGCATCGGTACAGCATGAACGGCAATGCAAATGACTCCGTCGGCGGGGCAAACGGCATCGTCATGGGCAAAGTTACCTTTACGACCGCACCGGGCGTCAACGGAGCCGCGAACTTTCCCGGCGGAAACTCCGGCGGCACTCCTTCTCCGCCGTCCTATATTCGCCTGCCGAGCGTGACGGTCCGAAACCTTCAGGACGCGACGGTGGAGATATTCGTCACGAGCTTTAGCGGCGGCATGACCTTTGTGGGAGGCAACAACGGCTACTACCAAGCGCTTTTCAGCGTCTCGTCCCCGTACACGGATGGGACTACGCAGTCTAACTATGCGATCCTCACGGCAAACCGCGACCCCGCGAACCTCATCGGTGCGGGCATCGGTATTGCGGGACGGACCAGCAGCGGCCCGGAAACAACGATTGCCTCGGGGTTTCCTCTGCCCAAAACCGGCGGCCTGGTCACGCTGGTCTTTCAAGGGTTCAAGAAGGTCGGCGGCATCGGCACGGAGACGATCTACCTAAACGGCGATCTGGTTGCCAAAGGTGGTACCTTCTTCTCGTACAAAGACGTTGCAGAGGTCAACGGCGTCTCAGGAACGGTTGTCTTTGATACCGTAGGCATTGGCGGCGGCTCACCCTACAACGATCCCTGCTTCAACGGCGGCATGACCGAAGTCCGCATCTGGTCGGGGGCGCTCTCAGCAGCACAGGTACAGGCTGATTACAAGGCTGGGCCTGGCACAATCGCTGCGGCGTCACCCACACCGCCTGCTCAATAACGCGATACGCTGGTGGAGCGATGCGGGTCGTTTTCGGGTAAAATAGTGTCAGTATCATTGATGAGGAACCGGAGATTAAGATGCACAAAGCGCGACCTACTACCTCTGCGAGCGACAAAAAGCGTTTCCTTGCTATTATTTCCGAAAGCTTTGCCGAGATGGACCGACTGCGGGAGATAATGAAAGAAGACGACATCAAAATCGCCGCATCTTTTGCCCGAACGCAGGCGATTATAGACGAAATCAAGGCAATGCGAGCTGCCGATGAGCGCGAAGCGTAGTCAGCGAAGAGGGGCATGAAGTCTACCACAGGCAGTCAGGCGAACCCCGAAGTAGAGCAGAACGAAACCTGCCCGCAGTGCGGCATGGCACGAAGCGAACTATATTCTCAGGGGCAGATGGGATGCGCTCAGTGCTACGAGACGTTTGCGGCGGAAGTGCAGCGGGCGCTGAAGGAGATTCATGGTGAGACCCGTCACCTCGGCAAGAACGCCGTCTGAACTGGAAGGGATGCCCAAGCCGCCGGCCTGGGCGGGCGAGACCGGATGGGAAGCGGATGTTATCCTGTCGACCCGCGTTCGCCTGGCCCGGAACCTTGCCGGGGCGGCGTTTCCAGGACGTGCAGGCGACGCGGAGCTGAAAGCCGTGGCGAAACAAGTCCTAGCAGTCGCAAAACGCCGGGATAAAGGCCATGTCAGTCTGCGGGCAGTCGAGATCGGCAAGCTGGGCGAGGCGGACAAAGCGGCGCTGGTAGACAGCCATTTGATCAGCGTCACGCACGCCATGGCCGGACCAAACCGCTGGGCGCTGGTAGATGACAAGCACACGGTCAGCGTCCTGGTCAATGAGGAAGACCACCTGCGCCTGCAAGCCATTCTGCCGGGCCTGCAAATTGAGGCCGCCTACCGAGTTGCCGACCAGATGGACGACCAGTTTGGCGGGCATCTCGCGTATGCGTTTGACCCGCACTACGGCTACCTGACCTCCTCGCTGTCGAACTGCGGGACGGGCCTTCGCGCCTCTGTTATGGCCCACCTGCCGGGGCTGGCTCTGTCCGGCAAAATCGAGGGCGCAATGGAAGCCGCAAAAACACTGGGCGCGGCGGTGCGCGGCCCTTATGGGGAGCATAGCGCGGCGGCAGGGGATGTGTACCAGATTTCAAACGCCGTCAGCACCGGCAAATCCGAGCGGCAACTGCTTACTCGTCTGGCGGCGACGGCGACCCTGCTGCTGACGGATGAACAGGCCGCAAGGGAACTGCTCTGGCGCAATCAGCGTTCTTTAATAGAAGACAAAGTTGAGAAAGCGCAGGCGAGTCTCAAGTCGGCGGAGCGGCTTTCCGCCGGGGATTCGATGGCCCTGCTGAGTATTTTGCGGCTTGGGGCGCAGCTCGGCATGGCAACCGGCGTGACCAACCGCATTTTCAATGAACTGCTGTCGTCGCTGCGTTTGGGCGCACAGTTTGTCTCCGGCGAAAAGGCGCAGTATACGTTTTACGAGGAAACGCGCCGCCCGGCGCTGATACGCAATAAAATTCGAGAGAATAGACGTTAGCCAAAGTTATACGAACTAGAACTACGGGGAGAAGCACGATTATGTGGCAGAGATTTACAGAACGCGCCCGAAAAGTGGTGTTTTATGCACAGGAAGAAGCGGGGCGTCTGGGCGAGAATTACGTCTCGACCGAGCATTTGCTTCTCGGCCTGGTGCGCGAGAATGACAGCGTCGCCGCCCGCATTTTAGATAGAATCGGCGTCAGTTTAGGGCGCATTCGCTCGGAAATCGAGCGGCAGGTCGCACGCGGCGACGGCCGTTTAGGCCAGGACATGCAGCTCACGCCCCGCGCCAAGCGGGTCATAGATTTGGCTTACGACGAAGCGCGTCAGCTTAACAACAATTATATCGGCACGGAGCATCTGCTTCTTGGACTGATCCGGGAAGGCGAAGGCTTGGCCGGGCGCGTTTTGTCCAAGCTGGGCGTGGATTTGGACCGCACCCGGCGCGAAGTCATGCACCTTCAGGAAGGCGGCGGGGAAGGCGGCGTGGCGACGGCAGGGTCTCGTTCCCAGCCCGCCAAGACGCGCACTCCGACTTTGGACGAGTTTGGCCGCGATCTGACCGAGCTTGCCCGGAACGAGAAGCTTGACCCCGTGATTGGCCGGGCCAACGAGATCGAGCGCTGTATTCAGATTATTTCCCGGCGCATGAAGAACAACCCCTGCTTATTGGGCGAGCCGGGCGTCGGCAAGACGGCGATTGCCGAAGGCCTAGCCCAGCGGATTGTCATGGGCGACATCCCCGACTTCCTGAAAGATAAGCGTGTCATTCAGCTTGACCTCGCGGCGCTGGTCGCCGGAACCAAGTACCGAGGCGAGTTTGAGGAGCGCATGAAGCGGGTCATGGAGGAAATGCGAAAAGCGCAGGGCGAGATTATCCTCTTTATTGACGAGCTGCATACGCTGGTCGGCGCGGGCGCGGCCGAGGGCGCGATTGACGCTTCCAACATTATGAAGCCGGCGCTGGCGCGTGGTGAATTACAGTGCATCGGCGCGACGACGCTGGACGAATATCGGAAATATGTCGAGCGTGATGCCGCGCTTCAGCGGCGTTTCCAGGCCATTCAAGTTAAAGAGCCGTCGGTGGACGATGCGATTGAGATTTTGAAGGGCCTGCGTCCGCGCTACGAGCAGCATCACAAAGTCGAGATCACGAACGAAGCCTTGGACGCCGCCGCCCGGCTTTCCGACCGTTATATCTCGGACCGCTTCCTGCCGGATAAGGCCATTGACGTCATTGATGAAGCGGCCTCCCGCGTCCGCCTGCGCGGCGCGATGCCCCCGCAGGATTTGCGCGACGCGAAAATTGAGCTGAACGCCATCCAGAAAGAGCTGAACGGCCTGCCGAACAACCGGCAGTACGAGAAGGCGTATGACTTGCAGGGCCGCAAGCGTGAGTTGGAAGAAAAAGTGCAGGGCCTGGAAGAAGGCTGGCAGGAAACGAAAAAAGATGCCAAGCAGACGGTAGACGAAGATGAAGTCGCAAACATCATCTTCTCAATGACCGGCATTCCGGTGTCGCGCCTTGTCGAAGCCGAAACGCAGAAGCTGTTCCGCATGGAAGAAGAGCTGCACAAGCGAATCATCGGTCAGCATGAAGCGATTGTGGCGATCTCGAAGGCCGTGCGCCGCTCCCGGTCCGGCCTGCGGGACATCAAGCGTCCCATCGGCTCGTTTATCTTCTTAGGCCCGACGGGCGTCGGCAAAACCGAGCTCGCCCGTGCATTGGCGGCGTATCTGTTTGAGAAAGAAGACAACCTAATTCGGATTGACATGTCCGAATACATGGAAAGCTTTGCGGTGTCCCGCCTGGTCGGAGCGCCTCCCGGCTACGTCGGCTACGATGAAGGCGGTCAGCTCTCCGAAGCCGTTCGCCGCAACCCGTATTCAGTCGTGCTGCTGGACGAAATCGAGAAAGCGCACCCGGAAGTCTATAACATTCTCTTGCAGATCATGGAAGATGGCCGCCTGACCGATTCGCATGGCCGGGTGATTGACTTCAAGAACGTCATTCTGATTATGACTAGCAACATCGGCGCACGCTCTATTCAGGGCGAGCGCGAGATGGGCTTCGGACGCCTGGCGACGGGGCCGAAGTCGGCGGAGGAAATCTCCCGGCAGATGGACAGCATCAAGGGCCGCATCACCGACGAGCTAAAGCGCGTCTTCCGGCCCGAGTTCCTGAACCGCGTGGATGAGACGATTATCTTCCATCCGCTATCCGCTGAGGAGATCAACGAGGTCGTCACGCTGATGCTGGACCGGGTCAGCAAGCAGATTGCCCAGAAGGGTATGGACTTCGAGGTCACGGATGCCGCCAAGCGGTATTTAGCCCGCGAAGGCTTCGACCCGCAGTACGGAGCGCGTCCCCTGCGCCGCGCCGTGCAGCGCTTAGTGGAAGACCCGCTCTCCGAAGAAATCCTGCTCGGCAAGTTTGACGCCAATGATACGGTCTTAGTGGACGTAGACCCGGAGCGCGGCATCACCTTCCGCAAAGGCGCACCGCTCGGCCTGGAAGGGGAGCATAACCCGCCCGCCCTGGTGTCCGAGGAAGCGCAGATACCCGAAGAAGAGTTCATCGAGCCGACTGTGGCTTAGTTTGAGCAAACGCAGAAAAGGCCCGGAGCGTGATGCTCCGGGCCTTTTTGCTTGCGTTATGGTTTGGCGGTCGCAGTCAGCGATGCTTTGAGCGCCGCGACCTGCTGCTTCAAGTCATCAATTTGCTTCTGCTGTTGCGCTATCTCTGCCGCAACCGTATTCACCTGAACGGAAACGCCTGCTGAGACACTTGTTTCCTGCAAAACATCACCTGGCGGCATGACGATGTTGAGAACCGTTCGCTGACCTGGCTTTATCAGTACACCTAGAATGCGCTGGGGCCGATAAGGAACAGCGGTTCCCGTGTAACGATAGTAGCCGGAAGTAACGCTAATATCATAAACGCCGGGCTTTAGCTCGTGATTGCTATAAAAGCCGCCTAAGTTTGCATCTGACTGTATCGTATATGCTCCGCCGCCATGCCTGACTAGCTTAATCTCTTTGCTGCCACTGAGATAAACCTCTTCGACTGGATGGCCTTGATTGGTGGTCACTGTTCCTTCCAGCCAGCCGTACTGAGGGCTAGGCTCGGTTGCTGTAGTCGTAGGCGCTTGTGCATAAACGACGCACGGCAGGAGGATAAGAGCCGTGAGCGTTGCGAGTGAACGAAGAATGTACATGAAAACCAGCTTTCTGCTAAGTCAAATCCGACACCCGTGCTGAACGGAACTGTGCAATAGCTTCGTCCCATATTGCCGCAGTTACAATGACGTAACCAATGTCATCAGGAGTATGAGCGCCCCGGTTGTTCGGTCCCTGTTCCAGTCTGTCACTTAGCCCCCTGTCTCTTCAATAGCTCTAGCGTTTCCGCCTGATACTCAGCAAAGTAAATTGGGTGCTTGTTATGAGACTGTTTGTCACCTTTGTTCAGCCGCGTGGGATCATCCGACAGGAAAGCTGCCACACGCGCCGTTAAGCCTAAGACACAAGATGCGGAAAGGGTCATCTCTGCTCCCTGCTCAACAAGGTAAGAAACGATGTCTGTTCGGCGCATTTGACACGCGGCACCCAGCGCGGTCTCGTTCCCGTTCGGCATATTGAGAAGCTGTGGGTTTTCTGCTAACAGCCGCTGGACTTTAGGTAAATCACCGTGCGCTGCCTCCACAAAATCCTTGACTTCTGCCTTAGTGATAGTGATGCTGCCTGCCATTGTTGTCTTATCTTCTCCATCTTGACTTCTGTTCAAGCGGCAACCGTTTCACGGATTTCCAGTTCCGTTACATCGGGCGTTGGCATACCGTCTTCACGCATACCTTCCAGATGAAACGCCAGCGCAGAACGGAACTGTGCGATGACTTCGTCCCGCGTTGGCGCTGTCACAATGACGCAGCCAATGTCATCAGGGGTATAAGCGCCCCAGTTGTTTGGTCCCTGTTCCAGTATGACTGCGAGTTTCATCTGAGGGTTCCAGTCTTCGTTTGCTGATAAGTGAGAACGGACAGGGTGGGATTCGAACCCACGGGGGAGTTGCCCCCACGACTGTTTTCAAGACAGTTCCGTTATGACCACTCCGGCACCTGTCCAAGTGCGCCCGCGTCGGACACTCTTATTATAGCCGCCGGACGCGGGGCTGTCAATATCTGAATTGTTGTTGACAGAAGCCAAGCCGATCTGCTATAATAACACGTTCGCAGGCGCAGTCAGTGCGGGATGTAGCGCAGTTTGGTTAGCGCACCGAGCTGGGGGCCCGGGGGTCGCAGGTTCGAATCCTGTCATCCCGATAGACTTGCCGATGAACGGAAAGGAGCGGCCTGGATTACTCCAGGCCGCTCTTTTGGGCTTTTTCAGGTCAGCGCCGCGCGGGAACAGCAGACTTTGCGGGAGCTGAAGCAGTTTTCGCAGGGGCTGAGGCTGGGTGAATGCTGGCTTCGGCCCAGTTGCCGCTCCACTCTAGCCGCTTGGCGGCAAAGCTTGCGGTTTCCTTGCCTTCGTAGCGGGCAATAATGGCGAGGGCGAGATCAATGCCGGCGGAGATGCCGGCGGACGACATCATGTTCCCGCCGCCGTTGACGACACGCGCCCCTTTGACGACGCGGACCTTCGGATACAGCTTCGCAAGTGTTTCGATATGCGCGGCGTGGGTCGTGATTTGATGGCCGTCGGCAATGCCGGTCTTGGCGAGTATATAGGCTCCGGTGCAGACGGAGGCGATAACTTCTGCCGTGTCGCAGGCATTGTTCAGGAACTCCAACACATGCAGCGGGAGCGTTTCCCGCCGCGCGCCGGGACCGCCGGGAATGATGATGATGTCGGCCTCAAATGCCTGGGCGAGAGACTTATCGGGCAGCACGCACAGGCCGTGAGCGCATTGAATCGTCGCCCGCCGGTCGGCGACTGTCTGCACATGGAAGGCAGGCTTGTCGCTCCATTTTCCGTCTACCATGCGCCGGCACGAAGCCAGCACTTCGTAAGGGCCGCAAAAATCCAGTTCATCTACGCCGTCATACAACAGTACGTCTACGGTTTTCATCGATTTGTCTCCTGATGCGTTACGTGATTTGATACATTACTAGAGCGGAAAAATTGTTTGGTCTGCGCTTACCGCCAGACGTGAAGCAGAGATTCGAAAATTGCCCGGCCATCCGCCGAGCCAAGCGCGGGGTCTGAAGCGCGTTCGGGGTGGGGCATCAGGCCCAGAACATTGAAGCCTGCACTTGCAATCCCTGCAATGTGGTTGCCGGAGCCGTTGGGGTTCCCGGCTTCTGTGAGTTCTCCCTCCGCGCTGCAGTAGCGAAATAGAATGCGTCCGCTGTCCGAAAGCTCACGGTAAACTTCGTCGTCGCAGACATATTTTCCTTCGCCGTGCGCGATGGGAACTTGCAGGACTTGGCCTTCCGTCAGCGTGTTCGTCCAGGGCGTCTCGGCATTCTCGGTTCGCAGATAAATCTGCCTGCAGATAAACTTCTGGTTGTCGTTCCGCAGAAGCGCCCCCGGCAGCAGATGCGACTCGCACAGCACTTGAAAGCCGTTGCAGATGCCAAGCACCAGCCCGCCGGAGGCCGCGAAATCCTGCGTCGCCGCCATCGCGGGCGAAAACCGGGCAATCGCGCCGCAGCGCAGGTAGTCTCCATACGAAAAGCCGCCGGGAACGACCACGCAGTCCACGCCTTTCAGATCAGCGTCCTGATGCCACAAATACTCGACAGGCTGTTCCAGCACGTCTTTGATTGTGTAGTACGCATCCTGG
>JAABUO010000342.1_pt1 | contig 99946 bp, 86 predicted proteins | sample 5559291 | NCBI WGS metagenome assembly JAABUO01 (sample SAMN10711878, study PRJNA513372) | rock metagenome | isolation source: Antarctica rocks | place: Antarctica: Victoria Land, Finger Mt sud
AAGGGGAGGGGGGGGTGGGAGGGGAATAGGGGGGGGAAGGGCGTGAAGTGGAGAGGAGTGTGGCTGGTGGGTGGTGGGGTTGGGTGCGTGGAGGAGTTGCGGTTGTATGGGTCATGGCTTGGGTGCGTTGGGGGGGATGGGGGATGGTAGACAGGAGTTGTAGGGAAGGAGGGGGTATTTTGGGTAGCAGAAAGAGGGGGGGTTTTATAAGGGGAGGATGGAGGAGATGAATAGTGGGAGCGAAGGGGGATGGGATTTATGGTTAGTACTCACAGAGGAGTATGAGGGGTGGTGGGAGATTGATAGTGGAAGGAGGGCATTGTTGGCCGGGGCGTTTTGCTGGACTTCTGTTTGTGGTGAGTAGTGCGTGGTGGGCTTATGATCGGTTCGGGAGCTCGATGACGCTGGAGGGGTTGGATGCTGTTGCGGCTGTGTAGGGGATGGAAGTTAGATTTGGAGATGTCTATGGTGTTGGATACGGTGGGGTGGGGATATGCTGATTGTCTGATCTGGTGGGCTTTGTCAGAGTGGTAGCGGAAAGACCAGACCTGACAGTTGGTAAAGGTGTGTCAATGCGTTTAACAGCCGGTCCAAGGAAAAGCAGAATAAATAACTGAGCCGCCGCCGTTAGAATTGGAGTAGAGCGAGGAGATGTTGGAGTGGTTTGGGATCATTCTGCAGCTGTTGCTGGGGATCAGCTAAGCGTCGATTGCTGGCTTCAGTAATGACCCAGAAGCTTGCAAATAGCTTGGAAGCTGCATGAAGTGCTTCTCGGTGGCTGGGTTTGTCCAATTGGGCAGCTGTTCGATTTGGAGAAATTGGCTGGACATGGTGAGAACGTTGGCCGATGGTCTTTCTTCGCGTCGAGCGAGGTTTGCAATGTTCCTCGTGGTGTTGCGAGGTTCGTTCCGTTCTTCGCTGCTTTGCGGATGTTGCTGACTTGGTAGTTCGTCTGATATTCTAATGATATTCTAATCACGAGCTCGGTCATGCGTTGGGATTGCGGCTCAGATGGTCATGTAGAAAATCGCAGTATGCTTTGTCCCAATGGGGTATCAAATCGTTTATGCACAATATGCTAGGAGTCCGACTGTACAGTTTGCTGTTCCGCTGGCCATCAGTACAACAATCCAGCAGTCATGTATGGACTAGACGACTACTCACCACCAACCAGTCCATACCCTCGTTTATACCCTTCCCGTCTATTGCTGAACAAGCCATGATACTCCAATTCCTATCCCGCAGCTCCCCCAATCGTAAAGCTTCTGATATGTCCCCCGCTCCTTTCGCACCCGGCTGATCTTGTTTATTTGCAAATACCAGTAACGCCGCATCTTTCAGCTCCTCTTCGCCAAGCATTGTCGCTAGTTCGTCTGCGGCTGTGGTAAGCCTGTCAATATCCGTTGAATCAATTACAAATATAACCGCTGCGGTGTTGGCGTAGTAGCATCGCCAGTATGGTCTTATCGACGTCTGACCGCCCAGATCCTGAGCCAAGTCAGCCGAAATTTTGCGCCATTGAATCGCCACAAGCGTACCCAGACATTGAAGTTAAGGTTTCTGTAGGTTACAGACTCGACGTTGAAGCCTATAGTAGGTATGGTGGTCACTACTTCGCCGATCTAGGTAATTGTGTCAGATGAATCCTATTGCCTTTGGCTTATTTTCGCGCACCTTCAACCTGTACAGCAGAGTTGTTTTCCCAGCGTTGTCCTGCTCATGATCTCAGCTGGGACGGTTGACTGGGAGCTCGAGAAGCGTACAAGGCCTAATATTAGTATCCTTATCTCTTTCTTGGTCCACAAAAACCCTGACAAGATTTTCGATAGAGAGCCCCCCATATTGCTCGCGCCAGGTCAATTCTCAGGCGGCAGGTATTGCTCCTAAGGCGTACAGCGGATAGAGTATATAGGGAGCGCTCAACGCAATGCCTCAAGATCTCAAATGATACCACACTCTATCCATGTTGTTCTGATAATGCTATTGCGTAGAAGTTCCGGAAGCACCATGTCGAACAGTTTATCGGTGCTCTTGAGGATCTTGGACTGATAGTAATCGATCGATAAGATATCGGCTGAGCGGGAGACCGACAAACTTGCATAGACGCGCGTCTATGTAGATGCTACCATGCATATCTATAGATTCCAAACTAAGAAACGGAACCTTTAGGGACTAACAACCTCTACACAATGAGAATCGGTCTTTGTTGTTACTGAGGAGGTTGTTGCAATCATGGTGGGGAAGAAATCGGGGAGGGCACTCCTCAAGGAGGAAGGCAAGTCAACCCTAAGCCCCTTCCCCCGAATTCGTAAACTCGCAAATCACTTCAGTCAACGACGAACCCAAGTGTGGGCGTCAACATGGACGCTGACCCAGGCACTGATCATGATACTTGCAACCGTCTTGAACGCACTGATTTGCGTTTTGAGTACTGTGATAAACATGGCTTTCACTATGTTCGCCCTGGCAAAGGAACTCGATTCGATGTTGACAGGGACGATGCCACATGTTACAGTACGGATTCTGACAGCCAGACAGGCCTTCAACGAACAGACAACAACATGGAGCTTACCAGCTGGCCGCAGGTCAACATGATCAACCAGAAGAATTACTACACGTAGGTTTCCTCTCAAGTTTCTCCCTCCATCTCGAGCTTTCTCCTTTGTACAGTACGCCATGACTGCTACGCGCCGCTTCGGAGTCTCGCGCCAGTTCTGCAATCCTGGCTGTGGAATTCACTAAATGGAGATCTTTCCCAGTGAATTCCTGAAGCGAGATGACCAAATCCTGCCGCTACGTCTTCAGCAGGAAGAGCGTCGCAATCGTATGGCAACGAAGGCCAAGGATCGCGACAGAGAGCTCGCCCAATCAGGGTCTGCGGAGGTGCCAAACGCTGATATGGACCTGGATGTTGATGATGATGTCGGCATGGACGAACCCAATGGCTGTGGTCAGGAGGCGTTGGGATCGAAGGTCATCGTGATGCATCCTGGCAGCCAGAACTTACGTATTGGTTTTGCAAACGACCCTCTGCCAAAGACAGTTCCTATGGTCATTGCACGTCGTTGGCCGATGAGTGAGTCAGAAGAAGGGGATGGAGAACCCAAACCCAAACGACTCAAGACTGGCGAAGGATCCATCTTGAAGCCAGAGAAGTTGTTCGGTGAAGTGGTAAGGGGTTTCCGGAACCCAGTGTCCAGCTTCGCTTACATTTCTCCAGTTCGCAACTCAATACGCCAAGATGTCCGCTGAGTTGAAAATTCACATGCGTCTACACAAGCGCAAAGTGCTACCAAACTCAAAAGAGCTGGTTGTGAACTTCAACAAGCGTAATGAGCCAGAAACCATCTCTGAGCACAACGATCCTCTCCGTATCGATTGGACCGATGTCAAAGATGAACCCGGCTACATTACCGGTCAGGAGGCCTTGCGGATACCTGATGATTCGACTCCGCGCTATAAGCTATTCTGGCCATTGCAACACGGATGGTACAACGAGAAAGAGTACGACCAGAAGAGGGTAGTGTTCGATGACGTTTCTGTCATCCTCGAGGAAGCAGTCAAAAAACAATTGAATCTACACCGCAAGCGCGACTGGGCACAATATGGCTGTGTCTACGTGATACCAGATCTGTACGAGAAACGCTACGTAGTCCAAACCCTCGACATGCTCATGAGGGATTTCGGCTTCGGTAAAGTGTGCTTCATCCAGGAGAGTCTCGCGGCAACCTTCGGTTCTGGTGTCACTCAAGCTTGTGTGGTCGACATTGGCGCTCAAAAGACTTCGATCTGTTGTGTCGAAGAGGGTATGTGCATCGAGAATTCACGGGTCAATCTCAAGTATGGCGGAGCCGACGTTACCGAGACTTTCGTCAGGATGATGTTACACGACTACTTCCCATACCAGGAGATCAATCTCAAACGACGTTACGATTTTCTTCTAGCAGAGGAGCTCAAATGCGGAGTATGCACTATGGACGAAGACCGAGTTGTAGTTGATGGGCACGACTTCCACCTACGAGCACCTGGACAAGAGACCCGCAAATATCAGTTCAAAGTGTACGACGAGCCTTTGCTGGCTGTGCAGGGTTTCTTCAACCCCACACTTTTCGATCATTCCTCCAAGTTGGAAGGGCGTCGCAAGATCATTGAGCCTTCGACCGATCTCTACGATGGTTCGCCCAATGACCCTGTCTCCTCGGCGCAGTCCGCTATCGTAGCAGATTTGAGCCCACCTGTACCCGTGCCATCCCAGGCAAACGGCGGTATGTTCATTTTTGGCTCCACACCGAATCGACAACCCTTTGGCATATCCAAACGCACAAACGACGCCACCGACCGCTCGTCTCCAGCGCCGGACTCTCCAGCTGGCGACGATGACTCTACCCCAGCGCCCGCAGCAGAGGACAATACCACTGGCACTCAGAACATCCTTGCAACTTCCGTGAGAGATGATGTTCTCCCCATCATTGCTCTCGATAAAGCCATCTACATGTCTATCGAGCACGGCAGCCGTGGAGATGAGCGCAAAATGAGAGACTTCACCGGCGGTATCATGTTGATCGGAGGCTGCTCGTTGATCAAAGGGCTCGACTCATACCTGGAGAATAGGCTGAGTCAATTGAAGCCTGGCTTGAAGAATTGGCAGGTGGCTGGGAAGCCGAAGGATCTCAACAATCAATTCGTGATGTGGAAAGGTGGGAGCGTCTTCGGAAGGATGAGGTCAACGAACGACAGCTGGATTGGGCGGCTGGAGTACGATCGGCTTGGTGCGAGGCTGCTGGCCTACAAGTGTATGTGGGCTTGGTAGACGAGGGTCTACGGATACCCAGAAGGCCACATATCAGCCATCATTCTTCTTCTAGCTAGCACGCCGTCAGAGGTAGTAACCCGGGCGTTGTTTTCTGCGTGCCTATCAACGGCACCCAGCCCTAGCCCAACCCCAATTCGTGATTACTATGTACCTTTAGGCGCATCTTCTCTGCCCCCATACCGCAATGGCAGCTTTGAAGTTCGTGAGATCGGTACGATTCCATACTGATGTTACAAGTTCTCCCCTATGCTGACCGAAAGTCAGGTTTGGGAGTCCTTCAGAGCCAACTCTGGGCTCGAGCCCAGGTATTCTCCCCTCGTAGCTATTCCTCCATATTAAGTCACTGAGACACAACCGGGTGCCTAAGGCTCTTAGACAACGTGAGTACGATATGCTCTCTCAATTCATACTGGTATCTTCCCATTCGTCTTTTCTCTCGTATGTTCGTAAGTATTCGTCGGGTCTTGATGCACGTCTTCCTATGAACTGGTTCAAGTCTCTTAACGAGACATCACCTCTTTGTATGACGTATAATGGGATACTGCTTCACGTACCATGAGCGACTCTGTATACACCTCAGCAGCAAGGCTGTGATGGCCTTCAAACCTCTGACTTGTGTTATATCTTGTTTCTTCCACTCATACATCACAGCTCCGAGTCACCGCTGCCCGTCCTGGGACCGTCAATTTCGAGCTCGACATAGAGAAGGAACACACAGTCAGTCTACGCCGCCTGATGACATCTCCAGCCCTCGAACGCCCATAATGGCTTGCCATGGTCGTGTTGGGCGTCCTTGTTGCAACCTAACCCTTGTGTCTAGAATCGACTAGGCATTCTTCATGGAGGCACAATCGCTAGCATGGGTATGTGACACCTACGTCTTCATGACTACTGCATTGCCACGACTGATTCTCTCTTCGCAGTTGACCTCGGCGGCTCTCTAGCGGTGGCGTCAAAGGGCCTGTACGCTACGGGCGTATCGACGGACTTGAGCGGTATGGCATTTTAGCCAAACACCGTGTTGTGGAGCTGATTCGTTACTGCATAGTAACGTACCTGAATCCTGGCGGCAGGATAGGAGATCTACTGCGGGCGGTGCGTTCGCTCTCATCAGAAGCTCGATTATCTTGGAGCAAACGCTTCTGGCTGACGCAGTGACAGCAGGAGGTCACTTGCGATAAGTGTATGGACTGATTAGCATGAGTCGCGTTGTCTAGAGCTGAGTGCAAACGATAATAGTCGGGAAGACGCTCGCATATACGACCATCCGCTTCACGAATCAGAATGATGAGTTGGTGGCTAGGGGGAGTCATACGAAGTAAGGTTCGACAGTCCTTTCGATAGAGCCTGTGTGCTGATGAGCAGGTACGTTGCGCTGTCGTGGAAAGACGAGAATAACATCACGGACGAGCTATCACCCAACAAGGGTAGATCATAGATTCCTGGAGCATTCAATTTGCGAGAATAGATCCCATGTGCTGGCAGGATCCCAATACCAGCGGCTGTTCAAACGAAGAATTGTCTGCTTTGCACACTCGAAAAGACGAGTTGCCGATGAGGCGATGGCCCAGTGATAGCCCATTGCTCATAGCGGCAGAATGTCAACGAACGTTAGTGAGAAAGCAAGAAGAGAAGGGATTTTGGGTCGATGGGATAGACGTATAATATCTACTGTCTATAGAGGCAAGTTGCGTGCCGTTAGATGTATGAAGACGTCTGCACACTGTGGGAGACCGACTCCAGTGCGTCAACTCCTGGGACGCCGTGCTCTGCCCTGGGATCTCCCAACCGCTAATCGCTATCATCCGAGACAACCATCTGCTTTCGCCGTCCTGAAGGCCTCTTGACGACCAGATCCTCATCACTACCGATCTCGCGCTCGTCCGCATCCCCCACTCCTTTTCCATTCCCTTCCTCAACATCCGGTCTGCTGCTCAGTGTGACAGCTTCGATCTTTCGCCCCATGCCATCCTGCGACGAATCTCCATGTTCTCGTGTCTGTGAAGAGGCAGGATGCGGCGACGACAAAGGCGTATCAGTCGCTTCATCCTCGCTGCTGATCGAAAGCGCACGCTTGTCTGGGGGTGATGAAGACCCAGCATTACCCAACGACATAACATCATCGTCTGAATCGTCCAGCCTTTTTGGTGAAGGCTTCCTACGCTTTCCCTTTCCAGCATCAAGGGTGTCCCCCTTCCTCTTCGCCTCCTTCGCAACGCCCTGCACGCCTTCGGCCTTCTTCTCCACCCTCCCTGCCCTCAACGCCTCCATCACCCGCCCAGCTTGCCCCTTTCGCATTTCCTCCTCTCTCCGGAAGAACTCCGCGTCGGCTTCGTCATCATCGTCGCTGTCTCCGACGAATTCATTGCTTTTGATCTTCCTCCTCTTCTCGCGATCGGTTTCCAGACGTGCCTTGCGTCTTGCCTCTCTCGTCGCATCGCTCAGACCTCCATCCTCATCATCTGATCCGACTGCATGCCTTCTTCTCCGCCTCTTGGACTTCATTTCCTTCAAAGCGTCCTTCTTCCTGGTCTTGTCATCCACCGACCCACCAGCGGGGAAAAGGAACTCCTCCTCCCCATCATCTATGATCCCATCACCGTCCGAATCGTCATCGTACTCTGCTTTCCTTTGCCTGGCGGCTGTATTGGCTTTGCGTCTCAGCATGTCCTCTGCATTCATAGTGTCTCCGTCGTCACCATACTGCATTACAGGATCCCTGCGGTGCCGGTCAATGCAATCATGTGTCTCGTGCAGCTCTCGAGCGGAGAGTGTCGAGGGGATAATCCAGGTAGCGCCTAGCTCGTCGTCGATGCCCAGGCGCTCGAAACCGGAAAGCGTCATCAGGAGGCGGAGCTTGTTGTCTTTGAAAATGGCTGTTGCGCGATCGGGGATGTCGGGCTTGACAACTACGGTGTCCATTGTCAGTAATTGTCCTCTTAGTTCCCACGACTCAGGGTTGCTTACTGATGGACGGAGCTTTCGACGGCTCATCCTGGCTTCCCTCGGGATCTTCATCAGCTCCAGCCTCCAATCTCCTCGCCGCGGCCTCAGCCTCCCAGCTCTGTCGCTCGCTCGCGGCGTCCGTCAGCACCTTCGCCACCCAGTCCACATGCTCAATCTTATGATCATACAACACCGCAACCGCAACCCCAAGCTGTTCCTCCCTACTCAACGCGCCTTTGACCTCCAACGTCGCCGGTGCTCTCGGCCTCGACGCTATCGTCTGCTCCTCATAGCCATACTCGAGATAAAACACCGTCGCTCGAATCTTACTAAACAGCAACTCCACCGCCAATTCCGGCCTCAGCTGCATCTTCTTCACCAGCCTCTTAATCAGCTGCCTAACCAGCTCCTCCCACTCCCGAAACACAGGTCCCGCACTATCCAGCCCGTCCGGCCCCTTGATCATGCGATGGAAAAGCGCAACGATATCAAGCCGAAACAGCATGACGCTCAACTCCTGCTTGAACGCCACCCTGTAGAAGAACCTATGCACCCGCTTCAACTGCTCCGCGCTCAGCTCGCTGTAGTACTTCGTGAAAGCCACAAACGTGTCCACGCACGCCTGCGTCATGAACTTGGCCGCAAAGCGCGTGAAGTCGAATTTCCGCTCCCGGGAAACCCGCTGCGCTTCCGCTATCTCTTCCATCTCGGACGCGTTGTCTGCGTCAGCGTCCACGGATGCCGCGCGCGCTGCCTTCTTGGACTTGCGCGCCTTCCGCCGCGAGCGCACCTGCAGGTCGACGTTCTCACGGGAGTAGCGCTCCAGCATGCGCAGGAAGACGTGGGCGAGCTCGGTGCAGGCGTCGAGGTAGCCGAAGCCTTGGTCTTTGTAGTCGCGGAGAATGGCGATGATGCGGTCGTGGGTGGTTTCCTCGTAGAAGATACGATTCTGGATGTTTTCTGCGATCTCCTGGTCTTCTTCCACGGGCGACTCGGCCATGTCCTGCACGATGAGGAGGATCTGCGTGAAGCAGCGCGTGCCGGCGTGGATGTCCCGCCAGGATTTCATGTCCAGCCGGTCTTGCATGAAGCGGTTGAGGAGGATGAAGGTTTCTTGGTTGAGGACGCTGGCGATGAGTGCGAAGCTGTCGGCTTCGAAGTCGGTGGTGAGTTTGGCGGGGGGTTTGTTCTTTTTGGAGGCTTCGGCTTTCTTGCGCCGGCGGACGCGCTCGGCTTCGAGGAACCAGGAGATGAGATAGAAGAACTGTTGCGAGTGGGTTTCAAGGACACGATCGGCTTCACGCTCGATGGCTTTGCGGATGTGGTTGAAGAGGGGGTTGAAGCTTGAGTCGAGGAATTCTTCGACGAAGGAGCGGAGATGCCGGGTTGCTGCTTCGTTCAGGGGCACGGGGAGGTCGAAGCGATCTGAGGATGGGTCGGTGTCTTTCGAGCGCTGCTTGGGTTTGTTCCATTTTTTCGATTGGTCCATCTTCGAGAAGGTCTTCTCTCTGCTGTTGAGTACGTCTTGACCGGAAACGGTAGACACACCACGGGCATTGTCTCGTGGGACCCATATCATGGTGCCGAAGCGATTATGTCGTGTTGGTGCGTTCTTGGCATAGCTTCTGTGCATGTATGCTTCTTGCTTCAGCAGGGATTTAAGCTCGTCTGTGTTCGAGGCGTCTCGTTGTTCCCTATCCATGAAAAGCTTCTCCACATCGACACCCTTGAGAAGGTGGAACAGTACTTCCAGTATGACAGTATCCTGAGTATTGAAGTCCTCGCCAATGTTCGACGCAATTGTTAGGATCAGCGCAAGGACCTCCTGCTTGTGGAACGTTTCTATCGTGGCGGATCGCGAGACTTCGTTCTCATCACCCTCGACTGGTAGGTTTGGCGGTGCTGAGATCATTGCTACGTTCCGAAAGAAATAGAGAAGGAGCTTGATGATGCCTTCATCCCTCGAGCCTCGTTCGCCAGCCGGCAGGGCCAAGGAGGGCAGCCCGATGCGGACCGCTGTCCGGAGGATTGCTGCATCGTGCTGTATAATCGCACGCTTGTATCTTGTCTGCGCCAGCTGAAGATATGGCACGTGCCGATGGTGATTGACAGTCATCTGCGTCTCATCCTTCTCAATTGGCCATGTCAATGGTACGAGCAACTCCACTACCCAGTTCTAAATCAGCCCCGTCTCTCCTTCTCATCCATGATCATACGTACAGCATGCTAGAGCAATCTTTCCAGCCAATCGATCCTCCGTGGCGTCTTCCGGCCAAGCTGCCAGTATCTGCAGCAGGTCCCCATTGACGAGATTTGCTTCTGCAAGACATCGTGCAACGTCCAAACGATTCGCTTTCTCATCGTATAGCTTGAGCCACTTCTTGATGTCTTTCAAGCACGCTAAGGCGTCGTCGCCAAGGATATAATGGCCGTCCTCATCGGCGCCGGTTCCACCAAGCTATCCATTCATGTCAGCTCACAGGATATAGAGAAGGTTTGTGTGGGTGTACCGCTGAGACTAAACTGTAGACGTAGGCTCGGACTTCGGGATCGACAGTGCTGTATGATTTGGGGTTCAAAGCGGTGTCGCCAGCGCCTTCTGTGTCCATTGCGACCTCAGCGCAGGTAAGGATTTGAGCTGAGTACTGATCATGAAGACTTATAATATACTTGAATCAGAACGCGGTGCTTCACGCGACTCTTATCTTATCGCATTGCGCTAAGATATATCTAGCGTCATCAAAAGAATCTTGTTTGCTTGGCATTGAACCGTGCTTTTGTATGGTACCTGACATTCTTCTTTTCTCACCACCTCCTACCAAATTCCTATCGTGGGTCCGAAAACTGGGGCATGAGATCGATCTGTCGCAATGTACGTAAGGAGATCAAAGCGTAGGCCCTGTACTCAAAATACCCCGTAGGGACCTGGGACAAGGCTGGGATTAGGCCTCGGCATGTACGTCATACGGAGTACTACTATATTACTGCTCTTGAGGTTGAGTTGATGTATATTTGTGCGTTGCGTATCCCCAGCTCAACAATGCTCATCTCTCTTGCACTGAGAAGACGGGCGACTGGCTCGATTCGGATACTGTGTTCACAACAAGCTTTCAGCACCGCCCCTGCAATGGCGGCAGAAGTCAAGAGACTAGGGGTCGTGGGAGCTGGGCAGATGGTCCGTCTTCGAACAAATACCTCGTAGTAGTGAAGCACTATGCTGATTTAAGGAGATCAGGGCCTAGGTATCGCGCTCGTCGCGGCGCAGAAAGCTCAAGTACCAGTCACTCTTGTCGATAGCTCCCAAGCATCCCTCGACAAAGGTTTGCAGTTCGCAGGTCAGCGCACCGATCCTGCCCCATCAGACGCATACAGACACGGAGACTGAGAGCATGCGCCACAGATAAGCTCCTAGCGAAAGATGTCGCAAAAGACCGTCTTTCTCAATCCGAAGCTTCCGAAACCCAATCCCGCCTAACCCCTACCACCAATATGGAGGACCTAGCCTCTGCAGACTTCATAATAGAAGCAGTACCCGAGATTCTAGACCTCAAGACCTCGATCTTCTCCCGACTAGCCACAATCGCGCCCTCTCACGCGATCCTTGCCACGAATACCTCTTCGATTTCAATAACCAAGATCGCCGCCTCAACCACGCCCAAGGATAGCCCCACAGATCTCACCGCTGCATCACGGGTCGTGAGCACCCACTTCATGAACCCGGTTCCGGTGCAGAAAGGTGTCGAAATCATAAGCGGTCTTCAAACGTCCCAATCCACAGTCGACACAGCCATCGAGTTCGTAAAGAGGATGGGCAAGATCCCATCCCAGTCCGCAGATTCACCTGGCTTCCTCGCAAATCGAATACTGATGCCTTATATCAACGAAGCCGTCATCTGTCTTGAGACTGGTGTAAGCGGAAAGGAGGATATCGATAATATAATGAAGAACGGTACGAATGTGCCCATGGGGCCATTGCAGTTGGCGGACTTCATTGGGCTGGATACATGTCTGGCGATCATGAAGGTTTTGCATACGGAGACTGGGGACTCGAAGTACAGACCCAGCGTTCTGTTGTCCAAGATGGTAGATGCTGGCTGGGTGGGGAAGAAATGTGGGAAGGGGTTCTATGAGTATTGAGTAGGTTTGTGGTTGTTGGTATGTAGCATAGTCTCACATATCATTCATCAATCGAGTCAAGCATGTTCTACTGGTTATACCTGCGGATGTTCCTATTCTTGCGGACTCCTTTTCTGTGAAAATCATGACTCAAATCTTCCCCTAGACTCGAACATGACCCTGAGGCCCTGCCTGTCGAGCCTTGGACAAACAAGCTCAATAGCTGTCAGCTTTATTGCTAGGTGGTCAGCTTCAAGCCGGCTGTGCATGACCATCCCATCGTTTCTGATGTGATTACGGTAAGAGCGTGACTCGACGACAGAGCTCGGATATGTCTTCCGCAGTCTCAGCTGATCATAAGCCATGACAGAAGATTGTTCATCCTGCATTCCTGGAGCATCAACAACCACTGGCACAGCAAGTCGCCAGGGTAAGGCGTTCCCCCGTCTGTATCATGTCGTTCGAACTGCGCGTAGGCAACCTTCACAGATACCTGCGTTGGACACGTTTCACCGACGATGAAGACAAACATAACTCAAGATTCACAAGCAACGCTCATCGCGAGGACTTTCCTATTGCATATCAAGGGTTTGAAGTTACCGAAAAGTTGTTGCTTTCGGAGTTTGCAGAAGTGGAAATCTATAATATCGCATGGTGCATTGATGCTTGATACATGAGACGTGATGGCCACTATTCCTTCCCTGCTGTGTGCGGTCTAATGCCACGGAACGCGACTGATGGACATTCTCACGCAACCTTCCGTCACGAATTCGCGATGATTCAGCACTGTTCCGCTTCTATAAGAGTGTCTTTGCAAGGCTTGATGGGCAAGAGGTCTCTGATCCCACGCACTGGGCACCATGGGATGCGGATTCGCTTGGTAATTCCTTCTCCTCTTTTGCTTGCCTGCCCTCGCTTGCCTCCATGGTTGTGATCCGAGTATGTCATTTCAGCTCTTCGAAGTTTTGCCGCTTTAGCGGAGGGCATTCACTGGTCCTTCCGTTCGGTCTATAGACATTTTGGTCCACACGAATCTTCAAGAGTGCCCCCGCGGATGGTTCCTGCTAAGCCAGCACGGGGGGATAACAAATTGGATCTGAGCTCCGGCTCGTACGATGCCGATGGTCGATTGGATATGCTCGGTAGTGGGCTTGCTGAGTTTAGGTGGGGAACCCACGGTTAGTGGAGCCAATGCAAAACCAGCGAGACACACCAATGCAAGGCGGGAGCGGGGGGACGATGGGGCTGCATTGTTCGTCAGTCCCCCACAACATGTCGCCCCGACCGTATTGCGCAGAGTGCAGAGTGCAGAGTGCAAGACAGAGGTCAAAGTACATATGGGTCGTTGGGGCTTAGTGGAACTGACAGCTCAAATTCGGCCGATCACTCCAAGCCGACTCTGATCCTGGATTCTGCAACCGTCCGCTGACATTCTTTGGTACATACAGAATTCGCACAAAGACGGTCCTCAGAGTTGCAATGGCCGTTAACTTGTTTCCAGGTTGCGTCTGATCAGATCGTCCAGATGGCGGGCTTCTTCAATTTGCAAAGGAACTTACCTGACTCTGGTTTTGTCAGCATCCGAGTGTGGATAGTTTTGATTGTCACTGCGTGCTGGTCATACTCGTACATTCGACGAAGAATCAAATATCAGGTACGCGAGAGATCGTGCACTTTCGTCGAGATCAGTCCTGACCCATTGAACTCGAGCCAGTAGTCTGAGACAGATTTTGGCGAGCAGTATGGCTGCTTACCAGTTACCGCGAAACTTCCGTACAAATGGCCTCTCGCGCTTGATATTGTACGGCGAGGTTTCGAAGCACACTGGGACAAGCGCCTCCTTGGATTGTTTTCTGATCTTTATGATGGATTGGGACCCAACATCGAACAGACACTCCTCGGAAACAACGGTTTCGTCACCATGGATCCTGAGAACATCGAGGTGATGCTTTCTTCGCGCTTCGAAGACTTCAGCTTTGGTCCAAGGAGAGCTGCCTTCTATGCTCTTCTCGGAGAAGTATCTTCAACCAGGAGGGACCCCCTTGGAAACATTCTCGAGAACTCTTACGACGTCAATTTGTCCGGATGCAGTATCAAAACCTCGGCGCGTTTCGCGAGCACGTAGATAATATGATTAGTATCCTCGATAAATCTGAAGGCGTTGTCGATCTTCAGCCTATCTTCTTCCGCTACACTCTAGACATTACAACAGCCCTGATCTTTGGCCAATCTGTGCACAGCCTAGTTAAGGAAGGACAAGATTCGTTCTCGGAGAGCTTTAGCGAAGCAGCCAACATCACGGCTTATCGTGGACATCTTGGTGACCTGTACTGGATGTACACCCCCCCCAGGTTCTCCAGAGCATGTAAAGCGATCAAAAGCTACGTCGATGACTATGTTACAAACGCCAGAGGTACCCTTGGCAAAGCACCCGAATTATCAGAAGAGAGTGTTTCCCAACAGTACGCATTTATCAATGACCTCTACGATGAATTAAAGGATCCTATACTTGTCCGTGACCAGCTTGTAAGTGTTCTCCTTGCAGGTCGAGACTCAACAGCCTGTCTAATGTCTTGGACTTTCCGTCTGCTTGTCCGGTATCCGGCTGTCCTGGTGAAACTCCGCAAAGAAATCGAAGATGTGCTTGGTGACGAACAAAGTGTAACGAGAACCCACGTGAGGAACTTGCATTATCTTGATTGTGTGCTAAAAGAAACTCTCCGGCTCTATCCACCAGTTCCAGCAAACCTCCGCTTCGCCACAAAGACTACCGTCTTTCCTCGTGGCGGAGGTCCTGATGGCCGAGCCCCGGTTCTCATTCGCCAGGGAACCGGCATCACGTATTTGCCATATCTTATGCACCGACGAGCAGATCTGTATGGAGTAGATGCCACTCTCTTCCGCCCCGAGCGATGGAAGGATTCAAAGCTCGCTGGAATCAAATGGGGATTTCTGCCTTTCAATGACGGACCACGAGTTTGTCTTGGTAGTAAGTACTCTCGAACCCGCGGGCCCATCTTCTCGCCCAATTTGATGCTGATACTTTTCTCTCAGAAGACCTTGCGATGATGGAAGCCTCCTACGGGATAGCGCGCATACTTCAGGCTTTCCCAGAGATCAGGCTACCCCCAGATTATTTGTGGGAGGAACCAGGGACAGAGAAACACGCACTTACACTTGTGCTGGCGAGCGCAGATGGCTGCAAAGTGATGTTAGCCTGAAGATTATTGCGATGATATCTCTCGGCCCAATCACATAGCATGAAGAGCGAAAGTATTTTCGCGATCTTGTCATCAGTTGAGACTTCAATCATTGAGATATACATAGAACTTTTCATTGAGAGAATAACGATGGACAGTACGACCAGTAAAGAGACGAAGCCAAAAAGGCAGACCGCTTCAACAATCTACATGATTTTCGAAACACAAGAGCAGGGCCGGAAAGGAAAGAAGAGGACAAATCCAGCAATTGAAGCAGGATGCTATGTTAGCGCACCTGCTGCGAGTAGCTTGGCTGTGAAGCGATGCATAGATGCTTCGTAGTAGAGCTCTGAGATCTTTGATCTCCTTACGTACGTTGCTGACGTATCGATCTCTTGCCTCAGTTCTCAGACCATGGTAGAAATTTGGTTAGGAGGTGGTAAGGGAACAAAGATCTACTGAAGACAAGTCTGCGATCTGGATGCCTCCTTGCGCCAGTTGCTTAGAGCGTTGGGTATTCACTCGTTCTGTTGGGATTAGACGTTGTCTTGGACTCTGAGGTATGTCGATCGAAAGACTCATGAGAGCCACTGGTCGCAGTCGGCGAAAGGGCTTGAACATCAAATAGCTCGATCTTCACGTTGAACAGTAGTTTCTCCCCTGGGTGACCGCTGCCACCTATTACCTCTAAACCCTCCACCATTCTCTCTCGAGTCTTTGCCGCATCTTGGCCTTTGCCGAGAGCCGTGTAGCATTTCAGCAAGAATGACAACGCAACGAGATGATCTGGGTGGTTTGGACGTGACTCCAAATGTGCTTTTACCACGCTAACAAGCAGCGTTTCCGCTTCCTGATACCGCTTTTGGCAGAGCAGCACGTGACCCATGTATGTCTTCCCATAGAGAGTACCGATATGGGTTGGGCCGAGATTCCGCTCTGCAACTAGAATGCCTGCTCGGAAGAGAGACTCGGCTTCGCTGCGATGTCTCCTGGCATTCTCCACTCGGGCGAGGTTGGCGATTGCCCACAGGGTGAGTGGATGGTCTTTGCCTAGCCTTTTCTTCCGGAGCTCAACCACATCGAGGATGATCCTATGTGCGCGTGGGAGGTCTTCACCAGGAGTGGCGCTATCTATTGATCGTTCAAGGTAGGACATCGCCAAGTCGTCCATCGCACTCAAAGTATCCTGGTGTGATGGACCGAGTTGCTGCTTAAGTCCATTGACCGTCGCTGAATGTACCTCGATGGCTTCATCATATTCACAATTCTTGGTAAGTATGCGACCAATGTTGCCCTTGGCCCTGAGAGTATCAGGGTCATGTAGACCTTTGACCTTGGCAAAGCCTTTGAACGCACGCTCGTGAAGCTTGCCTGCCTCGGAGAAACGTCCTTGCTGCCATCGAGTAACCCCCAACGCATCAGCCACTTCGAGTGTCTGGAGATCATCTTCTCCCCACATGGCAATGCAGGCTTCCAGAACTTGGTCTTGCAATGCTGCAGCATCTTTGAGCTTATCAAGCTGGCGGTATATAATGGCCAGAAACAAGGAGACGCGTATAGTCATTGGATCTTGCATACCCCGTATTTTGCTCAAGAGTTCATAGACAATGGTTAGTAGATTCTCTGCGTCCTGCCATAAACCGCATTGAGCGTACACAAAGCCGACTTTCGCAAGTTGAAGAATCTGCGATCTGTTCGGTTGTGGACGAAGAACAGGCCAAGGCCTCCGACGACGCTTCTGATTGCTCGCAATCCGGGTTTGAATTGTTTGTTCACATCTACGCACGTGGTCTACATGTGGCATAAGATTGCGTCGGAAGTCTTCGTCAGCTTCTGTGTTGGCTAGTGGTGGCAACAAGATAGATTGAGCCAGCGTTGTTGCCGCCGCCTGACACCAAACAGCCTGCTCCGCAATGCTCTCTGGACGCTCTCGCATCCAGATGTGGACCAATGGATGCATTGAGTAACTGTCGTTGGCAGAGTTATGCGTGATCAATGACATCTGTGAGAGCACGAGTAATGCCGTTCGCAGTCGATACTTAACAAAGTGGTCCGAATCTGCGAGTCGAAGTACTTGAGGCAAAACGGGTTGGAACCCAAGTTGAACGAGAAACGAGTAGAATGTAAGCCCCATGGAACCTAGAGTTTGTGACCACGTCTTCGCTCGCAGCTTTCCATGCAAAGCCCTTTCGTCTTCTGCTTGTTTCGCCTCTTGCTTCTGTTCGGCCTTAGGGTTGTTGGCAGCTTGCAAGAGGATTCCAACACCAATGTTCTCATGGTGAAAGAAGGAGAACAGTTTTAGGAGATCGAGTGCGTCTTCTGAGGCGGGTGTCTCACTTGCCATGAATCCTTGATACATGATCTCGTAGGTGGAATAAATAATGGCATAGGCATCGTTATAGACTTGAACATTGGAACCTCTCCTGCTTCTGATAATTCGGACTCGATCCCAATGCTCATCGAAAGAGGTCAAATAGTCATGCATCGTGCAGACGCCGGTGACAATCGCTTTCCCAGCATGTACTAGAGCCAAGGGCAGGCACCCAAGCTTTTTCGTAATCTCTGTAGCCAAGTGGTGAATAGCAGGACTATACGGAGTAGGTTCGTCGGCTGCTCTCAGTAGCAGATCGTTCGCTTCGTCTTCTTTAAGCTCTGTGAAGCGAAGGTAACGCCGTCCGGGCATCCCGAGGGTTCTGAGCGCGGGATCCCGTGTGGTCACTATAATGGATCCCATCTCGCCCACGGGGAGATATTGCTCAATCGGCTTCTCCAGGCTGTCTGCGTTGTCGATTATCAAGAGCCACGGACTATGCGCATTGGCTAACCAGCTCTTGGCTGCAAGTGCGGTAGCTGGCTCGATTTTGGCTGCTCTCGCAATCCTTGTGAAGGATTGTGTGGCGAACTCGTCTGAGCTGGCGTCGATCCAGAAGATTCCCCAGAAGCTGGATTCAACTTAGCCGGCCGGGACTGACGCTGACTGCTTCATTACCTTACCAATGCCGTTTTTCCTGTGCAAATTTGCGGCAGACTTCGGTCTTGCCAGAACCACCAAGGCCAAAGATCACAAAGCGTTTCTGAACACGAGGCTGGTCCCATGGCATGGGCGAAAGCAGCGAGTCTTCAATCTTGTCCAATTCGGACCTTCTGCCAGTGAAGATGCTGCAGGCGGACTGAGGTACTTCGAAATAGAGATTGGGAGATGCCAGAGGGACCAGTTTTTGGGTTAGCTCTAATGTCCTGTGAAGCTGATACTCGTCAGTTGGTATCGCCTGGATGCAGGGGAACACTCACCGTGGCTTCCAAAGATGACCCAGTGCTCGTCTGTAGCGAGGCAATCTGGTACTCGAGATTGACACGGAAATCTTGAATATCTTCGGATAATTGAGTGAATGAGCGGTCTGACGTAGACTGAATTCTTGTTGTAAAGACGCTGCCTATATTAATGCACCTGCAGTCGCATAGTTGCGAGACATTCTTACATATCTACAGAGGTCAAAAGAGTTTGTAATGATTGGTGATAGTCCCTTAGCTGCTGTCTCAGCATGCCGAATTCTGCTTCTTTTGATTGCTTTCTCAAGAACTTGCGGAGCCCGTCAAGCTTCAACAAAACCTTTGGGCTTTCCTTACCCACAATGAGCTTGAGAAGCGCGAAAAGCTTTACGAGCGTAGCCTGACAGCTTTGCACATTTTTGCCAACTTCTTCCCAAAGACTCTGTATCCCATCTTGTTTCTTTGAAATTGTTTCTGTAGCACGTGCCAAATCGTCCTCGAAGATGCTTTTGATCGATTGGATGACAGATATGATGGCTTCGACTTGGCGAGAAAGAGCTTCGATCTCATCGTTGACCTCATCCGCCCCCACCTTGATATCATATATGTACTTTCCAACGCGCAAGCAGACGTCCAGCAGGCTCACGGTTCCAAATACTATCGAGAATGGATCCGCCATCCGTCACGCCTTGACGTCGGAGAGTAAATATGGCCTTTAGCTGTGAAGCAAGGGGAGACGAAAAGAATGAGGAAATTGCCCCTGGCCTACATTTCAACGATGGTATGCAGAAAATAGAGGCAACGAGGCAACGAGGCAACAAAAGCTTGAAGATCAGCATCAAAACTCCATTCAAATCAAGGGCTTTGGACGGTACTTCGTCCATATTTGAAACGCCTAAATGCTGTACGACCCAATGCAGCGCTGCCGCGGATACTCCATTGGTGCCAAGACCTGAGCACGACATATGGTGCGGTTCAATGCGAAAAAGAACGTTTCGAATCCAAAATAGCAGACGAGGATCATGAAGGAGAAATATCAGAGGATTTGCTCGGGATCGGAAGTCATGGCTGAGATCTCGTACCATGACAAGAACCCATCTGACTTGGTTTCGCGATCTTGCAGAGATGATTCCATGACCGGCTTCCTGCAGGACGTTCCGGTGAGGCTGATGAGTTCGACGACAGGGGCTCCAACACAAGCAAAACCTGGACAGCGAGGGTTTTGGTCGTTTGCGTAAGTTGCTCGCTGTCAGGCGCTTTTGGACAGAAATGTGTTGGCTATGGCGCTGGCTGTGTGATCGGGTGAGAGCAAATGTTTGTTTGATCAAACAATTGTGTCCTGGACGACCTGGCGTCGTACAAAAGGTAGCTCAAGGAAAAAATCTAGAAAACAGATTAGAGAGCCAACACTTTCCAAGTTCCAGTCTGAGGCATCTTCAGCTCTAACGCCTGCAAAATCACCATGAGGCCTCGGGCCCGAAGGCAAGACCCCTGGGTCGATACTATTGACGGACCATTACCGCCTCGACGCCCTCGTAAAAGGGCTGGCCAACTTGTGTGGCCAAGAGACAGAAAAGGAATGTCGATATGGAGCTGGGGCAGACTAAAAGACGTTGTTACCGGCAAAGGTCCTGACATCTGGGCCACTCGCCGCGGTAGCCTGGGTCCGCATCGCCCGATCTGGTCTGGCTGGCACGATGCACCATGGGCGGACAACCTTGGTTACCTTTATAGAAACGAACATCCTGCTCCTCCTTGGCCTGGGGCGTACCGACCAGATGATGTAAAGTACGATTTTAAGACACGTTCGTATCGCCATCCGGATCATCGGACATGGACCGATGCAAAACGCAGCGATGACAGGAACGAAGTGATGTATCACCGCAACATGTTAGGCACCGAGTTTGTTCATGATCCGTGGGGCGATCCGGCGTTCAATCCTGGGGGATGGAATCCATTCGCTCATAACGAAGGCCCTCTCATGGGCTGGGCTGGAGATGAAGTCCCCCATGTGCGGTGACGCCCATTTATTGGTTCAAGAGCAGCTTTCATGGAGGGCTTCCCATCCATCATCAGCGCTTCTTAGTCCCTTCTTCGCCCTTTTGGTTGGAAAGCGGGCATCTCGGTCCAAAAGCCGTGCACACTTGGCGCACGGCCTAGACTTAATGTCGGCGTAGGAAGCCAGCATTCCCTACGGTCAAATCAGTACTTGGGCTGGGAGAGCAAGGGATAACATTACAAGCGCATAATCAATGGATTCTGAACGTAGTTGGAGGCGGACCATCCGGAGGACCGTTTCATGTATCTTAGTCCTTTCTTTACAGGTGACTTCGAAGGCGGAGTGCTCGAAGTTGATCGCAAGTGCGAAGTGAATGTGGGCCGGGAGAGGAAGGTAGATCTGCTGTCCGTTAGCTTGTCAACTACGCTTTGCTCATAGACTTGTCAACCTCAATGGTCGCTGGGTCGCTACTCCGCTGGTTGATCTCGACACCCGGGTGCTTCGCCCTAAATCTTTCCACAGCTGCGAGCACCTCTCCAGGTGTTGGAAACACGGCTGTTTCGCCATCTTGCAAACCCTCCTCTTGCTTTGCCATAGCACCTCCAGTACCCATATTACGTACTTCGAGCCACTCAGGATGCTCGGTGACTATCCAAGGCGTAATCTCCTCCGGATCCACAACCCTGCTCTCTTTTGCCCTCCTTAGTGTTTCCTGTGGCCCCGGCTCTTGCATGAACTTCGCGAATGATTTAATCGCTTTTGCAGTCTCCACAGCGTTCCGCGAGTAGCTCGCATATAGTTCTTCGGGCAAAGCGTGTTGCGCAAGCAAAGGGTCGACAAGCTGGGGCATGGTTTCGCGGAGCTGTCGTAGCTGTACTCGTCTGATCAGTATCGACGACAGCTGAGTGAGGTTTGCGAGTGGAGTACCTGGATGTGCATGTTCTGTAGCTGATCTAACGAAGAGACGATCTTACTCTCATTCCAGACCATGTCTGGAATTGGCTCGCTAGGACCATTCGACGAGGATACGGCAGCCATTGTTCCCGCACTCCAAATGCTCCGAATTGATATAGGCGCTTAGACAGCGAACTCTCTTGTGTGGTTGATGTACTTTAGATGGCGGGAGGACATTTGCGGGCTGTGGGAACAAAGCCGAGACTTTGCGGGGAAAGATCATTGTTGGAATTCAAAGCATATTCACACCCTATTTGTTATGACTATGGATGGATTGCGAATCACATCTCTCTTTCCGAGGACTAGAATCGTCGCCTCGAATGTGTGAAGAGCTGCATAACATTGTTCCCTCGGTACCCCTTGCCATTTTGCGGGTCGGGAGTTGAAGCAAGGACCAGATCGCGTTGCCTCAGTACTTAGACCCCTGGCACGCTAAAAAATTTCTGCCAGAGGGTTTGAGGGCAACATTCAATATTACGGGAGGAAATCGACTTCCGACATCTCAAACGATCAAGAATGCGTGATTTGTCTATCGCTATACTCAATATGGACGTCACGTGATCAAATAATACGTCTAGCTTCAAAACATGTGAGTAATCAACATTATCGCTCGGGCGCAATACACACTTCTCTCTTTATCAAACAATCACAACACAGTAACACTACAACGTAGTAAGTAGAAAGACTCTCTTAATATGTTTATAATAATCGTATATTTGTGTGTGTATATATTTTACTTGTGTGCGTATGTGTGTGTGTGCGTGTCAATGCGTGCGTGTGCGTATACGTGTGTGCGTGTGTGTGTGCGTGTCAAACACAAAAGTACGTTCGATTCAACAACTCATCAACGCAATGTCTATTTTATATATTGTTTTGAGATCGTCTCTTTGTCTATATAATAGCAAGCTTCGAGAGCAATCTATAGAAGCTAGCATATCGTGATTGTTGCTGTATAGCTCTTGAAGTTTTGACTTAAATTGAACTATTTTTGATTGAACGCCAGCTTTGCAACACAGCGCATTATTATAATATACAATTACTACTAGTAGATAGAGCATATTAAAATCAAGCGACGAACGTAGCTTGTTTGTCACAATATAATGTTGTTAAACTACAAATGTGCAACAAATTGAAAATTGTGATTTTGAGATTGTAATCGGGCAAGAAAGTATGAATACGTACCAAAGTTAATGGATTTGCGGCAAAAGTACGGGATGTTGCCCTCAGACCTGCTGCAGAAAAAACCGTAAAACACGCTAAAAATTAGCGAGAGGTTTTGATTGGCAGCGAGTCTGAGTACTGAGGCAACAGATCGCGCACAACGCCAGTTTCTGGGAGTATCTATGTAGAATCAGGCGTCCGCTCGTGCAGCTTTACTCAACGTGAAAGTAGAAAGCACCATGGCCCTCTCCATAGACTGTCTCTCTGCATGCTTTTGCTTCCCCCTGTCTGGACAACACGATAATCGATTGTGGGTGTTGGCTTATCGAAAACCACGGCCCCGGGGTCGAGGATACAGGTCATCGCTGTACAGTGGTCGATAATTGTTGCCTCTTCCATTGTCCCTTCCATTGTCCCTACCCCTGCCTCCCTCTCGTCGACCGTCTTGCCAGTCGTCTCGACGAACGTCAGTGTCGACATCCATCTGATCCGATTTTGACTCAAAGCCGTAGCTGCCATCTTGAAATTCAGGATCTGCTCGCCTCCTGTTCCGGTCATATTGCTCCCGCTGGCTGTCGTACGAAGGTTCATTGCGACTTAGGTCAACCTCAGGGGTGGCTGGTGGTTTACTTGCTGGGGCAACTGGTGTACTTGTAGCTGCGCCATGCTTCATGTAGATATGGAGTATGCGTCCATCAGCCTGCGAAAGAAAGTCAGATCCAATCATGTCGTCGCAATATCGCAGCTTTACCTTCTTGTTGTTGAAGGTTGAGATGACATTGTCTGCGCTACCTTTGTCCGCAAATACCATTTCCGCAATGACAGTTGGAGTAGAAGTCATTATCTTGCAGCTCTGCATCTCGCCCACGGTCGGAACCATTGCCGACTCGATATCGGCAGCGGTTGTGCCCGGAGCAAAGTTGCTACCCATCACAACGTATGGACCGGCCAGGCCACGAATGCTGAACCCTTCACTAGCGCCATTGATACTGACATTCTGCAAAGCTTCTTGCAGACGCTTGTTCCGTCGATCGTTGCGGGGTGTACGACCCATAGGGTTTGAAAGCGCTGGGCTTCGCGCGGGTGGATTTCGTGGGCTATGGGCCTGCTGCAGATCGTGACGTCCATTGGGATTGCCTGTTATTTTGGGTCTCGGGGTAGATGATGCGGACCGCTGTGGATATTGATCAGACGTGACATGAGGAGGATCTTTGTCCTAAGATCCGTCGTACCTTGGTAATTCCAACCCTACTCGCTAGGCTTGGGCCAGTGCCTGGTTTACGCACACCATTGCTGGGTGTGCTCGCCCTACGATTCTTGCCGAATATTTGCTGAGCGAGCGCCTCATTCTTTCTGCGCTGGCGATCTGTTGCTCTTAGCATGACAGCTCAGAAAGGGTAGGATAACATACCAGCCTGAATAACGTCATCGAACGAAACAATCTCTGGCCCAGCTGCCATAGTAATTGATGGTCGGCGTGGTAGGAGCACTGGGGAACATTTATCCCATGGCCAACAATATCATAGGATAGTCCACTAACATGGACCTCATGCGTTGATAAGGTAGGTAGGTAGGTAGGCTGACGTAGGCATGAGTGTACCGTATCAATCAGGTCATCTCACTAGCGTCGTAATATAATTCAGCCCTACCACAATCAACGAGTAGCTGCTCCGTTTCAATATCGCGATGGACCACAGACCTTCATGCGCCTTGACTCGGAGCAGCCTCTTGCCTGCTCTGGAAAATTTGGCCAAGGTCCTTCCTCTGCAACCTCGTAACGGTGGATGTCTAAACGAAACGGTCTTACAAAATTACATGCGCTGACAAGGAACGGTCCATCAATTCTCGGCATTCTTTCGAGAAACACGTTGACGGAGTGACGGGGACTGATTGACCAAGGGAGAACCACCTCAAAGAAGGGACATCATGATATGTTTGACGCATTGGGGGGCAATACCTGGCATAAGTGTGCGAGATTCATGACTTCCTTTCGGAGAAAGGGTCTGTCGCAGGGTTGGACCAATGGAGGCAGTCACGGTAGAGGAGGCTGCCTTGCGCATTACAGATCGAAGTCTCCTTCCTGTTCCGTTAGCTCGTTTTATTCTACGGCTTCGTGTGACTGCTCTGCTGCCGCGCAATGTTGCAGTAATTCTTCTTCAGATGATCCGACCGTCTCGTTTCTTTACTCCCTAGGTCTCGCTTACTTTAGACAATATGTCTACTCTTCGTCACAGACTTAGCAATTTCATTGGCTTCAGCGAAGACTCCACAGCTGATAGCGATGCGAGCACAAGAGCTATCAGAAGTCTCTCGGAATCTGACAGTGACAGCGGCTCTGGGCGAAATCGCAAAGATTCTACGTTCTCTCGAGAATCTGATCATACAAGTATAGCAACGAGCATTGAGGAAAATGCAGCGTCCCAAAAGCCAGCCTCTCCAGGCAAGCTAAAGAAAGCAGCCTCCACCACCTTTCAAGCCCTATCCAACTCGCTCAGATCCAGGACTCAGCTATTCTACTCCAACGTTGAAGCTGCACGGCCAGTTACCCCTCGGAATCTCGAGGATGAGATACCTGAAGGACTCCGCGAAGGCACAACGTTGTGGTCTTCGACGAGGAAGAGGATGGGTCGAAGCCCACGAGCTACGCTGGATAATGCATTCAATAGTCCTCGGAAAGCCGAGTCGCGGAATCCAGACACTAGCCCAGGCTCCCCACAAAGCACCCATCGCCGTTCATCCTTGTGGTCGTCAATCAAGGGGCGAGCCAATCGCAGCGCTTCTATTGGCAAAGAGGTTGCACAGGCCGAGGAACATCCGACTACATCTCCACGATCACCGATAGACGATTCCGCCCCTTTCCTTGTTGTAGACATTCCCGACGGTACTCTTAGGGTCTCTCAGCTTCTCCTAAGGTCCAAGTCTCGGAGCGGTACAGGCTCACCTTTCTCAATAGTGAGAGATTCAATGAATTTTTATAAAGCTAAAGACGAATCAACAGAAACGGCATCTGGTAAGTGTTGCCTTGGCCCTTCGTTCTTGATCGTGTGACCGAATAACGTATGACAGCGCCAGAGTCGCCTTCAGGAAGCGTGACAAACGATCCGGCCGGCCGGCCTCGTGTACGCTTTTTAGAGCTTACTCCACCTCGCACAGAGGCGAAGACTGTTCAGCGGGGTCATGGGCCCAATCAGCCAGCAATCATGTCTCGGTTATCTATTTCGCGTACCACCAGCCTGAAAATCGGACTCAACGATCTGGGGGTGGTCAACCTCGAGTCTCCTGACAGCGGATTGACGCATCATCCTACACAAGTATCAAACAGCCCGGTCGGTAATGAAGGACGGCTTTTTGGTGAAGGTACTTTGATGGATTCCCCAGATCCGCCCAGCATGGGACCCCGGAATGTCTGGAATCAGGCAAGAGCTGATCGTGAAAGCCGTTACTCTGCTCTGGAAACTGTGGAAACTGACGTGGATTCGGAGTCCGATTCAGACTTGGATCTTAGAAGGTTTCCAGCGAGGGATCCGGCATTGACGTTAAACCAATCAGGTACGGTAAAGGCCGACTTTTCGCCAGATAGACCAAGCTCGACCAAAGGGGACTTACAGTATGCCGTCGAGGCTATCGAGAGGTTGCCAGGCAGAGTTTTCGACGACTCAAGTTCCTCCGAGGCAGAGGTCATTGCCCCTCGAAGGTCGCTTGAGGAGCCTGAGCCTGCACCATTAGCTGAAAGTTGGGAATACGCAATCGCAGCAGCGGATCGACGTTACGAAGCGGAACATGAGACCAAAGATTTGGCATCCGCTTCGCAGGCTGCAGCCGCCGCAGCCTCGCCTCAGAAGCCGAATTTCCACGGTGATCTGCTCTACGCTGTCGAAGCTATTGAGCGAAAGTCAGGCATAGCATACGACCATTCAGCTTCGTCAAGCTCAGTTCACACCCCTGAGAAGCCTGGACCGAAGCCAGGATTGTTCGCTACTAGCCCCAACCTGGCCAACGGAACCCTCCAACATTGGTGCGGTTTGGGCCTGCCACCACCAGGATTAATGGAGCATTTCGGTAATACGTCCACTGACAGCGTGTCTACCACCGAGAGCTGCGCGGTGACCACCCATGACCCTCTATGCTACGTACCTCCGCCATATCCGAGTCAGCATATGCGATCGAGTCCCGTTGGAAGCCTGAAGAAGCATAGAGCCGGCGAGGAGGACATCTGCGATTTCCAGAATGAAACGAGCAAAGCTGGCATGGACCCACATGCCGCTGTCCTTGATCAGTCGCCATGGTCAGATCTGCTGTTCGATAGTGCTATACACATGAAGCTTACAGCGCAGCCTCTGCCGCCAGCTAAACCTCGACCGTCCTCCGCGGTCGATGCTGAGCTGAAGCTTACCAAAGAGCCGCTGACGCCGGACAAATTACGAGTGCTCGCACCAGCAGAGATACCCCTGCCAGAAACCCCGTTCCCAGCATCAGGTACCTTCGATCTTCCACTCCGGTTGAAGAAGGATCGTTCTCCACTCAAAGAAGCGGAAGCCTCTAGAAAAGATCTAGAAATTGTAGACGAAGTCAAACGCTTGGAACCTCCATCCAACGCGGCGCAACTCCCAGTCTTCGATGAACCCTCCACTCCCCCAAAACAGAAGAAGAAAAGGTCGCCCAGACGTAAGAAATCGAGGAAATCGCTCAAGAAGCTATCACCTTCGAGACAGGAAGCCTGCATCCTCGCCGAGACGTCCGGGAACTCGGAGAAGCAGTACTCATACTCGCAGATCGTCAAGGGTGATCGTCAGGTCGATACGCTTAAAACAAACATCAAAGATCTCGAAGGGGGCATCATCACCCATAAAGACTCGCATTCCCCAGCCGAACCTCAAGATACTGGCCTCCCAAGGATTGAGATGGAGCGGTGGGACGATGAGGCTAAAGCTGCGGTGGCGAAGCATCTGACGAATGTGGTTTACGATCTTGAACGGCTGGCTGATAAGGAGAACGCGGCTGCGCAGGATGAGGATGTGGAGGCTGCTTGAACATGGTACGTGCAGTGGATGTGTGGATTACGATATTATAGACTACTGGCATCCTCTTTCCTGGACATTGTGTTGTGGACGTTGGGACACAGTGTTGTTGAGGGCATAAAGTTTTTGGGTGCTGCATTGATATCAGGGCATCCTTCGTCAGAAGGGTAGCTCTATTTTCAAGTTTTATCGGTCATTCATTAGTGTGGATGGCAGACCGAAAAGGTGTTGCTGCCGTGATGGCTTTACTTTAGTAGAGATAGCATAGCATAGCATGAATCCATCGCAGACATCTCTACCTCGGATACTTTCCTCTGATATATCGCCCTTCCAGCACCCATCCACATCCTTCAACACTTCCTCCACAGCCCCCTCCCCCATCACAGCCCCCATTCCAAATAACGAAATGCCTTTCCATCAACCAAACAAATACCCCCTAAATCATCGACATCAACCAATTCCCCTTAACCCTCCTACCTCCCATATTTCCCTATCATTCCATAATTACACACTCTGAGCACACCCCCCAATTCTAGCTCTTGCTATCAAGTCAACAGTAACAGACGGACTGGAGCGGAAATCTCTTTCCTTCTGTCCCCACCCCCACCCCCACCCCCGCCGATATTCGGATCTTTAAATAGGAAAGTAAATTACTGCAAATGGAAATAATTAGGCTCATTCGCTGCGGTATTGTTAGGTGTTTTGGGGCTGGATAAGGGGAGGTGGGTTGGTTGGTGAGTAGCTGGAAGTACGTACGGGGGCGGTTGTGGCAATGGCACGAAGGAGAATCCTATAGGGGGGAGTGGACGGGGTACAAAGAGGGTGGGCGTGAGGGATGGAGTGTCAAAAAGGGGCAAGTGTTTTGGAGAGGGAGGATGAGGGGATAGGAATTGGGTTAAGAGAAGGTAGGACCGTTTTCAGCGGGATGTGGAATTTGAAAGGTGGCGAGTTTTTAAGAGACAGGAATGAGGGAAGGTAGGTGTCGGTTTCGGTGTGAGAGTGAGGCAAAGAGATATTTCTGCGGAGTGGAGAGGGGGGTGCAAGGAGGAAGGAAGGAAATGGGGGGGTCGGATTGAGTTTGAAGGAGGTAGGATTTTTGGGAGCGGGATGTGAGATTAGAAAGGGGATGGGGGATGAGGGAAGAAGGGGGAGGTGTGTAAGAGAGGGAGGGACGAGGGAGGAGACGAGGGAAGAATGTAGTGAGTGGGGAGAAGGGGTTTGAAGAGGGGTTATAAGGAGGAATGTGGGAGTAGAAGCAATGGATTGAGGTAGAAGGGGATGGGATAGGTGTAAAGGGGAATTGAATAGATGCAAAGAGAAGATCGAAGAGGAAGGCGTTACAGCATCCGTGAGGATATTAGCAAATGAGAGTAAGATAGATGGAAAGATAACAGGCTAAAGAATCATCAGCCCAATCAAACTCTACTATCACGTACGTATTTCGACCTGGAGATAGATGGATAGTATGAATATGACCCCGGTATATGTACACGACTCGCACGAACACACGCATGCAATCCCAGCCAAAGCACACTGCCTCGGTGCCCACGAAGCCAAACTCAGCAGAGAAATTCAAAGTAGAAATTAGGAAGTCTGTGTCGCTCTGCAAGCTCGACTTAGCTCGCCTTACCCCTTTGCGGACAGAAAGACACGTACTCGAACGAATCAGCTGTAAGCCACGCAGGCGCTGCCCTCGAGTCCTCTGTCTCTGTCTCTCTCTCACCCTCTTCCCCACAAGCGCGCAATCCTGGATGCCCACTGAGGGCGGGGGGCTCTTCTAGAAATCGAATTAAAGAAAGATTTGATGGAAGCCCAATTGCCACGAATACCAGATATGCTGATCAGATAGCCGTCTTCGATTATGCCAAAGCCGCCGCCCCGTTGTTCGCCATGCCCTCGTTGTATACTAGCGCCGATCCGGAGACGTAGGAAAGAAAGGGGACTTTTGGTAAGACACGGTCTAAGTGAAGAGATATGCATGCTTGATATGAGAGCGTGCTCGCAGAGGGTGTGGTCCTGGCGGATGCACGCGGTAGATGGCGGCGACCTTGCTCGCAGAAAGCACCCTGTGAAAGAAGGATTGTGACGAGAGGGGCTCATGATGTTGTTCCATCAACTTCCTCCTTCTCTTTCCCAAGAGGCGACTTCGATCGTTGGCGCTCCGCTGGCTGGAGCTTCGTGGTTGGAGGCGAGGTAGCAGGAGAAGCGGAATCGGCTGGTTCTCCGGAATCAAGGCTTGCAAGAGCACTAGCCTGGCATTAATATCTTCTTAAAACCGTTCTGAAGGTTCGGACTTACCTGAAAGCATTCTTCGAAGTTTCCTTATCTTCTTTGTCTTTCTTCTCCTTCTGAGCTGGCGGTGTGCCTGTCCGGCTTGATGCATTCGAATCCTCACCAGGTTTCGCAAATAGCGGCTTTCGGGTGTTGGATCCTCTAGCACTCGCGAACATTGAGCTTGGTCCAAAGGTAGGCGCCTGTTGCGAGGTCGCTTGACGTGAAATGTTGCGACTCTGCAATCTTCGGATGTCGTCGACGCCAACGCGCCCGTAGTCTGGCGGAGGCATCGCTCCCCCACCGGAAAAGTTACGAGCATCACCGCGACCGATAGGTGGACGACCTCCGCCACCGCCTCCTCTCCGCGATGCGGCATCACGCATTCGTTCTTGCTCTTTCTCATGTTCTGCAGCAACAGCCTAAACGTGTTAGTAATGTGAATAAAGGCCAAGCGTTATGTGCTCACCTGTGCTCGAACCGCTTCAAGGGTGGTGGGGCCTTTGGTGGCTCCGTCCTTCGTCTGCCAGCCTGCTCTTCGCAAATCAATGATATCCTGAATAGATCAGCAAATATCACGACGACCAAGAAATGTAACGCTTACCAACAGCATGAACCTCAATCGACTGGGTAGGCCCTCAGTGTTGACCATGCCGTTAATCCGCTGGAAGTACGCATCCATCAATTGTCCGCCGCGCTCGTTGCTTTGAAGATTTTGACCGATAGTCTTGAGCAAGCTCGTGAGCGATTCAATTTCGGCTTCGTCTGGCATGCCCTCGTAATCCACGAGTTTGTGCACGCACTGGTGCATGATACGCTCCGTGAGCATGCCCAACTTGTACAGTTCACCAATGAATCTCACAAGACCCAGACCACGACGCTTAGCAGCGGCTGCGATGTAGTACTCGTCTGAAAGCATAACTGCTTCCTCCGACTCGCCTTCAGACTTCTTTGGCACATCCGTCTTCCAGCCTCGCTCGAATTCGGTCTGGCAGCGGTTGAGGAGGTACTTCCGGAAAAGCGCGCCTCCAACGACGACTTGACCATCCTTGCTGAGGATACCCTCGTCCTTGATCTCGGGACTCATGGACTCAAGCATACGCTTGCAAAATTCGGCATACATTTGAGCCCAGTGGGCTTCGTCTGTGGCCTTTTCGAAGGTAAGTTGGATGACCTGCCTCAACGTACGTCCATCGCTTTCATCTTTTGACTGCCCTGCAATCTGAAGAATTTGCTCAGAGATCTTCATGAAGTTGTTAGGCGTCATCTTGTTGAGATTTGATTTGACTTTGCGTTGAACCACATCAGGAGCCATATGGCCGTCCCCACCGGGAGCTGGGCCAGCCATCCCAGTCGCACCTTGACCCACCGATCGAGGCTTCCATCCAGTGGCAGAAACTTCAATAGGCTTGAGATTCATGCCTGAAGTTATTGGCATGGCCTTTGCATCTCTCTCGGACTCGCGAGGTTTGCCGCTCTTGCTGCCGCGCGTCGACCCACCACGCTGGCTGGGATTGCCTCGTGGCGAGTGTGGATGAGCTCCCATGCCCGCGGCCGAAGGATTTCGCTCCATGGACTTTGTCGCAGCCATGGGGAATCCACCCGTACGATTGCCAATCAATGGAGCTATCGGATTCTGCATCGTTCGTTGGCCAGGTGGGGCTTGTAGCGCATTTGTGGACGCCTTGAATCGGTCTTGCGAACTCGTACCAGGAGGTAAGGTTCTCCCATTCACAGGATTCTGGAAACCTCCCATCCGTGGCTGGTTGTTTGAAGGCTGGCGGGCTCCCACATTCCCCATTGTAGGGTTAGTGCCGCGAGAAGACGCAGATCGAGCCGAAGAAGGTTCAGCGGTCTCACCCATGATCTGCTTGATGTTGGCCTCCCAGTCATCTGATGGTTTCTCCACGAAGACGCCCCTGAATTGCATCAGGAAATTCCTATCGTAGTTGAACTTGCCCGCTGGTGCGTTGGTGTTCAACGATGGGTTTGGCGAAGCGAAGCCGGAAGGGTAAGACACGTCATTGATGTTCAAGAGGCGCCGTGCGGACAAGAGCGATGTGAGCTGTGCACTTCGTTGGGGTGACTCCACTTCCTTCGTGGTCTCGAGCTTGAGTGCAGCAGGTTTTGGCTTGACCCCGGTTGTGCGGCCCGGATGAGGCATCGGAGCTTCAGACGCAGGTGTGGCAGCACCACTATCATCGGGAGTTTCTGCTACAGGAGCATCCTCGCTGTTTGGCGTGCCAGGGTTTTCCTTCTTCAGAGCGGCGAACAAGTCTGTCCGCTCTTTCTGAGACTCTCCGCTTTCGCCAGTCTCGAGTTTCTTGACCCTGGCTTCCTCGGCCTCTTCAGCTTCGCGCTCTGCTCTCTTCATGTCCTCGTCAGCCATCTGTGCGGCTTCTGCTTCCTTGCGTTTTCCCTCTTCTTTCTTGGCCTGCTTCTCCTTCTGATAGCGCTCTTCACGCTCCTCTTCCTCTTTCTCCTTGGCCAACATTTCAGCCTCGAGACGATCCATTTCTTCTTCCTGCTCCTTTTCTTTCTTAGCCTTCTCCTCGGCCACCTCTTTAGCTTTAGCTGCCGCTCTCTCCGCCTCCTCTGCTTCGGCCTTGGCCTTCTTCTCCGCGTTTTCGGCTTCCATCTGCTCTCTAGCAGCTTCTTGCTCTCTGGCCTCGGCATCTTCCTTCTCCTTTAGAGCCTGAGCTTCGGCAGCTTTCTTCTGCTCGGCGACCTTGGTCGCCTCCTCTTCCTGCTTCCTCTTTTCATCAGCTTTGTCCGCTTCCATCTTCTTGGCAATGGCGTCCTTCATCTCATTGCGTTTCTCCTCATCGGTCCTGACCAACTTGCTTTCAGTGCGGTGATGTTGGACTTCAGGCTGACTACCGGAACGCGGAGGAGGCGGTGTTGGTGTGGAGGAAACGTAGGCCGGAGAGCTCTTGCTTGCAGGTGAACTTACTTGTTTGGCGAAATCTATGACAGTTCCGGTAGTGGGATCCTTAATCACGAGGCCGCCCTTGCGTTGCGGCTTCTGGAAACTCGGAGGCTTAGAAGCTGGAATGTTTGTTGAGTGGTTAGATGCCGGAGTCTGGTTCGCGCTGGGAGTGGTGCTTAGAGGAGCCTGTGGTCTCCCTGTTGTCGAGCCGGGCCGATCGGAGGCGGACATCGCCGATGGGTTGCGCGACATGTTCTGAGGCTGTGGCGCACTCCCATACTGTCCAGGAAAATATTGCTGCTGCCCAGCCTGCTGTTGTTGTTGTTGAGGTCGGGGTGAACCTGGGGGCAAGTGCACCCCCTGAGCCATGTTCAATTGTTGGTAATATGCAGCTAATTGCGGATCGTAGAAGCCCTGCTGCACGCCATACGGCCCCTGATTTCTAACTGTCAGATACTGCTCAAAATTTCCAGTTACTGGAGAGAAGTCTGGAGTGGGCAAGTTTCGTGGCCCTCCAGGTAAAGAAATCTGAGCCGTACGGAGCTCAGGTGTATGGTGATTGATATGCAGGGGCAAAGAAGATTGAGGATTTACTTGGGGAACCATGTTCTGTGGATAGCCTCCATAATACTGCGCATACATCGGCGACCCCATCGGTATCTGACCCTGCTGGTGGTGGACAGGCTGCGCATTCGGCAGAGCGGGGCTGCGAGATGCCATATGTGGTGAGGGCGGAAATGGCGGCACCCCGAGTGCGCGACCTTGTTGCTGATAGCCCTGATTCATGTTTTGGTTGCCCCGAGGTTGGTTAGGATTAGGTCGGAAGTTGTTCGAATTTGGACCTGGGGAGTATGACATCTGCGGACCATAAGCTGCTGCACCGTAGCCACCTCGTCCACGGCCGCCTTGAGGTGGATATCCGCCTCTGCCTTGGGTAGGCGGCATTGCTTGGTTGCTGAAGTCACTGTGTGTAGATTGCGATGACTCGCGGCGCAGGTGACTAGTTTGAGGACCCGTGGGGGGCATGCCTTGAGGCATACCAGGTCGTAATTGACGCTAAGCCTAAGTTAGAAAACAGGCATTGCATCTGGAATGATGAGTACTCACAGCCGGATCTTCACCATTCATGCTACCAAAGTTGACATTGTTACCTTGACCTTGGAATGCGGATGGCGGTCTACCTCCACTGGCAGGCGGCTGAGGTATTGGTGAAGGCGAAGACATGGGCGATGTGATACGTGGATTAGGAGCGTTGACCGCCAGAGACTGTGTGGACTGGCTCATTTGTGGGGTAGCTTTCGCCATCGCTGGTGAGCCATCGGGATTGAAGGTACCGAACTGGATTCCATTGCTTCCAGACGGTTTTCCAACAGGGCCTCCGTTGGACATGTAGCCTGAAGCTCCCGCAGCGCTTATTGTAACAGAGGATTTCCGGCTGTGATCGCCAAGTCCAGGAGTAGAACTCATCCCTGCAGTTGCTCCATTGATAGCTGGTGAGTCCACCGTCGGGACTGCCGGTACGATGGGATTTCGCCCATTTACCGGGGAGACGGCATCCGGCTTGCCATGCTGAGCTTGTGCGACGCCGCCCGCGGCCCCTTGAGGATTGGCGATGGCGGGAGCTGGCGAAAAGGGCTTCTTGCTTACGCTGGCGTAGCTTTGTGGTTGCGGCGGTTGGACTTGCTGAGAGATGGATGTCATCTGAAAAGCGGGTTGTTTTCGTGGTAAGATTTTCGGTTGTGTGTGGGTCGACGCAAGCTCGATGCGATCACGAGTTATTAAAGTCCAGATCGCAGATCCAGGACGTGTTCGAAGATAGAAATTAGAAGATCGCGGAGTGGAGAAGGCTGACTGTGACTCTAACTGGGTGACAGCGACCGGCTATGTGTCGTCGTTAACAAGGGAATTCCGTGGCGTGGTGAAAGGGCCACCAAGGGGTTTCAAGGAGTGTCTCTACCCAGCAAAGTGAGTGTCGGGATTTGAAGAGAGACTCTGGGTGTTAGTATCCGCGATGATCCCTTGGGTCACGCAGTATTGATTTGAGTGATGGGTTTCGTGTTAACACGGGGTGGTGAAGAAGATTCCTTCAGCGAGAGAAAGAATAAATTCTCTCGCGAACTAGGCTAACCGCTTACGGCCTAGTGGGCAACGGCTGCAAATTGACGCATCTCCAACAACATTGACATTGATTGCGACGACGACTACTACGTATCATTGCGCCCTACAATGTGCTTTGCTTCGCTACCTGTCAGGAATCTTTTTCTGGAGCAATCCATCACGAAAAGGGATGGTTGACTCACCGACCTCTTCCCGAACAAACGCAGGATGCAATCATCGTCCATTGCGAGTCAGGTGTGTTTGCGCAGTGAGCAGAAGTACTCCTTCGTCAGCCTCGCCTGCGAAGAACCGAAAGCGCACACTGGTAGTTTACAGTTGCCTGCCACCGCCGGTTTACGTTGTTTCCAGGGCTTGCGAGCGCTGATAGTGCTTTGATAGGATGAGGCACATCGGTCCACTCCATCGCCCTTCCGCGGCGTACCCATCATCGAAAGGTGCAAACCAATTGATGGCTGGCTTTCCCGTGGCTCAGCAGGCAAACACGGAGGCTTTTCCCAAACGTGTGAGAATCGCTTTCCATCTTCGTTGCGCACCAATCCGTCCTACTGATAATCCCCTACTTTCCCTCCTCCCAAGATCTTGCCTCGTCACTCATACCAATTGCCCGCTCTTCCAGGTTATAGCGCCATGACGGATCAGTCTCGGAAGAGAAGCGGCTTTGGATGAACTTCTGTGCGCTCTTACGAATACTTCTACCTTAGGGCTATCTAGGTAGTGCATTTGAGGGCGGTAGTTGCCTTAGTTCGCTGCGAGTGTGACGAATGTGCAGTCGAGGTGCATGAACTATCTTTGCCGCCACGTTTCCCCGGCTGGCGCTGCCGTTCGGTGCGCCATCTCACTGGATCATTGACTTGACTCGCGGTCATCTTCGGCTTTTGATCGCGGATCACAGTTGTTTCTACATCCGCACGACGGTCAGAGATAGCGAACTCCGAGTCAAGACCGTATAGTATGTACATGCCCTGCAGACAATCGCAACAGTGCTACCGATTTAGACTCAAGGACAATGGTCTCGTCATTGCACCCATATATGTCTCCCTTCATATGAGACCAGCAAGAAGCGTTTCACATCACCGCTGCCAGATGTCGAGCTACTGTAGAGCAACAGAGCGTAAAACCTCATCCTCACTAGCCGGACTGGCCTCACGATTATATGTTTTGACGGGATGATCTATGGGTCTCCATAATCCATCAGGCCGACTTCCATGGCCTTGATCTGCAACGCCAGCATCCTTGAGAAGTATCGGCAAAGAGCCAGGTTGCCTCCAAAGAACCAGAAACCTGGATGGCCCGTACGTCTGGAATGCATAAGTCAGTCCTTTCACCCATAAAGTCTATAGCAGTTCTTACCTCCACATTGTTCTGAGTTCGCCCTCTTCATCGAAGCCCCAGACATCCTACAGTCAGTTAGTAGGGCACTCAATGACTAGATCGGGTGTCATATACTTTTACCCTGTCCGCCAGCTCAGTGCCGAATATCTTCCCAGCTGTGCCACGCATGTTTTCGTAGCCCGTCGCGAAGACTACCTCATCAGCAGGGAGCTCTGTCCCGTCAGCAAACAGAAGGCCGTGAGGCTTGACTTCTTCGATCTCTTGACCCTGCTTGACCTTGATCTTGCCATCGATGATAAGCTGCGAGGCGCCTACATCAATATAATACCCCCCGCCGCGCTGGAAGTACTTCATGAAGAAGCCTGCAAAATCAGCGATACATTCTTCCGGGATTGTCAAGTGCGCCAGCTTACCTGAGTCGTCAGGCCCATGATCGAGCTTGAACCCAGCCTTCTCCAAACCTTCTAGCAAATCCTTGTCCCGTCTTGCTATCTCCTTCGTGGCATCAACGTGCATGCGCTTGAGCATCTTATTCGGTATGGACATGAACATCAAATCCGCATCTTCTGTACTCGGTCCACCCTCCTCATAAAGCCCCTTCAGTAGAACGTCAAGCCCCTCCTTGGAAGACATGATGTATGTTGAAGACCGTTGTACGATGGTAATGTCATAACCACGTTCATAGAAGTCTTGCGAAATGTCATGGCCTGAGTTGCAGCACCCGACAACAATGGCGTGCCTTTTCTCTCCTGGCGCTAATTTTTTAGCACCCTTGAACTTACTGGAGTGGCAGATCGTGTCTCCAGCGAATGAGTCCATCCCTTTAATCTCAGGAAATTTCATCTCTCCGCTATGACCTGTCGCCTGAATGACATGCCGCGGATGGAAGGTGCGTTTTTCGACTTCACCAGATGCAGTCTTTCGCTCAAGCTCGACAGTCCATTGACGCTTCTCCTCGTCCCAAGAAGCACTGGTGATGGAGGTTGAAGTCCAAACGTTCAGCTCCAGTAGCTTAGCATAGGACTCAAACCATTCGGCCAGCTTATCTTTCGGAGTGAAAACAGGCCAATGAGCTGGAAATGGGATATAAGGCAGGTGATCGTGCCAGACTGGGTCGTGAAGTACAAGCTGATGGTATCTGGTCCGCTCTTAGCAGATGCATGGTGTTATAACCCAAGCTGAAGGGTGACACACCTGTTTCGCCAATTGTCTCCAATACGCGGGTTGCGGTCAATTATCAGAGTAGGGACCTGAAGCTGATGGAGTCGAGCGGCTGATGTCAGGCCACCTTGCCCGGCACCTTCGCACAAATCAGTACTATGTACCATGACCAATGAAGACTGGCGGATCACCTATGATGAGTACTGTGGGTTCTTTGTCACTCTCGAAGTTTTCCATTGCTGCCCTTCGTTCCGCCCAGTTTTTCCGCCCGGGCTGTCCGCCATGATCGACGCCATTAGGTCTATTAGCATTGGTGATTTCTTCGTAACCTTTCAGTTCGTGCATTGCTGTGAAGAGCGTGAATGCCTTCCATTTGTCGCCATCTTGAGAATCCTTCAGCAGCCTGACCAAACCGCGTCCCCGCCCTACGTCTGTCTCGAGGGTCAAGAAGGAGGCTACTCCGTTGATCTTGCCATTATAATCCACGGCCGAGATACTGGGCCGGCGGGTAGCATTGCTCTTGTCGATGTCAACGGATTTGATGCGGCTACCATGGGGAGCTGATTTGAGAAAGTCAATGATCTTTTGAGGCCCGGTGAAAGTATGATAATCCTACGAAAGAGCTAATTGGTCGCGCCAACATGCTTCCGGAAGGAACAAACGCTGTAAGGAGCTGTAATCCTGAGCATTAAGTGCTTTGGTCAAAGACGAGACCCATTCAGCCGCAACAGCGTCGACATCCTCGGACTTGGCAGGATTCGATACCTGAGGATAAACAACAGCTTGAAGCTGGCAGGACCCAGGCTCAGCACGATCATACGAAGGAATTGAATCAACGGCTGCAGCGGCCATAGTGGTATATCAGTGAGCTACGTGTTTTAGAATAAATTTGAGGGAGTTCAGATTGTATCACAAAGTCAATGTACGTGAGAGATATGCTATCCTACGATAAGATATGTAGAAGGCGGCGAGCGGCGTAAGCGGACAAACGGCGATATGCTACATGATGTCTCTTCATGCGGAGGGAGGGAGTACATCTAGCACCTATGCACAACCCCGCAATATGAAGATGGATGGATGCAAGACTTTGATAGGGCCGCCCCGCATTGAAGTCTTTCCTGGCGCCGATCAAAGATCATAGCTTTGAAACAGAGATCGACATTGAAGACGACTTCAAGACCGTCGCTGATGTTGGCGCACTAACCTCTGAACCTTACGATAGAACGGCAGAATAAGACGGACATACCACCGAGAAATCAAGAAATGAGGGGTTACTATGGCCTGTCGTCCGGTAGCCCATAAATGTTGGACGGCCGATAGGAGGACCTCCAGTATCGTTGCCAGCATGATTGATTATACCGGTAAGCACTGCTGCTCTCTTAGCTTCAAGAATCTTCCCCAGCTCGAAACCCGAGGTCGTATTCTTGACGAATAGCGTTGAGCTCTCCGTTGCGATTATGGTGCCCCTGACGGACTCTTCTGGCAAGAGCACATCCGATTGAAGACCGAGATGCTCTTTTGCCCAGACTTGAAGCAGGCGACATGGGATCGAAAATCCGTGGGACTTCCATACTGGCCAGTATCGTCGCTACTCTGCCGCATGGTATGATTTCATTGACTGGCTGCGCGGTTTAGTACTCGTGTAGCCTGCGAGCTCGATGACTCGGAGTGACACACGCCAAGCTCATGTGTAAGACGTAGAATAATCCCTTTATTTGAGCTCTCAAGCTGGTGGTGTTCCAAATTGGCCCGGAAATACTTCGGCTCGCTCGGCATTAAGGTATTCCCCGGCAAGCTAGCAGGGATCGCGTTACCACGCGAAAGCGTTAACGCGTTGCGCGCCGGGCCCTTGGCTCGCATACTTCTTCATCTTCTCGTTGGGTCTTGGATACATAGCTAGGTACTCCTGGGACAGGAGTGTATTCGTTTAAGGCACAGAGCGTTCCCATCCTGTGGTAGGCATCCTACAATGTCAAGAGCTGCACGCCTCGCTGAGCTTCGGGCTCTGCGCTCCTCGAAGAAGAGTCGCTTGTCCACCTACGAGGTAGAAGAGGATCAAAGTTTGTACGAGGAAGTTGATGAGGAGGGCTATAAAAAAGTCGTCAGGGATCGGTTGGATCGCGATGACTTTGTTGTTGACGACAATGGTGAAGGATACGCCGACGATGGACGTGAAGAGTGGATGGGGGAGAGGAGGGACGACAGTGCCAGCGGAAGCGAGGAAGAGGTCCCATTGAGGGGCAAGGCTGGTACATATGTAGTCGTATCCTTTCAACTCAATGGACTAACGTTTACTGAAGCAAAGAGGAAGCGTGAAGAAGACAGGGAGAAGACCGAAAAAACCAACCACAGCATCAACAGATATTTTAGCAATGGGCCCATTGCGTCGGCACCGAAGCCAAAGGTATCTACATCTGGCAGTTCAGCTGTAATCAAGACTGACTTCGGGCATAGCCTATCGCCACTGTCGAAGACGCTGCATTTATGGCAGACCTGCTGGGCGAAGTCGATACCAATATCCCATCCCGAGTACCTACCAAGACGATGAGAACAGCATCTCGGCGGAAGACAAGAGTATTATCACCCCCTGTTTCCCAGGAGAAGAAAATCCAATTGCCAGAGGCAGATGGCGTCAGCGCTTCCACACACCTCTTGAACACACCACCGCTGGAAACGGCCTACGACGAGGATGATGCGTTACTGCACGTTATGGATGACTACGACATCCCAATGAGCGATCCTTTACCGTCTTCCCCGATTAGCAAGGCCGTAGAGCGCAAAGGGCAGCACTCCGTGAAGCAAGAAGATGATGAGGAGGACGACATGATGGAAATCGCACAAGTTGTAGGAGACCACAACGTGAAGACCGCCTGTGTGAACATGTCCGGTTCTCGTCCTGCCCCAAAGATCGTCAAGAATCCTCCCTATCCATCACCTGAGAGTTCATCGCCCACAAGACCACCGGCTGATGCCGTGGATCCCTCATCATGGCATAGTGTAACATCGAAGCTGAACGTCCTCAGCAGCCAGGGCAGCGAGACCAGCAGCTACGGTAAGATCGATGTCCAGAACGTTACGGAGGATGATGGCACTCTACGTATGTTCTGGACCGACTATACCGAAGTCAATGGGAGTCTATGCCTCTTCGGCAAGGCGAAAGACAAACGCACAGGAGCATATGTGAGCACTTTCTTGAAAGTCGATAATATTCTGAGGAAGCTTTACTTCTTGCCTCGGACTTGTCGTCAGCGTTAGTGAATGAAACTCCATCATGTAGCTGTCTAACTAAACATCTTGTAGGCCATGGCCGTGATACTTCGACCGAGATCGAGATGGGAGATGTGTACCAAGAAGTCGACGAAGTTATGACCAAGCTGCGAGTAGGCATGCATAAAATCAAGCCATGCTCTCGAAGATATGCCTTTGAGCTTTCAGAAATTCCAAAGGAAGCCGATTATCTGAAGTTGATGTATCCTTACGATAGTAAGTGCTCCATAATAACAAGACCTCCAAGCACAGCGGCTAATTTCGTCTCCTAGAGCCAGCTCTACCCAACAATATGACGGGAGACACCTTCTCCCACGTATTTGGATCCACGACTGCTTTGTTCGAGCAATTTGTGCTATGGAAACACATCATGGGACCCTGCTGGCTCACCATCAAGGCTGAAGAGTTTGGGCAGCTGAGCAACGCCTCGTGGTGCAAGATAGAGCTGCAAGTTACGAACCCCAAGTCCATTACAGTCATCCCAGAATCAGACAAGATCGATACGCCGCCGATGACATTCATGAGTCTTGCCTTGCGGACGACTTTAAATATAAAGGAGAATAAGCAAGAAATTCTCGTGGCGAGCGCTCGGATCTATGAGAATATCTCCTTGAGCGATACTACACCCACAGACAAGCTGCCGTGCAAGTCGTTCACGATCATGCGACCCGCCGGGACTTCTTTCCCTACAGGCTTCGAGGCGACAAGCAAGAAGCAGCGTAGTAGCATCATACTTGCCAAAAGCGAACCACTACTATTATCGCAGTTCCTCGCTCTTATCGAAAGGACTGATCCAGACGTACTAGTTGGCCACCAGCTCCAGGACGTCGATTATCCTGTCCTCCTCAGTCGGATGAGGGAAAGGAAAACTCCCGGCTGGCATCGAATTGGGAGGATGCGGCGAAGCGAGTGGCCGAAAACCATGGGTAAAGGCGGGTCTAGCTTCTTTGCGGAGAGACAATTAGTGTCTGGCCGTCTGCTTTGTGATGTGGCTAACGACATGGGAAAGGTATATATGCAATGGACTCGGAGTTCGAGACTTTGCTGACGTGCCAATAGTCGCTTATGACTAAGTGCCAGGCCTGGAGCCTGACTGAGATGTGCTCTCTATACCTTGGAGAGGGCAACGCACGGCAGGATATCGACAATGAAGCTGCACTCAAGACTTGGGCAATGACTAGGGATGGCTTATTAAGCTACGTCAATCACTGCGAAGCCGACACTTACTTTATCACTGCCATTGCTCTGAAGGTACAAATGCTACCCCTGACCAAGGTTTTGACCAATCTAGCAGGTAATTCGTGGGCTCGAACGCTGAGCGGTACGAGAGCTGAGCGAAACGAGTATATTTTGCTGCACGAATTTTACCGCAATAAGTATATATGCCCTGATAAGATCTACGGTAAAGGCAAGCCCAAAGTCGAGGAAGACAATCCTGATGGCGAGGAGGGTGTTGACGTGAAGAAGAAAGACAAATACAAGGGAGGCTTAGTTTTTGAGCCCGAAAAGGGGCTATACGATAAGTTCATCTTGGTCATGGACTTCAACAGTCTCTATCCCAGTATCATACAGGAATACAACATATGTTTCACCACAGTCGACAGATCGGAAAAGGTGAGTTCCACGGTATGTTGACTCTTGGGATGGCGAAGTTGACAGTTTCTGTCTAGTCTGGAGATGAGGAGAAGGTTCCTGAGGTACCAACGGACCAAAACCAAGGCATCCTACCAAAGCTCATCGCTACACTTGTCAGCCGACGAAGGGAGGTGAAGAAGCTCATGAAGGACAAGAATGCTACCGCCGACGAGCTGGCCACCTGGGATATCAAGCAACTTGCCCTCAAACTGACCGCAAATTCTATGTACGGATGTCTGGGATACACACAGTCAAGGTTCTACGCTCGACCTTTGGCTATGCTCACAACGTTCAAAGGCCGTGAAATTTTAAGGAGTACGAAAGACCTTGCAGAAAGCACACAGCTTCGCGTCATCTACGGAGACACTGATTCCGTTATGATCAATACGAACGCAGACAATATGGAGGAAGCATTGAAGGTTGGCAACGACTTCAAACGCTCGGTCAACGAAAGATACAAGCTCTTAGAGATCGACATCGACAATGTCTTCCGCAGACTGCTACTTCACGCCAAGAAGAAATATGCCGCTATCAATATGCTCGAAGTCGACGGCAAATATGTCGACAAGCTCGAAGTCAAAGGCCTTGACATGAAACGCCGAGAATACTGTGCTCTCTCCAAGGAAGCTTCCTCCCGCCTCCTAAATATGATTCTTTCCGGCGAAGAACCCGAAGTTGTGGTTGGGAAGATCCATGACTACCTGCGCGAGCTCTCCGAAATGATGCGCGAAGAGAAGGTCGCAACCCAGAAATACATCATCTTCACCGTAAGCCTTCTCCCTCTCTTCGCCTCCCCTTTCTCAAATCCCCATCGCTAACCACCCACCCCAAGAAACTCGGCAAAAACCCCAAAGACTACCCCAACCCCGACTCCATGCCTCAAGTCCAAGTGGCCCTGCGCTCTCTCGCCCAAGGCAAGACCGTCCGCATCAACGACGTAATCTCCTACATCATGACCTCCCCCTCCTCCTCCATCCCCGCCTCCGAACCCTTCGCCAAACGCGCCTTCGCCCCCCCCGACGTCCTCTCCCCCACCTCGACCCTAAAACCTGACATCGACTGGTACCTCTACAAGCAAATCTTCCCCCCCATCGAGCGCCTCTGCGCCCCCATCCCCGGCACCGACGCCGTCCGCCTCGCCGAATGCCTCGGCCTCGACACCAAAAGATACAGCATCGCCTCCTCCTCCACCTCCGCCACCCAAACCGCCGACATCAACCCCCTCGAGAGCCAGATCCCGGACCCCATCCGGTTCAAGGACTGCACGCCCCTCACGCTGCAATGCCGCCACTGCCACCACGCCTTCCCCTTCGCCGGCCTCCCCTCCTCCCTCGCCGTCATCAGCCCCCAAGGGATCCGCTGCCCGCAGCCCGCCTGCGGCCGCGTCTTCCCGACCCTGACCGTCGTCGCGCAGCTCGAGCATGCGATCCGCGCGCAGACGGCAAGGTACTACGACGGGTACCTCATGTGCGACAACCCCTCGTGCGGCAACCGCACGCGCATGATGTCCGTGTATGGGCACCGCTGCTTGGGCCCGCGCGGGAGAGCGGAAGGCTGTCTTGGGCGCATGAGGTACGAGTATTCGGAGAGGGCGATGTATAACCAGCTGCTGTATTTCCGCAGGCTGTGGGATGTGGATGTGGAGAGGATTTTGAAGGGGGCGAGGGAGGAGCGGGGGAAGGTGGAGGGTGAGGAGGTAAGGGAGAAGGCGAGGGCGGTGGTGGAGTGGAATCGGGAGAGGTGGGGGACTTGTACGGGGGTGGTGGAGGGGTATTTGGGGAAGTGTGGGAGGGTGACGGTGCAGATGGGGGGGTTGTTTGGGTTTATGCGGTGACGAGGTGGTGAGGTGGTGAGAGTGGAAAGGAGAGAGAAAGTGCGGAAGGAGAAAATGTTGGAGTGGCGCTGTCGATAGGTTGGCATCGGGTTTAGGATAGGGAAAGCAATTCAATCATTCCTTAGATCAATAAGTGTCTTGCTCGTTGGATGGATAGCGGTCACGCCTCTGTAGGGCTTGGATGGGAGGGCTGAAATGATGAGCTTTCAAGGCACAAGCTTACTGCTGGAATCGCACCCTGCAACGGCTTGAATGTAGAAGGCTGGTTGTGATGGTGAAGATGCTTCGTTTCTGCATGTCGCTAACAAGTGCTAGCTACAAAGCAAGGCATGACCTTTCTGCCACTTGAGCACCAACAGCACCATCCACTCTCGCCACTACCCATTCCTCGGACATCCCAGGGTATCGAGATCTAGTTCATCTGTCCGACAAGCTGGTTGATACCCTCCTCACGGTTCCCCAAGTCGCCGCCCTCGACAAAATGCTTGAACTTCCTCGTCCTAAACCCGCCTGTTGGGTTGCTCAGCTTGAATGGCCACAGGAAGTTGCTCGCCTGCTTGAAGTTCGGGCCGACGGTGATGATCTCATGGATCAAATCCTCCATGCACACGATGCCATATTTCCCCAAGTTGTCCTCGATGATTTGGTTGTCGGTGAGGGGGATGCGCTGCTTGTTGACCTTGCCGTAGCCGCGCTTGTAGATGAGGGAGCGGACGGTCTTGAGGTTCGGGTAGCCGTAGGCGATGTAGGGCTCGACGATCTTGAGCATTTCTGAGGTGGCTTTGGTGAGGCGGACGAAGATACCGTTGTTGATTTGGAGGAGGCGCAGGAGTTGGAGGATCTTGCGGGGTTTGGGCGCGATTTTGTTGATACTGTGAGGATGCGTGAGCGGGGAGAGGTGGAGGATTTGGAGTGAGGGTGGGGAAGGCTTACCCCTTGATGCGGACGACGAAGACGAGCTGAGGCTCGGCGGGGACGTAGAAGGAGCCATCTTGCTTGCTCAGGCGGGCAAGACGGATCTTCTCACGCTCGGCGTCGCGGTATTCTTTGACGTAGCTCTCGGCGCGCTTGAAGATGACGCCGCGCTTCTCTTTGTTGGCCTATAGTATGAAGTTAGCCTGCTGTTGAAGAGGCGGTTCGTGGCTGGTGGTGACTCTAGTGGACGATTCAGACCCGAAAGATGGTTAAATGAAAGCGACAGCATCGACCCGAAGGTCTAGTCGCGTGATTGGTAGGTGTCATCACCATGCCCATGGAGTTGTTCAAGCACCACAGTGCAAGCATTCGAGACACTGACCTTTTTCTTCTTCTCAACCTCTGCGGCACGTTCCTCGCGCTGCTTTTCCTGGCTCTTACGCTTCTTCAACAGCGTCTCCGGGACAAGGATTTGGTCCTCAGTTGGTACGGACCTGCATCACCGAAGAACAGACAAGGTCAGCATAATCTGTCCGCAAAAAATAAGAATTACGTCGAGTGAAGAATTGCAGCTAAGTGGCATTCTGGGACTGGGACAGGTAGACTCGACGAATGTATTTGATCGGTGGATCTGAAGGGTTCGCTACTGGGCTTCTTTGCTTAGGTAAAGAAGCTGTTCACGAACCGCTCAGGTGGTCCAGCCAACAAGACCTCAAGCAGAGCTCGAGAGAAGTACTCGCACATGTTCGAGTCTTCGATACGCAGCCGCAAGTGCAAGGACAAGCTGCTGGTTCGAAGGTCGAGTGCGGCGATAGATTTAGAGGAGAAGGCAGTAGCTTTCAACCTCAAGACCCCGTTGCTTGCTCAAGTTCCTAGTCAGACATGACTGGTTCCATATAGCGCAGGCAATGGGACTGATCGAGCTGGCAGGGCCGTGCTCCAGCTGGTGTAGATCAGCTTCCAATGTGGACAGGCTATGGCTGAATCGCGCGTGCAGGTGTGTTCGACGAGAGGATAGCGGGGATAGCATACGTCTTGACCGAGGCTTGGTGCTTGCTGGGAGGCATCTTGACAGAGTTATCGCTGTCGAGATATGGTCGAAGGATTGATGGTCGTCAAGAGCGTTGAAGTCGGTCGTTCCTCGAAAATACGTGTGCAGGCTAAACTCCTCGCTTAAAATCGGCCAATCAAATACTGTACTTGGCACGGAGTCCGGCCCGACACTGATGGGCTTGGCGTTCAATGTCCAGACTTGCCGAGCATCGCTCAGATTTGTTGCACCAGTTTACCACGCAAGTAGCGTACGAAGTGTATCATGAATTGAGCAGACTGCCCCTCATCCAGATGTCTTCCCGCCGCGGTGTCGGGCTCTCCGCCTTCCAGAACCGCTCCTCCCTCTCCAGTCAATACGCCACCCATGGCGCCTCACTCCGCAATAAGCACGTCGACTCCCTGCAAACCCAGCTCTCTGTCTTCCAGTCTCTGCTCCACAACTTCGCTCTTCAACATGGCGACACCATTAAATCCAACCCTACCTTTCGCGCCGAGTTTGCGCGGATGTGCAATGCCATCGGCGTCGATCCATTAGCCGGCAGTAATGTGAAAGGCAAGAATGGGAAGGGAGGGAAGGGGAGCTGGTGGGCGCAGATGTTGGATGGGGATGTCAATGACTTCTACTTCGAGCTTGCGGTGAGAGTGGTGGAGGTTTGTAGAGGGAGTAGAGGTGAGAATGGGGGCCTGATTGGCGTGGAGGAGTGTAGGGAGAGGGTGGGAAAGGGGAGAGGAATTGGAGGGGGAATAGATGTTAGTGAGTACGTTGAACCTCTTTCTGCCGTTGATCAAGAAGAAAAAACGCAGAGGAAAGCTTACGAGGTTAGCGATGACATCATACGCGCAGTGAAGTCGCTCAAGCCGTTGGGCTCGGGCTTCTCCGTTGTGACCGTCGGCAGTAAGCAGATGATACGATCGATACCCAAGGAGCTGAACACAGACCAATCCACAGTCTTGGAAGCGATTCAGATCCTTGGCTATGTGACGTGCTCCATGTTGGAAGACAACCTTGGCTGGGACTATGCGAGAGCTGAAACTGTCATCCAGGACCTTCTCGCAGACTCACTGGTCTGGGTGGACGCCCAAGCACCGGAGAAGGAATACTGGTCACCAGTAACAATGAACGATCCAGAGGATTGAGACTTGCAAACAAGCTTGGCATTCTCCGCTACTCTTATCCACCGCCTGCCCATGCCTAATTGCGGCATGGACAAACGCCAGCTTTTGATACATAAGACCTCGGCGGCCTTGAAGCTCGTAAATGCAGCAAAATGAAACCGGTCGGCAAAGAGAGACTCAAGCCTTACCGACGGCTTGAGAAAGAGCGCCACCAGTAAATTGCTGGCCACCACGCATTCGACCTCCAGCATGATCACCTCTCTGCCCTCCCCTGCCACCTCCTCTACCACGGCCGCCACGTCCACCTCTACCCCCTTGGCCACCTGGGCGCTCGAAAGCATTCGTCGTACCCTGAGTTCGCTGTTCTAATGTTCGCTCGTTAGACTCGATCAGCGCGCTAGCCTTGTCGCTGAGGGTCAGTGCAAGACCCTGCAATTTAGATAGCTCGACACCCTTTCGGAAGATGATGACACTATTGACCTGGTCTAAAGCAGCCGGTAGTTCTTCGTGCGATATCATCTTACTGACAATGGCGGCGACTTTCCGCTCTGGCAGCTCAAACATCGACCCCAGGGTAGTGACAGCGAGCGTATCATAGTACGAGGAATAGGTAAAGAGATACGTTCTCAGCCCCTCTTCCTGTATCTGCTCGGTTAACAACTTCTTAATCTCCTCGGGCTCAGCCATGAGCTCCCAAATTTTGATTGAATTGATCAAATCCGCAGCCTTCCTCCACTCTCCGGCGGCTAGGGCTTTGGAAGCTTGCATCACATGGTCGCGAATGTTTTCCGGAGGTCCAGTAAATATCTGGCGTTCATGAAATTCTAAGAGCCGCCGGTAAGTTTTGCTGATGATTCTCTTCCGGATGTCCGGGTGCGAGGTTGTCTGAGCGAGGAGTGGGATCTCTAAGAGCATAGAGCAAGTCAGGTAGACACATTCGAGAAGTTCTAGATTGATGTGCATATGGAATGGTAGTTGTCGCTGTCGCTCTAGTCGTTCCTGCTCTGGCGTAACTTGGGAGTACCGTTGGATCATCACGCCTTGAGCTAGCAGCTCTTTTTGTCTGCCACTGCCGCAAATTTCCTGGAGCGTGTTTTGCGACTCGTAGACAAGATTTGCGCGGAATGCGCACAGGCCGACTTGCACAAGCGTGCGGTTAAAGAGAATCTGGGTTGTTATGTTGAAATTGGCGATGGTCTCCTGCAGATGCGACATAAGAAGCATATCCCGAGCTCTGAAGTACTGATCATGGAGAGCAAAATAGTAGACCTGACACAGATAAGCTCTCGCTCGGATGATGTCGAGGCTGTGCTTGAAAAGATAGGTGCTTAGTGTTTGCACTAAAGCAGCTGTATCCAAAGACTTGCTTCGAGGGGTTATCTCGGAGTCCAGTTTCGTAGGAATCGGTTTCCACGCAGTCTCCTCTAGAATGGTAACAACTTGTGTAGGCTGATGGAATGAGATTAGTGAGATTCCTGCAATTGGAAAAATGATATCCTACTTTGAAGTATATATGCTCTAGCCGCCTTATAACAAGGCGGTTGAGGTTTTCCTGGGGAACTTCGAGTTTGGTATCTTTCTTGAGGTCTTCTACGTAAAGTAGGCCACGAATGATATTGGTGTACAAAGCCTGCTCGTCGCTCAATCTCTCAATGTACTCGGCAGTGTGGGGATCGACGTGTTGTAATGAGCGGGTGAGTTCGTCATCGAGCCGTTCAGCGATTGACACGATACTGCCAGGTATACGAAGCTTCTCGCCAGCTGTCGGCTGTGGTGGTTTCTCGTCATCCTCCCACTCTTCGGCATTTTCCAGCACGATCATGTTGCGATTATCCTCTAGGACACTGAGCAATCTGGTATACTCTTGATCGGCCCTGGCCCAAGTCAGTATCAAGTATGGGCAGATCAGACATCTCGCTCTTACATTTTCCACTGCTCTTGAGACATGTAGTTCGACGAGGAGCCCGAGGTCAGATCGAAGCGCGTAGAGATCAGACTCAGTAAGACTCGGATCGTCTGGTATGGGGTAGTAGCCACCTCGAGCAGCTTTTCCATGATCCGTATCTGTTCTGCACGGTCCGTGTTCTTCTTTCCTCGTGACTCGACAAAAGATCGTAGATGTTTAAGGATGCTTTCGGGTGTGTATTGCAGAACCTTGCCTCCTCTCCCTATGGCTGTAAAACCTTCTTCATCACCCGGGCCGGTGCTGTCCACGTACACTGATTTGGTCTTCTTAGGTTTCTCAACGGGAGCCACTTCCTCTTCTTCTTCAGACATAACGTAACCTTCCTTGTCCTCTCGGTACTTCTCAATCTCAGTCGTGTACTCCTTGTTGTTTCTCCGCACCTTCTGCTTCATGGCATTGAGACCTTTGGCGTTTGTAGCATTCATTTTCTTTGTAGAGACCTTCTGCTTCGCAAGCGTCTCATTTGTAAAGTCCTCTAAATCTGCGATCGTCTTAACGTAGCTCTTCGGGGGCTTATTGTCGACTATGGCTTTTAGGACTTGGCGGTTGAGCTTGTCAAATTCTGCGTTCATAATCCAGGTCAACGGCTGCCCTTCCAGGCTCCACGATGCTGGTCCACTCACCATTCGATATCGTACTCCAGTCATTGATCTTAACCGCATTCTCGATAAGTCGCTCGACAGTCTCCAGCTCCTCCAAACGCTTATCCTTTGCGCTTTTGACGACCGTAACCTTGTCTTCATCTTCGCTCTCATCGCTAGAGACTTGGTCCTTCAGGAATTTCGAAGCACCGGCTTTACCGCCGTCGTCATCAGATGATGAAGAATCCTCGTCGTCGTCGGAATCCTCATCTTCTTCGTCAGACTCTGCTTGGGTCTTTTGCTCCGCCTCTTCCTCACTGAGTGAGTACTCTTCCTCGTCCGAGCTGCTCTCGCTAGAGCTGTTGCCTGAGGTGAAAAACTTTGACATGGTGAGTCGTGATTGAATTACGCAGTGTTCAAGTTTGGGCACTAGGCGTCCTTATAGATCGGTCGTGAGTCGAATGGTATGAGTCACAAAGTAATCGAGATGCCCTGAAGTGGGCACCGATATTGGGGGCACTAAAACTTTAAGCGAGTGTTCGCTGCGCCAAGAGCCGCCAAGCAATGCTTGTTCGAGGAGCGAAAGGAAGAGTATTTCACAGTGCATTCAGTCTCCTACTTGACTAAGACATGGGAACTTTCAATCTCTGTGTCCAAAAGCATGGGTATAATATATCGCCCTATGCTAGCTATACAGAAGTACACGTCGTAACAGCGCAATCGCTTTCCCAGAATCAATGCCTCCGACTGCCTCCTACACTCTGGATACACCCAGGCGAACATGATGTGGAATTTTAACCACGACAAGCCTCAAGGTTTGGCCTTATCTGAGCCGTTGCCGGTCCGTCTGTTCTCGCATGGCATCGGCGACGCGGCAGAAGTGGTCCTCAGTTCTCTCAGCGGGTTGGCCATGATGAGTGCAGTTTCTGACCGGGATTGACATATGTGCAGTGCACATTATCTCTGTTCTTTCCACCTCATACTATCCACTATGAGCCGAAGAGAGCGATAAACAGGTCGCGGAGGATCGCAATGCCGAGCTTACGGACATCATCGTTTGGCGTTCGACCACTAGTGCCGAAACGCTCACGGGATCCTTCGGTGTAGGTGCACGGTTGTAGGTTATGGTGATAACGAGATCCATGCTAGTTGATCTCAGTGCCATTGAGGATTGTGGATAAAGCCCTCTTCCATTGTCCTGTCTTCAAGGTTTTGGATGAAGTTCCTATTCCTGCCACTAGCCGCGCGACTCCCCCTCCTCCGCGCGCTGGCAGCACTCGGTTCGGGAAGGCCGTCTGCTGGTGGAGGGTAGTACGCAGGGCTTGGCTGCAATCTAATTGGGGCATTCGGGTCAAGGTGACTGGCGACTCTTTGAATAGCCTGGGGGATTCCACCCTGTTGTTGGTCCATTGTAGATGCACGTTGCCGTCCTGCCCTTGTCGTAGCTTGAGCATAGAGATTTTGCTGAGGTGTGTATTGCGCTGAAGCCATCTGTCCCGGAGCTTGATGCATCATGCTCATTTGATGTCCGTAGCCGCCTGACTGGGCAGGATAAGGCGGCGGAGGCCCTTGTTGATGAGGCGTATACATGTTGTTGTACACTGGCGGTCCTTGGGCCAGCGGGCTTTGTGTGTACTGGTTCATTTGCATGCTTGCATAAGCCGACTGTGCAGCACTTTGCGCCTGCACTTGGGCTTGCTGAGCTCGTTGTTTGCTGACCGCTTCTGCTTGCTGCTGTTGCTGTACTCCAGGTGCAGGCGACTTGCTTGCGCCCGACGACTTAAGATTCATCGGTGGTACAAAGGGTCCAGTATACTTGCTTTGTGTGATGAAAGGATGCAATTTCGCCTGCTGCGGTGACCAACGTTCAAGCGGATTGATGTTTAGAAGGCCCCGAACGAAATCAATGAAAGCGAGCCGGTTGTTCATTTCTATACGTAGTCAGTAAACCGTATGCGCAGTCGTTTATACCACTGCTTCACCTCTATCTATCTCAGCCTGCTTCATGTTCTTCCTTGGCATGGCATAACTCCTTATGATATCAGGCAGGGTCGTAGCTTGGAAATACTTCTTGCTTGGCTGCTCCTTAGAACTGTGCTCGCGGGAGTACTGCTCCATGGACTTCAATCGATAAGTTCGCCTGCCGTATTCGTCATGCGCCTTCTCAAAGAATTCTCCGGACTGCTTTCCCATCTCGAGCATCCAGGTGGGCGGTAGACCCAGCATCTCAGTGATTCTTGAAACCTGGTTGTACTCCGACGAACCCGGGAAAAGCGGCAGGCCGAGGAAAAGCTCTACCACGATGCAGCCAAGGGACCACATGTCGATGGCGGATGAATAACTACATGCTGTCAGCGAGTTCGGTGTTTAATAGACTTGACATACGGTAAACCAAGTAAGACCTCAGGTGAACGATAGAATCTCGACTGAATGTAAGTGTAGACGGTTTGTCTTTCATCACAAGCAGAGCCAAAGTCGATGATCTTGATTATAGGGCTTTCGAGACTGAAGGAAAGTCAGTTTTGGGGTTAACCTGGTGGAGCATCGTACGACGGACTTCTTGAGTAATATATTCTCTGGTTTCAGGTCACAATGTATGAGCCTGGCTTTGTTAAGTAGACTCAAGCCATTCAAAAGTTGTTGCGCGAACACCCTTACAAGCGTCGTGCTCAAGCCGCGGAATTGATTTTGCTTGATCAGCTCGTATAGGTTCACGCTGAGCAACTCGAAGACCAAGCACAAATGCTGCCGATGGATAAATGTGTCCTTGAGCCGCAGGAGATGATGATCATCGTTTTTGTCGAGCTTACCGTTGAGCTACATGGTATATCAGTGATTGTTGTATGTAGACTCAGAAAACATGATCGTACCAAGTCTAGTACGGATACTTCCATCATGCTCTGATTGAAGTAGGCAGTCCGGTTTTTTACAACCTTTACCGCCACAACTTCCTGAGTTTTGAGGTTTTGACACTTTACCACCTGGCCAAAGGTACCTTGGCCAAGAACATCGAGGATCAGGTAACGATTCCTAGGACGCATGATCAACAGGCGACTATCACTGGGTCCAAATTGACATACTTATGTCCATTGTCCTCATTCCCGAGTATGTCATTGACATACAAAATGTAGTCGCTGTCCTCATTGTCGAACCCGTCGTTCTTGAGGCCTTTGCTTGGTTTCGTAAGGACTCGTCGTGGGTTTCGTGAGGACTCGTACTTGAAGGCAGGGTTACATATACGATACGTTGACGGTAAATGAGTCGTCAAGGCTTGAAGGGGCTAAGATCGTTCAGTCAATTGCAAGAAACAAAGCGACCAATTAGGATCATCCTCACACTGATGAAACCACCCTCGGGGTCCGCGCGCCGAAAGGCAGGCTGAGGGTTGATCCTGGCCTCGAGTTCCTTGGTGGTGACCACTCTCTTAAAACGCGGAACCGGACCCCGGGGAGCATCTACGCCCATACCGTACGGCTGACGGGGATGCCGTGGCGATTTAGCATCTCGGCCAAACACGGCATTTAATTGAGCTGTAGCAGATGAAGGGTAGTATTGGTCGGGGCTTAACTCGCCTACCTGGATTGGAGGTAGGTGAAGGGGTTGTTGTCTGGAAGATGCTACAGAGCGATGTTCAGTTAGGTGCGGTTTAGATACTTCACATGGAAAATGGGCTTTACCAGGAGAAGGGTAGTAACTCTGAGATGGAGTCGAATAGGCGTTCGATCTGGTAGGTGACTGCCGCGCAGAGGTGTTTTGCGAAGCGTAGGCGCCGAAATTGGTCTGGCTCTGTTGCTGTGGGGTTTGTGGGTAATGATTCGAAGGCGACAGTGCCTTCATGGGAGAATATCTGCGTCCTGCGGATGACTCGTCATGTGGTAGGTAGGGTGCTGAAGTACGATGTTGGTGGCTCGGTCTTGAGGGGTATTTTAGCCTGTTGTATGGGTCCGCGTCTTCCATAACCACATCTCCATCGCCTGAGTGTGTCCGCGTGCGAGGCGTACCAGTTGGAGATGTCGCCATTGACTGCGGATGGGAGGGAATAGATGGAGTCTGGTATGCTTCGTAGCCGTATCCTGAGGGCGGAGGTTGTTGTTGGCTCGAGCCGTTGTTCATCTCCCTCGATTGCTGCTGCGGGGTGACATGGGAATACCGACCCCGGTTATCCGAGTAAGCCTGCCATTGCTGGTCCATGACTGTTGTCTATCGAAGAGGAGCGCTGCAAAGACGGAGCGGCCCAGCGTAGGTAATGGTTCAACTGCGATGAACTGTTGAACAGCTCGGTCAGGTTTGGCGCCCAGATAGTACGACTCGGCGCCGCCTTGCCGCAACCCCAAGGTGCCTCGATCGAGAAAAAGCCACGACTGTTCCTGCGAAACACAGGTAGCTATGTGAATGATTGAGGTTCCCGGTAGGTAGTGTGATCTTTGTTTTAGCGATGGTCAGGATAACAATGAATAGAGCGGGATCGTAAAGTAGGGCGCCTGGTTTCTGGAATAGCCAATCAGGCAGGTCAGCGTAGCTGCAAATAGCTATATGAAGAGTCTCTCTTGATAGGTCGGTAGGTGAGGGAAGTTGAGGTTGCTGCTTTCACAATGCCAGCGCAGCGAGACCCATTTGCCGAACCCCTCAGGTGGACGCCCACGCTTTGCTATCGACGACGCTCAACATGCTGGGCAGACATAACAAAGTTATGAGGGGCTGCCATCTGCGTCGCGAGGTACACAAGGGCTACTCAAAGACGTGACAATAGCGGCTGGTGGAGGATGAGTGTTGATGCTGTCACGGCAGCGTACAGTCAGAGAACAGAAGTAGAGGTAGGATGTATGCGCCGGTCTCCAATTGCTCACCCAATAGCGCAAGTTCTAGGGGACAGTTGGTACCCCTGCAATGTGTTCCCGGCTAAGGTCCGGATGTAGTCTCAGCGTGGAACCCTGCGTTTCCTGGGGCGGTTAAACTTCGCTGATGTAACCACTTTCAGTCTACAACACTCGAACAAACCATTGTCATTCTTTCACTAATTCGTCACTAGTCACCCTCGACTCACTCGAGTGCTCAACACGGCAGATCTACATTCTTTTGTCCTTGGCCTCTCAATCACTGTCTTGTCATCAAAGTACTACAGCATTCCAGCAATATGGATGCTTGCCATGAGCCATTCATGACTTCCGGCGCCTGATGTTCTACAGTTGGTGAGGTGGACTCCCGATCGAATGCGCTACCGCAACATCGATGGCAGACCAAGATGAGGAGGCTTCGGTGGAGCCTCCGTCGATCCACAACGAGCTTGCTTTGCCCAAGATTACTCCAACCCAAAACGCACATCAGGTGAAATATGAGGGGCCGGATAGAGATGGTGATGCACGCGAAGCAGACGGACAAGTCTCTGGAGCTAGAGCGCTCGTCGATGGCGCAGATGAAGCTAGCCGATTACGAGCGTTGGCGACTGATGTAAGGGATCAGGACGATTTGGAGCGAGATGTAGGGCGCCAGGTATATCTATCCTCAAGTGCATTTTGCTACATGCTGCTGATGAAGCCGTCTCGTGCATTCTAGGCGGATCAGCTACTCATTGAACAAGCGGATGGGCGGGATCAGAAGCGATTGGAGAGGACTCGTGCAGAGAAGAGGTAACGCTTCAAGTCGCGAGTGTATTGATCAGCGACAGCATGCTTATTTGATGAAGCAAAGTCCAGAATCAATTGTTGAAGCTCCGCGAGAAACTCAATCGTCCGACCGGTTCCGCCACAACGGCTCGCACGCAAGGCGAAATATCCCAAGCCGAAGCGAAGGTTGGCGAGTTAGATAGTGACCTCGACCAGATTCACGAGCGTATGGAACAGCGACATGCCAACGGCCCAGAGGATGGAGAATCCCTGCTCGAGGAGTTAGGGAACCGCAGACTGCCGAATGAGAGCCAGCGAGACTTCCTCATCCGGACAGGCAAGATCACTCCATTCTCGAAAATGCCTGGGCGGTCCCTTGTACGCTCGGAATCAACACTGCAAGGAGTCTTACTCGACGCAGAAGAAGGCAAGGAAGAGGTAGAGATGATCGAAAGCGCAGACAAAGCAGCGGCTGGTCAGGAGGAGTTGTCCCATCGCAATTTGTTGCAACCCGGATTTGCAGATGATGATCGCAGCGAAACAGCCTCAGCAACTTCCGATACGGCGACCAGACCAAGAAAGCGTCGCCGCCTACAATCAAGATCCCAGCGAGCTACGTCCCAAGACCTACCAAGACGACCCTCCATGAATGTGAGGATCAAACACGAAGATGGCTCTTCGTCAGAGGGCGAGGAGGACGATGCGTACGTACCCGATATGGATGATAAAGCTGCTCTGGGCGATTCGGAGCACGATAGTGAAGATGGGGTAGAAGACGATGATTCGCTACCCGACACAGAACCCCAGATATCTAAACGACGCGGGAAGAGAAAAGCACATATGCATGCTCATGCTACAAACAAGGAAGACATGACGCGATTGGATGACGGTAATGAGGCCCTTTACCAGCGTAGACTGGACGACTGGATCAACCGGCGAAGTACGGCCCGGAAAAAAGCCCGATCGAGAGCAGCAGTGAAGGCTGGCGAAGCAGGGACCCAGAGCACGAGAATCGATCCTGTGCCAGAAGACGACACTCAGGTAGACAATCCTGCGGAAGACGAATGGCATTTGCCACATCCAGTGACCCCGGATACTGAACTCGATGGCGGTTATCGTATACCGGGAGATATCTATCCTTCCTTGTTCAACTATCAGAGAACAGGCGTGCAATGGCTCTGGGAGCTGCATGCGCACCAGGTCGGTGGTATCGTTGGCGACGAAATGGGCTTAGGTAAGACAATACAGATCATTGCCTTCCTCGCGGGTTTACATTACAGCAAGAAGCTCACTCGGCCTGTGATTGTTGTTGCACCCGCTACGGTTATGAAACAATGGGTCAATGAGTTTCATATATGGTGGCCGGCCTTCAGAGTTTCAATACTGCACACCTCTGGTAGCGGCATGATCGATCTTGGTAGAGAGGCCGAAAGGGAAAACGAGCTTTTGTCCATGCTGCCTGGCTCCGGCCAACGAAAGCCTGTGTCCAAGGCCCAGAAGGGAGCGAAAAGGATAGTTGATCGGGTCGTTGCCGAGGGCCATGTCCTTGTCACGACTTACTCGGGCTTACAAAGCTATGCAGAGCTATTGATACCGGTTGAATGGGGGTACGCTGTGTTGGATGAAGGTCACAAAATCCGAAACCCTAACACAGCCATCACCATTTACTCCAAGGAACTTCGCACAGCACATCGGGTTATTCTTTCCGGAACGCCCATGCAAAACAACCTCGTGGAGCTGTGGTCCCTTTTCGATTTCGTCTTCCCTATGCGTTTGGGCACTTTGGTCAACTTCCGACAGCAATTTGAGATACCGATAAAACAGGGCGGGTATGCCAACGCCTCGAATCTGCAGGTACAGACAGCGATAAAGTGTGCTGAAACATTGAAGGATACAATATCTCCCTACCTCCTGCAACGCTTCAAGGTTGACGTTGCGTCCGACTTACCTAGCAAAAGCGAAAAGGTGCTGTTTTGCAAGCTCACTAAATTGCAACGAGAGGTCTATGAGAAATTCCTCGACTCGGATGCGCTGAAAGCAATCATGGACGGCAAGCGTCAGGTCCTGTACGGGATTGACATCCTGCGCAAGATTTGTAACCATCCAGATCTGCAGGAACACAAAACATTATCGAAAAAACCTGGCTACGATTATGGCAATGCTGGAAAATCCGGGAAAATGCAGGTTGTCAAAGAACTATTGCAGCTTGCAAAGGAGCAAGGGCATAAAACACTGTTATTCGCCCAGCACCGGATCATGTTGGACATACTCGAATCCTTTGTCAACAGGATGTCAGGCATCAGGTTTGTAAGAATGGACGGTAACACGCCGATACAAACCCGGCAAGGCTTGGTCGATGACTTCAACAAGAATTCCGAGATCCATGTGTTCCTCCTCACGACCAAGGTTGGAGGGCTGGGAATCAATCTCACAGGTGCGAACCGTGTCATCATCTATGATCCAGACTGGAACCCTTCTACGGACATCCAGGCACGGGAAAGAGCATGGCGCTTGGGCCAGAAACGTGAAGTCATGATATATCGCTTGATGACAGCAGGGACCATCGAAGAGAAGATCTACCATCGCCAGCTGTTCAAAACGTTTTTGACCAACAAGATTTTGAGAGACCCTAAACAACGCCAGACATTTCAAATGAAAGATCTCCACGATCTCTTTACGCTCGGTGGCGCCGATGAGCTCATCACTGAGACCAACGGGCTGTTCCAAGGGACCGAGGTCAAATTCAGCCAGAAAAAGGCGCCATCGAAGCCTGCCCAAAATTATCCAGGGGCAGCAGGCTCCCGGCCATCGGAGGGTGCCGATGCCGACAGTTCATCAGTCCCCAAGATGGCTGGTGTCTCGTCGATGGAGCGATACCGTGGGGAAGACAATGCTGAGGGCGGCCCTTCGGCTGGTGACGGCAAGAACTCCGAAGCCCGTGTCATGGAGGGAATCTTTGCACGCGCGGGCGTGCATTCTGCTCTTGAGCATGACCAGATCATCAACGGAAAGCGTCAGATCACGGCTGACCCCAGATTGATCGAAGCAGAGGCCAAAAAGGTGGCAGCTCAAGCGGCCAAGGAGCTGAGGAAAGCAGGCGAGCTCGCAAGGACAGTGCCCGTGGGGACCCCGACGTGGACGGGTCAATACGGCTCAGCGGGAAGACCGGATCAGCAGACAGTGCAGCGGGGTCTTGCTCGAGGCAGAGGAGGGCCTTCATCTTCCAGCATTCTGGCAGGTCTGCAGAACCGCCAAGCTACCAACGTGGCTCCGAACGGCTCCAGATCAAGTACGCCTGGAGCCAGCTCGGCAAGAAGCGCCCCCGGTCCTCGTGGCACGGACTTCATGAAGATGATTCGCGATTATCTCGTAACTCACGGAGGATCGGTGCACACACAGATGTTGATTGATCACTTCAACCGATTCTGCAGTTCGCCGCAAAAGACGATGGAGTTCAAAGAGATGCTGAAGGAGATTGCGGCCTTGGAGAAGGGGTCTCGAGGGCGAGGCAGCTGGGTGTTGAAAGACGAATATCGAGTACTTACGTGAAGAACGATCTCGCGACTAGAGGTGAACCCGACTGATTGCGTATTTCAGGCTATGAATGCTAGGCATATTGGCGCTGGTGGTGGCATGATAGACTTAAGATACCCCCTATAGTTTGAACGAATGCAACATCTGCGCTGTCCAATATAAAAAAACCCTTGACGACTCGATGATGCGAGTGTAAAAGCTGGTACTCATAGTCCAATGCCGCAGGCGTGAAATAGTCTGACCGTGACCATGCTGATCCAACATGGCGGAGAAACGATTTAGTAGTGGCGATGCCAAAAATAGACTCAAGGTTCCCTCGGTGTCGGTGGTGTCTTGGTCTGGTTTAGTCGTTGCTGCTGCGGAGAATTGCGGCAGCCGGAACACGAGCCCCTACTGGCGGTGGCCCCAAACAATCAGATCATCACTTTTCAACTGGTGTTGCACTCTCCTTACCCACCTATAATCTTATACTGTCTCCTCTGGCTCAAGCGTCTCTTCTTATATTCATCCTCCTCTCTTATCCCGTCATTGTCCTACCAGTCACTCGTTTATTAATCCTTTCAATCGTGAGCGCGGAAGAACATAGACAGTAACTGTCATCGGATTTGCACGACGACTCTCGCTGAGCAAAGCCAACGACGAGGGAAACAGTCAGAAAAGGCTTTCAGGCTGCCAAGCGTCTGAGGGCTACCGCTGTTTCTAAAGATGCTACGGCGGGTGGGGCTTATTGGCGTTTTCCTGTCCTTGCTTCAGATAGCCACCTTCACAGCAGCATGGCCGTGGCCGCCTAATATTGACAATTTGGGGGGTGTGCTACTGAGGAGAGCAGATACAGCGTCTTGTAAGGTGGATCTATTCGATCTCGAAAAGATCAATCGCTGATGTATCTCGTTGCACTCTTAGCCGCCACATCGGATGGTAAAGTTAATACTACCACTCCTCCATCAGCACAAGCCTCGAAAACCCAAGCGCCTGCCTCGCAAACAGGAAAAAGCTCAACAATAACATCCGCGTCGGCAGGCGGGTCTGCAGCAGCTACGTCAGGGGGTGCGGCACAGACAAAGGCAAGCTCAGGCGCCACAAAGACAAAGGCCACCGCGTCCGAGACCACGAAGGCGCCAAAGTCCTCCGCTGTGGACGAACGTCTGCCCGCTGGAGGGGTCAATATGCTCACGCCAGCGATGACTGCAGCAAAGACTTACTACAAGGTTGGGCAGAATATTACTTTCGGCTGGAACTACACCTCTCTTTCGAATGAGCCCAAAGCGATTGACGTTTACGTTACTTGCACCGCCAACAGTGCTACCTATACCATAACGAACAACATGACTTTCCAATCCAGCGCGAAAGCCGTTTGGGACACCTTGCCAGAGCAGACTGGAGCCAACCCACTATTGACGGAGCAATACCATCTGGTCATCCATGATGCCGCCAAGGATGTTACAGACATAGCAGCCGCAGGAAATCTCGGAGCGTACCAGCAATTCTTGTTCGCAATGTATACTCCACAGGCATACCAGAACCTGACGGGTACGTGTGTTCCAGAAGATGCCCAATGAAGAAACCGACTAATTAGCCGCTAGACTGGAAGTGTGCAATCTGCAGTGGTGCCATCTCAGATATGGAACGGCAAACTTTGAAGTTCATGTTTGGCATGTGCGCCATCACGATACTCTCGTTTACCTGGTTCGTTGGCGGCATCGGCTTGCTTCGATAAGGCCGCAATGACTCCATGGAGCTCTTAGTATTCCGTCCTTTGCATATAGGTCCGAAACTGTCATGCATCTTTGCGAAGTGGTGGATCTGGAGTTGGTCTAGGGTTTGCATCCCAACAATGGCTTGGACAATTGGTAGATCTGGATATGGCAAATAGCAGGTAATGATGAGATATGTAAGCAAAGAGTACCAAACCAGCGAACACTTTTCTCTTGTTCTCCTCACTTCTGTTTGATTGCTTCCTTCGGAAGCCTCTCTCTCGATTCTCTGTTATCGCGTTGATGTTCCGCCTTCTGCTCGTATCGAGAACGTCTTTTCCGCATGTTTGCCTCCCAACCTCGTTTTTCTCTATGGCATCAAATCCACCACCCAGCGGTCCTCTGCATTGGGCACCAACACCCATGCCTCTTCCCCCTTCTCTTCCGACCCTGTTTCCAGGAACAACACATCGCCACACGCCCAACCATCGTGCCTCTAGCAAAGCAGTCGCAAACCTGCGCCCTCATTCGCAGGGGCGCCTCGTACGACATATATAAGAGTGACAATGTACGCCCAGCTCCAAGTCAGCAGCTCACCAGCATCACAACCTTTACCGTCCAACAGGCATTCCGCTCCGCAGAGCCTCTTCAAGTCACAACCACAAACGGCCCTTTTCTACCAACGACGTATCACCACCCCCCAACCGCAACCATTCCCCCCTCCACCACCACCCCCGACCCCGTTCCCCCAACTCCACCAAACACCCCCCGCCCACCCACTCGTCCCAAACCCAACGGGCCCCGTCCCCAACCCCGCAAACACCACCCTACTTACCGCTCTCCCCCAATCCACCACATCCTCATCCACACACATCCTTACCACACCATCTCCCCCCCCCGCCTCACCACTCACCCACCCCACCCCCCCACCACCAAGCCGCACCAAAGCGCAATGCCAACCACCACCACCTCCCCCCTATCCTCCGCCCAACCCGCAGGATGGACACCCACAATGACGGCCTTCACCCAGCGCCTACTTCGTAACGGGGAGGATGTCGGGAGTGTGGTGATATTGCTGGAGACGGAGTTCCCGGCGCTGGTGGGGAAGGTGGGCAGGGGGTGGGTTGATGGTCTGAGAAAATAGGGTGGATAAGGAGGGGGGGAGGGGAAGAGGGGGGAGAGAGAGAGTTGGGGGAGGGGAGGAGGGGAGGGAGGAAAGGTGAGGAGGAGGAGGAGGAGGAGGAGGAGGAGGAGAGGAGGGGAGGAGGAAGAGATAAAGAGGGGGGAGGAGGAGGAGGAGGAAGAGGAGGAGGAGGGAGGGGGGATGGGTTTAATGGAAGGTTTGGTGCTTTCTGGTGGAGTGCGAGGGGCGTAATTGATAGAGCCTTGATAATAGACGAATTGTATGGATTTGGAGATGCTTTGGGTTTCTGTTCTCTTTTTTTGGTTTCAGTGTCTTTCGGGGTAGGAAGGGAGAAGCGCGCTCGTTGGTGTGCACGCTAGATTCTCTGTGGCACATATTCTCGGCAAAACACCACGGAGCAAGGCCAGCAACGCCCCACCCTCACCTCCCCCTTCAGCATCTCTCTTATATTCCGTCCTCCCTTATTCGCAAGCACACCAACATCTCACCCAGCTAATAACTCCGCGTCAAATTCCTCAAATACCAATCCACCAGCCTCCTCCCCACCTTCGCTTCGCTCACATGGATCAGATCCCCCACAAGCGCATAATCTAGCTCATTTGCATTCACCACCTCCCCATCCAGCAGCCCGCCCTCGTTCCACCGCGTCTGCCGGCTCCGCTGCTTATTGACCAGCAGCCAGCCCCTCAGCGTCTCCGGGTCCGTCTCCAGGAAGCCCGCCAGCTTCTTCAGGTCCATGGTCGTGTAGAGCTTCAGGTAGGATTTGATGAGCGGGGAGAACATATTGGTGCGGACCTCGTCCATGAAGATGCTGAGGTGGTGGTCTACCGGGTCGGGGTTCAGGGAGGGGGTATCGAAGTCCGGCGGTGTGGGGGAAATGAATTTCGGGCAGGCGGAGCGAAAGAGTTCCTCGAAGAGCGGGAGGCTCTCGGGGCCCCCCTTCTGGAGCCGCGTGAACTGGTCGCCGTATTTTTCGCGGAGGGCGGTGTGGATGGTGTCGTCGAGCTTGGTGGGGCAGAAGGCGACGCAGATGGCGACGAGGGCGTACATCTGGTCGTTTTTCTTGGAGATGGAATCGTAGCTGGCGGCTTCTTTTTTTTGGAAGTTCTTCGTGCGCGAGACGTACACCAGGATGTGGCTGAACATGCGGATGGCGTCGGCGTAGCGGCGCATCATCATGTAGCTGAAGCCGACGTAGTAGTACGTCGTGAAGTGCGCGGCCATGACGCGCGCGAACATGGCTTTCTTGTTCAGCTCGATGTCGTCGAGCGTTTTGACCGCCAGGCTGAAATCCCCTAGCAGGCAGTGCACGCGCAGGAGCCCGATGATGGAGAAGTAGCCCAGCATGCGGTAGAGAGGCCGGTGCCCGTATTCGCCCGCCACGGCCCCGGGCTCTTCGTTACGCTTCATGGCGTCGAGCTGGGCGGTGATTTCGGAGCGTTGGATTAGGGAGTAGAGGACGTTGAGCACGGAGTAGCAGCCCCAGGTGTTGGAGTTGTCGCGCAGGAGCTGGAACTCTTCGTCGGATGGAGAGCGTTCGCGCGCGACCCGGTTGCGGTAGCGGCAGAAGGATTCGAACTGGTAGATGAATTCGTCGATGACGTCCCAGGCCCAGTAATACTGTTCAATCGCTAAACGTCAGCTGAGGAGGATATTTGGGGTTTTGGAGAAACAGGGAGAGAAGCAAGATAGCCAGAGGATGCAAGGACAATCAAGGTGGAGAAACTCACTGATGGCACTTCCAGATCTACCGGCCCCTCTGAGTTGAGAATATAATGGAATAAATTGCAATAATTATCGTAGCTCGTGATCTTCGTGTCTATCGTCGCCTGGTACTCCAATGGTGTCGCGGCCGCAGCAAGCTGGCCCTGCATATCCTGGAATTGCCCTCCACTTCCGCCATATGAGTTGGTCCGGTCCAGAGTATCCATGCCATCGTCGAAGTGCACTTGCTCCTGGTAGTCGTTGACGAGCGCTTCCTCCTCGGCGTCGGATTCATCTTGCATGACTTTCTGGGCGTCGGCCGTTTGGAAGGCTTGCTGATTCTGGAGCGCCATGATGGCGAAAGGTGAGTGGGACAGCTCCTGTGGTGTGCTGCGGTTGCTGATCTGGCTAAGGTTTACAGACCAGAAATTAGCATGAGGATATTCGCTTATTGCATGCCAAGCCCTAGCGTTATCTCCGATAAGATAAACCATGGCTTCGGCCCACCCAGCATGAGGGGCTCAAGGGGGTCGGAGCTCACGGTCAAAATGTGGGGTCGTTGCGGAAGAGGCGGGGTGGCTACGATGGTACATCTAGCACCCCATCATCAGAGGCAAGATGATATTTCTGTGCCGAAGGCTCTTGGGGCCACAGGGAGAAAGCTAAACAATTACGATGGCTTCAAATTACAAAGTCGCTCTCATACAGCTCCACCCCAAGGTTCCCACCCCCTCCTAAGAACTGCAGTCCCTCCCGGCTAATTACTTTACCCTCCAGCCCCTGAACCCCGACCTCAACTTCCACAAAGCATCCCAATTCATTCGTTCCGCCGCGCAGAAAGGCGCCCAGCTCGCCGTGCTGCCCGAGTACCACCTCACCAACTGGGTGCCCGCCGACCCTGGCTTCTGGGACGCATGCCTGCAGTGGAAGACCTACCTCGACAAATACCTAGCCTTGGCGGAAGAATGCCAGATATGCATAGTGCCAGGGACGATAGTGGAGGCACTGAGGGATGACGAGACGGGCGAGGAGAAGCTTGTGAATGTTAGCTACTTCATTAGCCATGAGGGCAAGGTGTTGGGGCGGTATGAGAAGAAGAATCTTTGGTACAGCTTGCTTCGTTGCTTCTCCTGTCTCGTTGTGACGAGCACTGCCGTCTGGATTCCGTTACTGATGGAATATAGGCATCCCGAACGCCCTCACCTCGCCTCCTCGACCACAGCGCCTCACTCCGTCATCGAAACCCCCATTGGCCCTGTTGGCTTGCTGATCTGCTGGGACCTCGCCTTCCCCGAAGCATTCCGCGAGCTCATCGCAGCGGGCGCGAAGACGATTATAATCCCAACGTTCTGGACGCTCGCTGATTGCTCTCCTTACGGGCTGTCCGCCAACCCACGTGCAGAGGCTCTGTTCCTTGAGTCGACGTTGACAGCTCGAGCATTTGAAAATACATGCTGTATCATCTTTGTCAATGCTGGGGGGGCACCTGCTTCGAGCAAGAAGGGTTCGGGGACGCCTGAGCCTGAAGAGGGGAAATCGGGCCCACCACCAGATCTAAAGCTTTCGACAGGGCATTATGCAGGCCTGTCCAGGGTGGCGCTCCCATTTGTTGGAGCTCTCGGCGACGAGACCAAGGATAGTGCGGAGGAAGGGATGAGTATCGTCGATGTGAACATGCAACACGTGGAAGAAGCGGAAGCGAATTACAAAGTCAGGGCAGATATGGACTCGGAAACCTGGCATTATAGCTACAGGCACCAAGGACGGGAAGAGAAGCTATAGGACGATACGCGGCGGACGACGGGGAGCGATCGTCCAGCCATGAGGTCCTGAACAAGCTCATGATTTTGAATCTGTAAGTGTGATAGGATAAAACAATATGGAGAAGCGTGCATACGATGAGCTTTCCCGATGCAATAGGGGAGTCGTACCTAGATTTCACTCCCCAATGCCTCGTACCACGGCACCAGGTGGGAGCGCAATTGGTGGCCCCTTCGAACGGTACCAACCCGCGATAAGAAATCTGCATGATAAGGCGCCATTGCCCCTGCCACTTTAGCCTTGGACCCTGAAACGAGCTACGCGACGGTGCTCTGGCGCGCGAAGTGGATCTTCAATGCACTCAACATGGTCAGTACTTCAGAAGTACTTCACATCCCACAACTCCCATGTTCTCAATCTTCATTGTCTACAACAGCTTCTTGCTAGCGAAGCCGGTCGTTTCCGCACAATGGCTGCCACGGTGACTATAGATAAAGCCTACTTCGAAACATTGTTACGGCGGTAAGTGAGCAGTACTATTTAGAGGCATACTGCTTGAGGGTGAGCTTGCTGGCTGACGGCTTTCTTAGTGCTGAACTTGTCTGTCCCTGCAATCTCAATGGGTTGAACAAAGCTTATGCAGCCCTTAGCATACCTCCGGGAGAGACCTTACTACGCCTGTCGATCTGCCCGTGGTCACCATTCCCAAGGTCGATCATCACAACCTGGTACTTTGAGCTTCACCGCGCATCTTCTAAGGTATTGATCAACTGACCAGGCTCTAGCTACAGATGGCACGAGAGTACAGTACGTTTCTCCTGCATTATTAAATCCGGTCTCGGGGCTCTTCTTTGCTTGTGTGCTTTTCATTGATCTCCGCAAAGCTGCTCTTCGCGAGGCCTTGTATTGCGGAGGGATTAGCCCAGAAACATTGGACGTAAGTAGGCCTGTTCTTATTTTTTGGGATAGGGTCTTACCAACGTTCAACAACAGATCCTTGTCCACGGCGCAGAACCCTTGCAGCCCGCAAATCCGACATTAGCCAGCAACGGCGCCGAAAGGACAGGGGACATAGACTACTCCGCTCGGCCTTTAAGAACACCCTTGGCGCGCCTATCCGGTAATGCAGGAGACAACAGCTCTAGCCAACGCACTGGGTGGTCAACGAGAGAGTTTGGTGGAACATATCCCAAAGATAAAACGGGTCTTTACAGTCGACAGTATAGCTTTGGTCGAGAGGATAGTCCGTATCCTTCGGGTTTTGACAGAGACGACCGTTCCTTTCCACAGCCAAAAGCCGAGAAACCGTATTACAATCGTGCTGAACAGCGGACGATTATTGCCCAGAATCTCTCCGACCGGACAACACACAAGGACATAGTCAATATCCTACGAGGCGGCGCCGTCCTGGATATATTCTTACGCTCGAACGAGCGAAGTGCAAGCATTTCTTTCGTCGAAGGCAGTGCCGCACAAGAATTCATGAGCTATGTTAAGCGTAATGATATCTACATACTTGGAAAGCGGGTGAGTTCCTCCAAGATATATACAGGCGTACGCTTATATGGTGCGAAGATCGATTTCGCCTGGAATGATCGCCAGTTCTTACTCCCCGGTCATGTAGCCAACAAAATCTCTATAGGGGCTACGCGGAATCTGATAATACGAGGGGTACATGCAAACATCACCGAAGAACGGCTGCGAGAAGATCTCGACCATATCCACAACCTGGTCATCATCAAAATCTCCTACAACAACGGCGATGCACATCTCTCGCTGAACTCAGTGCATAATGCCCTCTTCGCTCGTACTTGCATGATGTCTCGTGCCATGTATAAAGGAATGAAGATTGAGTGGTACTCAGATGAGTGTGCTCTGCCTTTGCCAAGACAGCAATGGACACCGAGAAAGGAGAATACCCCTAAACCTGTGAAGAGATCAAACACCGTGGTCAACCGCTTTCAGATGCTGAACATGGATGGCACTGAAGACAATAGTGATGGCGGCAATGATGAGGACGAAGACAGCGGTACCATGCTGACAGAAGGCCTCTCATCTCTGAAGCTGAGCCACAGGTCACCCTGGAACCCCACAGTCGCGGCTTAGAAAAGCACTTGCTCTGACGAACGGGCTTCTACTCCTGGGTTGACGGTTGTGACGACGGAAGACGCTGTTCTTCTCTGACGACAGCAAAGCTGCGTGCTTCATATGCTACGACTTATGTGCTCCACGGCTTTCACCAAGTATCGGCATCCGCTCGAATAGCAGGAGTTTGGCGTGGTAAATCGGTACTCATTTCCAATTCTTGTTGAGGTGCCCTGTGCGGTTCTTACATTGCTATTCGAGCGCTTCCACACCAGAGATACCCCAACATCCCGCGATTCCTGTATTTATTTCACTTTCATTATAAGCTGGCGGCTTCTCGGTGCAGAGCTTGGTGACCTATGGTGGGTACCTATTCAGAATTGAAAAGAGTCAAACCACTCTTGCTTCATTGCATCAGGCTTTCTACCGCCAGTATCCTAATACATGCCAAGCATACTATTGCTAGCATGCCAAGAATCTGGGCAGTCTAGCCCAATATAGCTAGTAAGGCAAATGTTCGTGGCTAGACTGACCGTCGATTCGGTATTCGGTCCCAAATTTGGAACCGAATCGAATTGCCAAGAAATCGAATAAAATCGAATCGCTTAAAGAAGCTAGCTTATTAACATAATAAGTTTAGCTTAGTCGAAAAGTTACTATTTTAAGCAATTCGGTTCCAAAAAAAAATCGAGAAACCGAATCTTGACGCTCTCACGTAATATTTTCGGTTTCTCGCGATTAGACTGACCGTCGGGCCAGGTTATGATACCACCCCTCTGGCCCGACCCGGCGCCAAGACCGGGTCGCGACGATTTTTTGGAATCGAATCGCTCAAATTAGTTTAGCGCGCTTCGCGCTAAACTACTTATAGTAATCGACTAAACTACTTTGAGCGATTCGATTCCTCGAATTTTTTTGACCCGGGTCTTGGCATTTGCACGTGACATTTCCGGGTCAGCGCGACCAGTCTACTCGCGATCAATCTATTCGTGGCGATAGAAAGCCTGATCGCTAAGTGCAAAAAAAGGCATCTTGATCTCTAGCAACACTTTTTGAACAACTCGTTCTTTTAAATTAATTCGCAACACTATGCACTTAATATATATATATAATGCATCTCGTCGCGAGCTCTATATAATATCTAGCGACGAACGTAAAGATATTATATATAAGTACTTTGTAATGTGATTGCTTCATGGTACATAAAAAAAAAGATGCCAAAATCAAGACATGCAATACTAGATGAGTCGATTCTAGACGAATGTTTTGACATCTCTTGAGACAAACGATAGCTCTATGTGTATATCGTTTTAAAGGAAATCTAGACGAGCTCGCACAAATCGTGTAATAATCAACAAAGAGAAGAATAGAGCTATCTCTATCTATGCTTAACAAACAAGTATGACAAGATTGAGAGAAAGCAACACATCTCGTCGCTAGACTGGTCGCGTCGAGCCGGGTCATCGAGTTCGAGCCGGGTTCCTGGCCCGCCAAGACTCGATTCGGGTCAGAAATCTTGGCCCGAGTATTCGGGCCGGGTCAAAGGGTAGGTATGAAGTACTTAGCGTATAACCCGGCTCGGCTCGCCAAGACTCGAAAAATTTAGATTATTTTTGAAAAAGTGCATTAATCAACTTAATCAAGTTGATTAATTTAATTAATTTGTTTATAATATTATATAGTAATGCATTTAGGTAATGCATTTGTACGTTATTTGTGCGTTATTATTTTTAAACTATTTTTAGTAATTCAAATAATGCGAATTTTTTTAAAAATAGAAAATCTTGGCATTTTGACGTCATTTTCGATTGCTTGGCGGGTCGGTCGGGCCGGGTCAAGAAATCGTTGACCTGGGGTCGATTCCGAGCCGAGTCAAGAGGTTGGTACCGAGTATCCGGGTCGGGCCAGAATGTTGGTACCGAAACCCGGCCCGGCGGTCAGTCTACTCGTCGCTTAACGTTGATATTCTCTAGCGACGAGACATGCTTGTACAAAGATTAAGCAATGTGGTTGCTAAGATCAAATAATAAACGTTTGTACAATGCTCTCGAGCATGCTATTAACAAGCAAGCAAGCAAGCAATCAAAGCAAGCAAGCAAGTAAACAAGCAAGGAAAGCAAGCAGGCAGGCAGGCAAGCAAGCAAGCAAACAAGCAGGCAAGTAAAAGAGAAGCAAACAACTAGGAGATATCTCTTACCTTGCTAACAACATAGAGTGGTAACATCAGGAGAAACTTACATATCTCAGGTCCATCTTCAATGTTGTAAATGTAAACGAGAGCAAATTTGCGCCCGATAGTGATCGACAGGGATTAACGTGCATTCAGCGATCAGGCTCGCATCCGCGATCTAATCAAACAACGCTAAAACGTAATGTTCTTGGCATTACGTGCTTGGCACGTTATGTAACGACACTCGCGGATTCGAGCCTGATGCCAATGAAGCAAAAACCACTCGCCAATCCCTACTGTGAGACGCTGGGATACCAGAATCTCTTATAGATTGCCTATAAAGAGGGCCCACGATTACTTGCATCGGCGACGTCTCAGCATCCTAGGCTGTGCATTCGTTCCATCTTTACTTGAGGCTACGTGGCAATCGTTTCTGTGCACCACGATGGCGATGCGAACCCTACCTTATCTCGCAATCAATCTCGAGGGAACAGTTGTAGCTCATCATCACCCCACAACATTGCCTATTGGAGTTTGATTCCTAGCTCTCAATTTCTATACGAGTACATGTCTACCATCGTCGAGTCGTTATATCAGCAACAGACGGTATGAAGTTCCAGCTTCTTTCTTTCGTCAACTCCAAAGCTATTCCAACACCAAAATTGTCCCGAATGCGCATGGCCGTCTGCCCTTCAATTCCCTATCAGCCTCTATACTCGTTGACCCTCGACTTCCCATTCCTCGACTCTTGCCAATATTGACTTCGGTCAGATCTAGGACTATCCTGCAGTCTGATTGCCTTTTGACCCTTCTCTCCCCTCGGGTCGTTGTGCGCACTTCTCTTGTAGTAGCTCCAGATCACAACGACCATCCAAAGCCACCACATCACACCAGCAATGACGCCATATGCGATTTCGCCTTTGACCGTATTGCCACTAAGTTGTAATCCCAGACCACCATTGATGATACCTAGGGTAATAACGACACGGCCAAACCAGACGTGCGCTGTGGCCCAGAGGGTGCGACTGTGGCGGGCTCTGTATATTTGATGGTGGATCAAACCAAGCATGGGCTGGAAAAGTAGCAGTCCAACGACTACTAGACCGATTACAGCGTGATCGCTATCAATCTAGAAAGTTTTAGCACTCCAAGCCTTAAGTCTGAGGCGGTAGTTTGAACATACAAGCCCCTGATCTTGCGATGGCCACACCGCAATGAAGACACCCAGTCCGAGACCAACGATGGCGAGGGCATATGCGAAAATCTGGAAGCCAGCGTGAACCCAGACCAGGCCCTTGAAAGAGAACATGCGGATGAGGAGCGCTCCAGACGGGAAGAGTAGAGCAAACGTAAGGCCCATAATGATTCCATGGGCGATGATAGCTCTGTTTTGTTTCGCGAAATCGGATGCAGTAGGCGAACCAGAACCTGAAGATCCATCAGAGCTACTGGACCCACTCTGCTCTTGACCGGCGGCCGACGCGCCAGACGTCGGGTTGCTGCCCCCTGCTGCCGTAGCTGTGGCTCCTGTGTCGACAAAGGGATTCAAGGAATTTCCGCCACGGGCTTTGGTGAGATCAAAGCTGAAGGCGCTTTGCTGTGAGTGCTGCTGGAGATTGGCAGACACGGAATCACTCGAGATAGAAGATCCGTCTTTCACGGCCCAGATCCAATCGGTGTTGCTGGAAGAGAAGTCCATCTTACCCCCACTCCAAGAAGCGCAATTCGAACCTGCAACGGCGATACGTGGTCAGCTCCCATTGAATATCAGCGGTCGATGAGATTCTCAGAGACATACATCTTACGTTGGCAGTCATCTTATTGTTAGCGATACCAGAGCCACTCAGCAAGGAAACTTGGATCGAACTATCAGAAGTTGGTTGGAAATTGCCATGACTCAATCGATGGGAAAGCGTGACATTCGACCCGCTGGCGGCGGAGTAGACCATAAAGACGTTTGCGCCCTGCATTGAGCCTCCTTGACCCAAGCCTATCCATTGCAACGATGATGGTCCTTGGATCTGGAAATACAGATCGCCATTGCCACTTGACGCGCTGGCGTCCGGCACGTTAACTTTGAAGCAGACGTTATCGATAGGACAGTAGGACACGACTTGAGTGTAGGCCGTCGCGGCTGTTCTGGTTAGTGGTTGTGGTCAATGCTAGCAACAAAAGGGCATACCGAGACAAGCCCCCGCGTAGAGAATCGCGAACCTCATGGCTCAGGAATGAAATGCTCAAGTGAGGTTGTCAGTAGGAAAGAACTGGGAAACAAGTCACGAAAAACTACCAGTGATCACAAGATAGCCTTGTACAGTGAATTCATGGGGCAGATGAAGGCATGAGGGAACGCATAGAACTCCTCAGATCGTGAGATTGGGAAAAACAGTGAATGTAAGAGAGGCGCATCGCTTGACACCTATATCAATTGCGTTGGAGTCGTACGAGTACACATTGACAGATCCCCCCTAGGCCCTAGGAACGGTTTCAGAATGCCACGCCATCAGATGACGACGCTCATGGCGCCGGAGGCGTAGGTAAGCCCCAGGCCGCATGCACCACCACTGACCGCTTTGAGGGAGACGTGTTGCTCAAAAGGATTGTGCAACATTTTTTGACCCAACTGGTATAGTGGGTATCTGCATGCGCCTCTCGGTCTTGACTCCGTTTTGGCCTCTGAACCGAAGCATCTGTACCTCCGTACGTTCGGGAAGCTGCTAGTGTCCGCAGCAGATTGACATGGGTTGTGATGGGCCTTAAAATTAGCTGAAAGGCACAGCCTTGAGCAGCTATAACGCAGAAGTACTCCATACGTGTACACCTACGCAAACACTCAATTGCTCCGCTGCCTTTTTCAAAGTACAAGGATAATGCAAAGCCGTCGACGTAACCAAGACAGGAAGGTGATATCGTTCCGCGGATTTTCCGTCATCGAAGGCGCGCCAAGCTCTCGGCGAACCCTGGGTCGAGCATTCACGAGAATATGTTTAAGATGCATTAGTTATAGTACACGCTTGTTTATAATGCATCATCCCCGAAAACCCTGGTTTTGGGACATCGCGCAGGCCCAGTTTATTCAGCTTCTCAATGTTGGCTGCTGTCGTTCGCAAAGGTTACCAAGCATTGTTGTTGTTTTTATCGCAATTGCATCTTGTTGCAACTTACGTCTAACGAGATCTTGTTAGCGAGAATACTAATGTTGTGTCAAGAAATAAGCCTAATGCGATGATATCGCACAATGCTATTCGCCAAATCTTGCCAACGACAATAAGGATAACTACAAAATTTTGCGACGATAAGGGTCAGCAATCCTGAAAAACTAAATAAACTAAGCCTGCGCGATATGTCAAAACTAGGGTTTTCGGAAGTGATGCATTATAAACAAGCGTGTACTACAACTAATGCATCTTAAATATATTCTTAGCATTTACGAAGTCGCTAGTGCTGCGTAAGCTACAATCGAAAGCGAAAAGTAAAATAGACAGATTGCGCAACTCTATTCAATAAGATTATTCAATTAAATATTGCTCGATTTAGTTAGTATAATTCGAAAAGAACAAGTAGATCTAACAACTTAGTAGTCTCAATTAAACTAATATTTAATTATTGAATACTTATTTAATTGATTTACTATCTTATTTAATTGCTTCAATTACTTGTCTAGATGTAGTTTGTAAAGATTATAATTATCTTCTCTATTGTTGTTGTTGTTGTTGTTGTTGTTGTTGTCGTTATATCTAGAGATATATTTAAAAGCTATCTTTATATTCTTAATTTGGGCACTTCTTTGTTACAATTGAAGTCTTTGCAATTATTATTATCTTTGTAATTCTCGCAATTATTGTTATTTTTGTAATTCTCGCAATTATTGTTATTTTTGTAAATCTTGTAATTTTCGAAGAATATATAACAATTATCTTGTAAGCAAAAATATACAATCTAATTTAAATTAGAGTTGTTTTAACAATTGTTAAAAAAGAGAAAAAAACAAGTTAATAAAAGATATTAAAGAACAATTACACAAAAATCGAAAAAAAAAGAATATCGAATTAGATGCAAACAACAATATTGATTTCGACTTTTATACTTAAAATATTGTTAATTAATATTGTGCTTCTAGCACTTCTAGTGCTTCTTTGTTGCTAATTTTTTTTATTTCTTTTGTCTCTTACAAACAAAAGAAAAATTAATAACTAAATTAAAAACTTAATTACAATTAATAATTTACAGAGAAGGATAATATTATTTTTGTTAATATATATGTAACTAGATTTGCGAAGTACAATATTAAAACTATACAACGTTTTTAAAATAAAATTAGAAAAAGATTCGAGACAACAATAGATTGTAAATATATTAACACTAGTAGACGAATAAAGTACTTAATAAATAAAAGAAAAGCAAATGTTAAAGTTTTACACAAATCTAGTTATGCAATACGAGACAACAATTGAATTCAAATTATTAATAGATAAATATTTATATTCGCAATATATGAAAAGACAAAGAATTAAAAGAGCTCTTTGCAAAAGAAAAAACTAAAAAAGAATACAAAATACAAAATACAAAAAGAGAAAAAATAGACTTAGTTAACAACTAAAGAATAAATTGAAATACAAAGTCTTTTTTTCTTCTTTTTTATTGTCTTTGTTAGCAATAAAGAGAGCTTTAAGAATTAAAGCAATTTCGAAAATAATAATTCTAATATATTCTTTAACGCAAAGAAGAATGCAAGAGAATCGAAACTTGTAATAGAAACAAGCTTTTTATCTAATAATAATGCAATAATAATAAAAGATTTAAACTACAAAGAAAATATAGATAATAATTAATATATAAGAATATAAATTTTATCTAAAAATAACAACAATTATCTATCTATATTCTTTAAATCTTTATTTAATAAATTTATATTGTTAAAGTTTATAGAATGTTAAAAAAGCAAAACTACAAGATAATCTCAAAGTAACAAATAAATCTCGAAGAAATTTAAACAAATATATATTAATACAATGAACAACAAAGACTTAGATATTTTGCAAAATACATTAATCGATTATTTCAAAAATCGAATATTATTGACAAAAGATTTATTAAAACAAGAATCTTTGCTAAAGAAAATAAAAAGTATGTTTAAAAAATATCTAATAAAGTATATTGCAAAAGTCTCGAAACTTAAACGTTATTTTAAGAAATTGTTGTATAAATATTATAAAAAATATATTTATTTTTAATAAATTAATTTGTTTAAAGATTTAACTAAATTTAACAAAAATATAAAGCAATTAAAACAATTATATAGAAGTAATAAAGAGAGATCAATAACAAGTAATGCAAAAAAAAGATTTGCAACAAATAATGCGAACAACAAGAAGATCGAAGCAAGTAATACAAGCAACAAGAAGATTGTAACAAACAATAAGAGAAACAAAAAGAAAAAAACAACAAATATTCTAAATCTAAGAAAGTAAATTGTAATATTAAATGCAAAAAGAAGATATTTTTGCGAAAATATTTATAATTTGAAACAAGAATTATTATTATCGCATTTTTTTTTCAAAGTTTCGCAAACTTTATTTAAAAAGAAAAGAGACAACAAGATATTTAATTACTAGACTTTTGTATACAATATTGTCTCTTTCGAAGATATTAAATGTATATTAAAGAAATATAATACGCGAGTTGCAATATAAACAAATATAAATTGCATTTATCTTGCTAACAATTCGAAATTTTATTTTTAAACAAAGAAAATAATAATTTAATATTTAATTGCATTTGCGTTAATAATATCTTTGAAAAATTCTTAAAATAAATAAATAAAATTTAGATCGAAAAGTATTTATATTAACAATATTATTTACAATTACAACTCTTTGTTAAATTAATAGAAGATTTCTAACTATTAAAGATATATAGATAATTATATTATTGCAACAATTTAATACAATAATAATAAGGGGAAAAAAAGAACAAAAAAGAACAAAAATTGTTTTCGAGAGTTTAATTTAAGATTCTTCTCTATATTTTAACAATTAAATAATAACAACAAGATTTAAAGCAACAAGCATTAAAAATTAACACTAGAAAACTTTATCAAAGCTAGATATATATATAAATACAAGAGAGAAAATCTAGTACTCTTATAATATAAAGTTTTCAAAATTGCTAAAGACTCTATTAACTTGCAAATATTTCGAAAGACTAAAAGATTGCATTGCAAAGCAAGATTTTATTTAATTATTTTATAAATATATATAGCAATTAGTTAGAAAAATTATTGCTAAATAAAGATTTTCGATTAATTGTAATTCGACTTTTATTTGCGTTTTAAAAGTATTAAATATTTACAAAGTTTAAATTAAATTAAAGAAGTTTTCGACAACAATATAAGTCTTAAATATTTGCTTATTAAAAAAGATCTATTTTTTTTTGTATAATTTAAATAGAAGAATATAATATACAATTAATAAATATAGACTTTATTGTTGTACATTTGAAGTTTTCTTCGATTTTTAAGAAAAGTCTTTAAATCGATTTTGCAATTTAAACTTCTATAATATTGTAACTTTGTTTATTTTATTTTTACAAGAATCGTAAACAAATTCTATTAAATTGTTCGAACAAATAATAGCTAATTAAATTATTTTGTATAATTTTTTGTAATTAGAGTAATAGAATTTTTGTTTTATGTTTGATTTGCAAAACTTCTAGAAAGTCTTATTAATAAATTCTTATATAGTGCTTTGATCTCTAATCTTTTTTACTTTTTTTACTGCTTTAACGTATCTTCTAATGCGTATATAGATAAGTATTAAATGCTATCGAAGCATATTGTTGTATTAAATTTCGAAATATTTAAGAAGATTGTTAAGAATGCGAGAGAGATAGAAGAAGAAACAATTAAATTGTTTTGTCAATTTAAATAGCTAACAAGAATAAAATAATTTGTATAGAAGATAACAAAGAGCAAATTCGAAAAATAGTTTGACACAATTGCTTTACTCGATAGCATCGATAGCAAAATAATTAATAAACAATCGAATTTTCTTCTTATTAAATCGCATTATATAGCAAAGACATTTAAAGAAAATTCGATTTAAATCAAATTCAAGTCTTTTATATTTTATTAATTTAATATATAGATGTCAAGAATTGTCGACAAGATATTAACTCAAAATAACAACAAGAACAGGAACAAGAACAATAGCTGTACGTATGTCTTAGTCGTCGTCGATTAATTGAATCAATTAAGTCAATTAAGATATGCTAAATAGAGTAAAAGAGATTAAGAATGCACATTATTAATAAGAGAGAATGAAAATTGATTAAATACAATAATTATTAGATTGCGATTTATATTACTCGATCTAGTATAGAGCGAACGAGCTAGCGATTCTAGATCTTACTAGTTCTCGCATAGACTAATCGTCGATTCGATATTTAATTCCAAATTTGGAATTGAATCGAATTGCCAAGAAATCGAATGAAACCAAATCGCTTAAAGAAGCTAGCTTATTACTATAATAAGTTTAGCTTAGTCGAAAAGTTACTATTTTAAGCAATTCGATTCCAAAAAAAATCGAGAAACCGAATCTTGGCGCTCTCACGTAATATTTTCGGTTCCTCGCGATTAGTCTATTCTCGCAAATTAATTAAATAATCGTATTGAATAAATTTGCGCAATCTATCTATTGCATTCTTACGTTCTTAACATCGCTAATTTATTAAGAACAATAAAGCGTAAAAGAAGAATGCTAAAAGATAGTAAGATAAAATTACATGCGAGCGATAATAGATTCGTGTTACGAAAATCAGTATAAATTACTAGGATCTAGAATTATTGCTATGCTTGCTTTATGATAATGTGCTTTATCTAGCATAATGTTCGAGTTTATATAAAGTGTATGCTCTCGACTTCTACCCAAGAACTGTTTAATGCTTCGCATTGCTCACGATTGTCTTATATAATTAGATAATCAATTCGCGCACTTTTACTTTCGATAAGAAACACTCTTACTTTCGGTAAATGCACTTCTATTAGAGAACACTTAATATCTTTGATGTAAAACCACCGGAGTCAATTGATTTCCTTATAGATATCTTGATATCAAAGCGATGCTACTTCAAATATTCTTTGAATTATCGTTTGAATTATATGTTTGTATAAGAAACTATCTAAGAAAGCTTGTCTTAGTAGTTAGATTCTATAAGAAAGATTATGTTTAAACACGTCGCTTCGCGACTCTAATCTTCGATTAGAATTAATGAATTCTTTATTCTAGCATAAATTTTAAAGTCTTTTTTTTAGAAATAGACGCTTAATAAATAAGTTCAACGCTAAATGCGAAGTTTTATTTAGTTCTTGTTTATTAATTTTAATAGATAAAGCACGCGTTTAAACATAATCTTTTTATAGAATCTAAGAACAAAATCTTATTTTTTTGTCAAAATAAAGCAAATCAAAATTTAGAATTTATTTTGTTGAAAGCTTAACAAATACGAGATTTTTAGAAATTGATTATAGCTCTTCTATTTTACAATATTTCTCTATAGATATTCGCAATTCGATTAAGATTTTCGATATATTACTATTAAATTACTATTAACGCAAATATCTAATAGGCGAAGTAAAAAGTTGCAATTAAGATAGACATTTAATTGCAATTACGAAAAAATGCACAAATATAAGTTATCGTTTGTTTATTACTTAATTATCTTAAATTACGAGCTATCTTAAAGAAATTCCAAGCACAAAGAAGACGCATTAGATATTAAGAACAAATTCTTACAATATCAAAGAAGCGTTGCGCATCTTTGTAATAAAAACTATCTTAAACAACGTCGCTTATTCTTAGTTAATCTCTTTTTTATATTTGAATTAGATTTTTTGTTCTTTAAGTTTTAAGTTTTCTTTAGACGTTAAGTTTTTGTGCAATACTTCTTAATTTTGTTTGCGAGTTTAATAAATTTATTAGCGAACGCAATTATTTTTTCGATTAATTCGATAAACTCGATAACGAGCTTTATTGTATCTTCGACAAGCTTTGTTGTTTTGTAAAAAGATGTCTTAAAAACACTTATGCGCAAAGTAATCTTAAACTTCTTAATTGTTGATTAACAAAAAAAAGTCTATTTCTTAATCTTAAATTGTAATAGAATAAATATACAAAAAATATTTTTAAGTCGAAATTCTTGACTTCGGAAAGCAATAAAATATCTTAATATCAAAGATAATATTATTCTTCTTAATTGAATTTTAAAGTACAATTGTCAAGATTTACAACGTTAATGTCGAAAAATTGCTTTGCTAGATTTCTTAACAATATGCCAAATGCGCAGATCTTTGTTTTTGTTTAACTTGATCAAATATATTTTGTAAAGTTAATTAATTGTTATACTAAAACAAGCAATTAAAGATACAAATTTATTATTTAGATAAATATCGAAATTAAGTATTTTCGAGTTTAAAAAGATTTGTATGTTATTAATACATTTGTTAATTATTAGTATATAGTTCTTGTATTATTTAAACGTCGACAAATTGATATTTTCAATTTTTTTTGTTTAATTATTATTTTCTCAATTATATTGTACGTAACTCTTTGTATTGTGCTTTCATTCTAAAATATTAAAGAGACACAATAACGCAAATACTCAATTCTCGCAAATAAAAGAAAAAAATTGACAAATTATCGCTATTAAAGTTCTTATTTTCTAACTTATCTTGTTTCTTAAGATTGTTCTAATAGTAGAAGTATTAGCGAGAAATTTAATAAAGATTGCGAGAGAGAGAGAAACATACAAGCTTTTAAATTAAAGCTATTTTATTTAATATCTTTGACAAAACTTTTTTTGCGCTATTAAGTATATTTTTATTTTTCTTTATTTTCTTGATTGTTTTCTAAGACGTACTCTTAAATTTTTGAATTTTTCTTATAAATAGAAAGTTTAGTTTTAGAGCTTGTGTCAATTTATTTAATTTCTTTTTTGTTAAAGTAGTCAATAATAGAGCGACGTTTATATTTGATATCTCGAATAAAAAATTTAATAAAATAATAATCGTCTTAATAGAAATTCGACAATCGAATATTGTAAAACAATTAAGAGATATTAAATTCTTAACAATAATTAAAGATATTAGATTTTTGTTCATAGTTAAAGGTATCGAAGTCTTCATAACAATTAAAGATATTGTCTTCTTAACAATATTTATTGACGCGATCTTTAAAAAAAAGTTGTGCTTATTTATAATGCGAAGAGTTTTGTATTAAAGAAAGCAAAATATGCAATAAAATTCGATTTGATATAGTTAAAAAAGCACAACAAAGCTCGAAAAAGCAATTATCTATTTTAAGAAAATTAAATAGATAAGAGAATTTATTTTTTAAAAAAAACTTTAACGAGAAATATAAATAATTAAGTATTAGACCAAACAATAACAAGAAATATACAAACTCGCAAAGTTAACAATATTTAATAGTAAATAAATAAAATAAAGTGCTCGATAACAAATAAATATCGCAAAGTATTAATAAAATTAAGCAAAGCTTGCATTAATAAACTTATTATATTAGAAGAGATGCACTTTTCTAGAAGTGCATTACGAGTGTTTCTTATCTTGTTAAGTTGTTAACAATCTTGTATTAATAAGAGTTAAGATATAAATTAAAAAGATAAAAAAAATAAGCGAATAACAAGAAATAAACAACAAAGATGCGTCGCGTATCTTTATCTCAATAATTTGTAAATAAAAAAGTATTGATTAAATATTTCGAATATTAATATTATTTGTCGATTGATTTTTTTATTTTTTCATTTTTCATTTTATTTTTTTTTGTAGACAAAATTCTTGTATTTATAATAATTAACAAAAATAAATTAGATCTTGCAATTATATTTGTAAATTTATATATTAATTTTTAAAATTTAATACAATTAATAATCGATTGCAATTCATATAATATTGTTGTAATAGAATAGAATCTAAATTAATTGCGCCAAAAGCATCTACGAGGTGTTCGCGCGTTGCAAACACTCGCGAGAAGTAATATATATAGAGAAGACGATCTAACTTGTTACAGTTATCTCCCCTCCCAATGAATCTCGTCTCGAGATTCAGGGTTATTTTAGTGATGATCTAGGGTTACGCCAGGGTTACCAAAAATTCTTGGTGTGTTGCGCACTTAGAGGCCACTTTGAAGACATGATGCTTGGCACGTGCTATTTCTCTTGTCGCGTTCGACTAGCACCCACGTGTTACATTTAGAGATCGCGCACGACATGTTGCTCAAGTCAAACGAACACACTCACGTCTCGCTTCATGCGACGACGTGGCATGCGACCCAAGCTATTAGGCCTCTCGCGTAGAGCATTCGACGCCAAACTTTTGCGTCTACGATCGTCTAACTTATGGCCACAAAAGAAATTGATCTTGGGGCCCAAACGTAGTGCGTCGCATTGGGTCGAAGCACGAGCGCGAACACTATTGTAACAGGATAGAATCTAAATCAATTGCGCCAAAAGCATCTGCGAGGTGTTTGCGCGTTGCAAACACTCGCGAGAAGTAGTATATATAGAGAAGACGATCTAACCTATTACAATTGTGCAAGATATTAATAATTGAATATTATTTTTTGCGACAAAAGAAAAACAATTTAAGATTGTTATTAAATATTTCGAATATATCGATAAGCATATAAAGATTGTTAAAGAAATTGTAAAAAAGACTTAAGCTTTACTTAAGTATTAAAAGCTTTAAAAATATATATATCGAAATAAACGCAAGATATTTGCGAATTTAAAAACGTTAATTTTGAAATCTTTTTATAAAAGTTAGAAGCGTTAACACAAAAAATATAAAGAAAGAATTTTGTTAATTTGCAAGTATTAAGATAATGCAACAATCGTTTAGAAATTTAATTACTTTCGAAAAGTTAATATTTTAGCAATAACAAAGATTACAAAATGCATTTTAAATATAAGTTAAGTATGCAATCTTGTAAATCAAATTGTCTTACAATATTTGCATTAAGACGCAAAAGATTAAGAATTAAGAAAATTAATTATCTTAAATAACTCAAAAAAAGATTATTAAAATATTTAATTTTAAAATGACGTCTCTTTTTGAGAGTTTAAAATCAAACTTATTTAGTTAAGAAGTTTACAAGTTTAATAAAGTTAAAATAGATGTTTTAAATTTGTTAGAAAATTGTAAGATTAAAGTTGTTAAAAGCGATATTTTAATATTAGCGTTAACAACAACTTAATCAAATAAATAGTTAAATCTTTGCAAGAAACATTATTAACAATCAAAGTTAATATATCAAGATTTAATATTGTTATTAAAGAAGAAATCGAACAATATATTAAGTAATAAGTATAAAATCTTGCGAGTTAAGAAAGTTATAATTGAAATGCAAATTTTAAATCTTTTTAACAATTAATATTAATATTGCAATATTAACAAGACATTAATTAATTGCATAAGACAATTAACAATAGAAGAAACAAATATGCGTATAAAAGAACAATGCCTTAGAGTTGTTTGTTTGTTGTTAAAATTCTTGTCGACAAATAGTTTTAAGCATATTTGTTTTAATTATTTGCGAAACCTTGTTAATTTTGTAAAGCTTGTAAACAATAAGACAAGTATAATAGCTTTAATTATTAAAAGTTGTCTTATTTAAGTATATAACAAATGTCTTGCATTGAATTTGTTAAAACGCAAAAATTTAAATTAATAAAGAATAACAAGTTAACAAAGAGATAAAACAAAAGACTTAGAAATCTTTAAATATATTGTCGAGAAATTTAGTCTTCTAATTAAGTATAACAAGAATATTGCTAGAATAATTGTTATTAAGATTGCAAGTCTTAATACTTAAGAGAATTAATATTAAGACAAAAACGTTGTTGCGTTGTAATTATTCGAATAATTCTAAAATAACGTTATTAACAAAAATAATTACAAATTACAAATTAAAAATCTAATTAATATCGAGTACAATATATATCTTTATTATCTTAATACACGCAATAATAAGTCGAATCTAGAATAACTTCGCAATATAATATATTCTTTTATATAACAAATTATTTAAATTGATCTTTTCTATTAGCTTCTTTACGTCGCATTAAGATTTGATTAAAATTGTTAACTTATCTTTTATTTGTATTACGTAAAATATATTTACAAAAACAATAATACGCACTTTTTTTATATATTAATATCTTAAAGTACGTCGAGATTAACAAGAATTATAATATAATTTAAGACCTTGTATTTTTGAATAATAAGTTCGAAGACAATTGTACTTTAATTATAAAAAACTTTTACTACAAAATTCGATTATAATAACTTAATATTGTAAAAAGATACAATATATTAGTTAATATCGAAAGAGTATACATTTATAGTCTTAAGAATACGTTAATATAGAGATTAGATAACGTTGCAAAGTATAAAAGTCTAGAATTTGTTATTTGCAATTAAGAAGATATACGTATAACATAATCTAAAATTGTGCATAATTTAATTGCACAAGAAAAAAAGATTGTAAAAAGAATAATATTGCTCTAGTATATAGCAATTTAGCTTAACAAAAAATCTTTCGATAACGTTAAGTTAAAAAATGATAATTAATTAATTGTCTATTATGCTTAACAAATTGTTTCAATTCTATTGTTGTTCAAGAAACACAATTAATATAATTTGAGTCGAAAATAAATTTCTCGCATTAATTTAACTTTTCTTAAGAGATTCTATTAGCAATATCTTAATTTGCAAAGTTAATTAAAATAACTTACAAATAAAGATAGAGACAAATATATTGCTAACAAGTTAATTCTTGAAAAGTATTTAAAGAGATTTAAATATTTGTTGTGCAAACAAAAAAACAAGCTTACTTTTTAGATAGTTTCTTTAAAAAGCAAAAGATAAATTTGCAAAGAAAAGTCGATTAAGAATTGCAAGCTTTATTTTTAATATAAGAGCATTAATATTGCGCAATGTAAATAAAATTTGCGCAAACGAAAAATAGGAAGATAGAAAGATAAGCGACAATTAAAGAAAATCTTTGAATAAGAGATTCGATAGATTCTAGTTGTTAATTAAACAATTACAAATGCGCAATACATTTTTGACGCTTCGAGAATTCTTGTTACTTAAGCGACGAGCTTACTTTTGCTTATACAATTAATCGAATTGCACATAACTTTTTTTACGAATATAAATACTTATCTTACTTAATTTCTTGTTGCAATTACGATTGTAATTAATTATAAATAAATTTTTAATGCGTTTCTCTTCTCTTTCTTTACTTAATATAAGTTCTCTTTTGTTGTTACTCTTTATCTCGACTTCTTATTGTTGCAATTCGTGTTTTTCTTATTAAGTTTTATTGACAAATAGTCGATCTTTGTTACTATTTAATTACAAATTGTTTATCAAAAATCGATTTTCTTTTGTTTCGAATTATTAAGAATTAAAACAATCTAATTTTTAAAAGATAAAGCAAATAAATAGTTTGTTAAAGCAATAACAATAAATTCTATTCGACTATTTTCGAAATTTTATTTGCTTTCGAAAAAACAAAGTTTTCGAAAAAAAATATAAAAGCTTTCTCAACTTTGTCTATAATATAATAATTGACAATAAAGAATTTTTACAAATATTAGAAATTCGCAAGAATTAATTTATAAGTCGCTATAATTAAAAGTAAGCTATTAATAATTTTTGCGAAGAACTTATTGCGTTAATTAAAAATTAATTGTTTAATTAATTTTAAAAACTTATTATAAATCTTAATTAAAATTCTTTTGTCAAATTTAAAAATGCGAAAAAGATAATAAAAATTATTATCTCTCGTTAATAGAAGATTATTGCTATTATTACTTACTAAAATTCGAAGATAATAAAACTTAAAAATACAATTAATTAGCAACTTGTTATACTCTTTACTCTTTCTTATCTTTTGCGTTTAAAATTGTTGTTTAATTTTTAAATTATATTTGCGCTTTATTTATAACAAAATAACGCAAAACAAAGAGTAATAGATTTGCTATACTTGTTTAACTTAACAATATTCTATAAAACAATGCAAGATCGATTAAACAAATTAATTAATTTCGCAAAAATATATTTTATCGCGATAAAGAAACTTTTTACAACAATTTTAACTTATAATAATTTTGAGTTTTTAGAGAATTGACGAGATAAAAGAATTGAGAAGACTTAGAAATTTAGATCAATTATATTTGTTATAATAATTCAATTTTATAATCTTGATATTGTGTCTCTCTTTCGAAACATATAAACTTCGAAAGAATATTTATTATTAATTATATTTATTGCTTTAACTTTAATTGATAAGAATTTTAATATTAAGATACAATGTATTCTCTTTCTTTTTCTTTATACAATATCTAATTTGACAAAATTCAAATTTTTTATATAAAGAACGTTATTCGAAAACTTTTTAAATTATTAATATACATTACTATAAACTTTTCTTAAATTGTATTTATACTTAAGCTTTATATATTAAAGTTGCATAAAACAAAATTATATTCTATAATATTAGTTTGAAAAGATAAAAGCACAATAATTAATAATATTTTAATTATAGAAAATTTTTATCTTAAGTAAATAGAAGTTGACTTAAACAATTTTGTGTACAATAAATATCTTTGTCTTATTACGAGCGATCTTAAGATATATAAACAAATAAAAGAGACAATTCGATTGCGAAACTATGTTTCTCGAATTTTATTTAACAAATTTTATTAAATTTTGTTATTTATTGAGTTTTAACATTTGAAATTTAATATATTTCAACTTATATATATAATATACATAAAGAAAATCTTCTATATAAATAAGATCTCTTTGTAGTATATCGTAGACAAATAAAAATATTAACGCGTTATTTGCTTTAATAACTTTCAAGTTATTAAAAGACTAATTCTTTAGAGCTACGTTACGCGCATTGTTAATACTTAAATTAGACGCATATCTTGTTTGTTACAAGATTAGTTCTTTAATAAAATTAAAGAAATAATTTTTTAACTTAAGACGCAATCTTGCGACAAAAACAATTTGTAAATAACTATATTGCATTAAATTAATCAAGATCTTTATACGAAATTCTTTACAAATTTCTTACTTTATTAATTTTTAATTATTAATTAGAAGTTTTGTAATTATTAAAACTTTTGTACTTATATTAAGATATATCTAACACTTAAATATGTTATTAAAATAATTAATATTAAATTGCTTTGTTATATATTTTGCAAAGTTACTATTATATTTGAAGCAAAAAGAGTTAAAATGCTCAATTACGCAAAGACTTTATTACGCATAATATATATAATAAATTTTTTTTGTTGTTATTAAGAAATTGCAAGATGTTATTTTATTTAATAACTTAATTTATTTTTAGAATAAAAGTAATATCAATTTTGAGATCGATCGATTATTGAAATTGTTAAATTTGAATTTAAAGATTTTTTAATAAAAGCAATCTTAGTTCTTATTTAACAGCAATTAATTGTTTAAGAATTAAGTATTTAATACTTTTTACTTAATATGTCTTCAATTAATATTCGAGTTTGTTTTTAACTCGATTAATATTAATTATTATTTTAAGAAAGAAGATGCAAAAAATATATAAAGTTTGATTAAAATATTATCAATTAAATTATTGATATTAAATATAAAAGAAAGATATACTAAGAATGTTATTATCAATCTTTAAGTAAAAAGTTTAAAGATATTTAACAATAACAAGATAAAATACAATTTGTATTATAGATTTCGAGTTGAATTCTATAATATTATCGAGTCTAGTATTGTTAAAATTAATATTAAAATTAAAATTAATATAATAGAGAGTTTTCGATTTTTATTAATTTTTATAAACTCGATACAATTTTTTTTAATATTGTAGTATACAATATCCTTTATTTGCGATTTTGTTGTTAGCAATTCGAAGATATTGTATTAAGAATCTTAATTAAAATCTTAATTCAAGACTTTAATATTATATAATATTCTTTATAAATTTCGAAGTACAAATAGTAGAGTAATCTCTTGCTTTGTCTCTCTTTTGCGCTCGCGTCTTCAAATATCTCGCAAGATATTAAAATTAAAGTTAAAAATATATCGCACAATATTAGTCGTACTTAAATTGCAATTATTTAAATAAGTTAATCTTTTTCGCTTTTTATTACTAGATAAGAGTGCAATATCTCGAGAAAATATTTTTTGCAACGCGTTTAATATTATATCTCTTAACAACTATTAATATCGATAAAATATTTGCGATATTTTCGACAATTAAGAAGTTTTGTTGTCGAAAACGTTATTGTTTTTAGTATTTTTTCTTAATAAGTTAACTTTACTTTTCTTAATATTTGTATCAAATCTTTGTTTATTACTTTTTTGTTTTTTTTTTGTAAACAATGCTTTGAAAATATTGTTTAATAATTATTGATTTCTTCGCGTCTTATATTTTATTAAAGCTAAATTAAATAATAGAAGCGTTCTAACTTTCTTTGTATTAGTCTTATCTTTGTTTCTCTTTATTTTTATTAGTATCTTATTGTTGTTTTTATCTAAAGCTTAATCTCGTTTTAATATATCGAGAATCTTAGTATTATACTTTAATAAAGCGTTTTAGATGTTGTTTAATTCGCGTTTTAGATATTTGTTGTCAATTATTAAATATTTTTATATATCGAGAATCTTTAATATTGTATTCAATATTAATAGACTTGAAGTAAATTGCAAAACAGAATTTTTAAAAATATTTATTGTCTTTCGCTCTTTTTACTTCTCGAATTAACGTCTAATTTAGAAACGCTTAAATTTATTTTTTTCTTGTTTTAGATTTAATTTCTTATATTAATTAATCGAAATTTGATTGTTTAAATAACAAATCGAGTAACACAAATTTAATTTGATTTTTTCGAATGTTAATAATATTGTATTGTTTAGATTTATGTTAATAAAGAATTTTAATTTTGTCTTGCAATAATAGTTGCATTTCTTCTTTAATATAAGATTAATTAATTTTTATATATTTTAAAATATATTGCGTCTTCGATTTATTACTTTTAATATTTTTTTTTTTGGATTTAAATTTCTTTGTTTTTGTTAAATCTTTTTGCTTATTATTAGTTTTGCAATTCTCGAAATTTGTTTTTTTTACTATTAACTTCTTGATTAACGTTCGACTTAACGCATTTTTTTTACTTCGAATTTCTTTATATTATTGCGAGAATAAAAAAATAAAATATACTTATTCTTTGTTGTATCGATTTGCATTATTAAGTTGTTAACATATTTTTGCAATCGACAAGAAAAGCATTTAAATATAGATTTTTCGAATATTTGAATTGTCGATATTTAGCTTATACGTGTTTGTGCATATTAGAATTTTTGAAAAAAAATAGTTTTTAAATCTTTTTTAAAAAGCGTCTTAAATATATATATTTTGTTATTTTCAATAAATAGTTTAGAGTTATTATTTATTGTCGAATATATTTGCATATCGTATTTACGTTACTTATCTTATTTACATATATTATTGTTTTTAAAATATCTTAAGAGCTTTTAACTTGCATTAACAATATATATTGCAAATCTTTTATACAATTTAGTCTTATTAAATCGAAAATATATTTAATAAGACTAAATTGTAAATATATTTTCGATTTATTTAAAGATATTTTGAATATCTTTATATTAGAGACAAATTTGCATTGTCTCTTTATACGTTCTAAAGTCTTATTATCAAGTATAATTAATATATTTATTATTGATATTTTAGAACGCAATTGCGTACGAAGAACATTAAGACAAATATAATTTGCTTAAAACTCTTTTTATTTGTTTACAAGATATAATTTGTTAATAACAAGTATTCAAAGTCGCAATTAATAAAACTTGTAACGCAAAATATTGTTAAAGAAATTCTTGAATATAATAATCTTAAAATTTGTAAATATTGTTTTAGTTAGATTTAATTATTAAACACTTTATATTAAATATAATAGCGATACTAATTATACGTATAGTCTTTTTTATATATTTTCTTTAGCGTTTTTAACTTGTTGTTGTCGTCTTTCAATACTAATAATCGACAATTAATAATTTTTTTTAGCTTTTTATATTAATTGTTCTTTAAGACATGAAGAAACATAACTATTAACGCAATTTTCGATAACAAAATTATAAATAACAACGTTTAATATAATAAACTTTTTTTAAATTTTGTCTTTGTTATTATAATTATGTTTTTCTTTAAAGTAACGTCGAACGCATTTAATTGCTTTTGTTTAATTTTAAACTTAAATACATTCTTAATAATATTAGGTAGCTAGTTCTCACACATCTTGTTTCGGTAAATACTATACCCATTTTCGATAATTGCACACCTAGTCCTAGGGTTGATTTTTAGGATTGATCGAATAAAAGTTGATCAATTCCGAATCGCGCGAAATCTTCAAAATTCTATCTTAATCATCTTACATTTCTATCTTATCGTCGTTAGCATAATGATGCAATCATCGCCTGCGATAAACTATTCTTCACTTGATGCTTTTGTTGAAGCTATATAAGCACACGCAGTAGCGAAAGAATACGTCATCGTCAAGTCGCGATCGAAAGCAAGATACAAATCCAATATAGTGACGAAAGTCGATATAATTTGCGAACGCGACGACGAATCACGACGCAAGCTTGAAGTCAAATAGAAGAAGATTGCTAGCATCAAATGCGACAATCTTCGCAGTCTTTGCGATCTTTACGATTATCAAGGCAACCATCAAGAAGATTATATAGATCGATAAGAATGACGAATTTGATGCAGACGACGATGGTAATGCTAATTCTAATGATAATTGGATGTATGATCGAGATGATTAAGGAGAACGAGAGAAAATTACTTGTTTATCACCTAAAACAGATGCAATCCCGGGGGTATATGCATGCTTTAAGAGGTCGATTTGACCTCTTAACAAGACGTTTAGATAAGCTCTATTTGAAGCTTCAATAAAGATGTAATTAGAGGTCGGATAGAGGTCAGGGAACATGGAGAAATTGCATGCATTTGGGCCAGAAACTGATGCTTTCTTAGACGATATTCTAGGTCAATAGGCGATGTAAATGATGCGCGAAGAGATGCGCAAATGGTGATTTAATTAAATATTTAGCGCTTTCACAACGATTGTCGCACCTTGGTCTTATTTTTAGATTCTTAATCCTATCTTCTAATAAGATGCTTTTGATCAACTTTCGCATTTCTTGATTTATCACTATCAAAATCTCACGTTTAATAGAGTGAACTTTGCGCTTTCAACAACATATCTTTGATAGAGTCTAAATTAACATTGAGAAAGTTATTTGATTGCAAAGTTTTTGTGTTTCGAAGCGTATCTTAAAATCAAAGATCGACTTGAACTTCTTAAAGTACTAGTATATGTTAACGAACTTTGCAGTTTCTATAGCTCTAGCAATTTATGATCAAAACTTACAATTAAAGCAGTTTTAGAAAGCGCATAGTGTCTAGAGTAATAATTAATTAATTTTATATATTTTAATAGCGAAATACGAAAGTTGATCAAAATTATGTTGCCAGAAGTTGGGGTCGAAGATCTAAAAATAAGGTCAAGGGGCGACAATCGTTGTAAAAGCGCTAAATCTAATAAATCTATAACATCAATGGGAAGACCCAACAAACTTGGTGATATTACATCAAAAAGGTTGGTCTGTCTCATTGGATGTGCAATTATCGAAAATGAGTGTAATATTTACCGAAACAGGGTGTGCGAGAACTAGCTACCTAATATTAGTAATTTTTTTTTGATTTTTTTTGTAATTAATGTCTTGCAATCTTTCATCTTGTTCTTTATTTTAAAATATTGCAAGGATTAAGAAATAAAATTTAATAATAATTGTTAACTTTGCTCGATATATTAAATTAAGAAAGTAATTAACTTAAGTTGACAAAATAACAGAACTATAAGAAGCGTCGAGTAAGATATTGAGACTATAAGAGAAATAATTGTGCTTATATAGAGATTGCGATTTTGATTTTTTTTTGAGACTATTATATTAAAACTAATATTATAGTCAATAGTTGAGCTAATTAATTTTAAAAAGAACGTTATTGAATAGAGTATAAATAAAAGTAATAAAATTAACTTGTTATTAAACGCAAAAATCAAAGTGTTCGCAATTATTAGATAATAAAGCTGCGTATATATATTTAAAAAACATAATATAAGTGTTTTTAATATATTATTATCAAAAATAATGTTAGAATAACAAGAAATAAGAGTTTCGTTCTTAAATTTAATGCAAAAAAAACGCTATAACAAACATTATGTTCAATACGAATGTGTTTAGACATGCTAAATGCTAGTGTAGCTATCGCGTTGAAACTAATCTCTAGTGTTAGCTCTAGCGCGGCCCTAACATAAGCGAACTCGCTAGGGTTCGCTTGAGGGTTGTTTCATTTTTTTTGCATAGGTCTAACTACTGAGGCAATAAGGAAGCATCGATTTCTGATCCAAAAATGGCCCGTTTTCTCTCACCTCTCAACACATTTCGCATGTGTAATTACTACTCTTTCGAAGCTCTTATTCAACCTTATTTAAGACCTCAAATGATTGCCTATTTGCATGCAGTTCGCCCCAAAGAAAGGATTCGTTTTTGGTGATAACCAGGTTGCTTTCTCGCATGCTATATGGTGGTTGCATTAAATTCACCGTCTTCCTATTAGTCACTCAGAGCGGAACAACCTTAATTCTCTTAGAGTTAGTAGCAATCCTAAAAGTGGGAGTGCATTTACCGAAAGTGGGAGTGTTCCTTACCCAAAGTGGGAGTGCGCGGACTGTTTACCTATAATTAAGGCAGGTTATCGGGTTTGGGGCCGCAGACAGCCTGTGATATGGAGATGTTAGACTGTGTCCGTGACCAGCCGATCGGAATCTACGCATATCGTAGGGAGCTTTATCATACCTTCAACAACCTGGCTTAAGAGGTTCTTTCGCTGCAGTCAGGTAAGCCGCTCCTCTAGCACGATTTCGATCCCTTACAAAACACCTGCGGGTCAACCATCTATAGCTCCTGAAGTATCTGCATCAATCCAGGATTGACAACGTTGAGCCCTCCGTCCCGAAACAAGTCGGTCGTGGACAATGCTCAGAGCGAGGCTCCAGAATTGTAGACTACATGATCCAACACCTGATGGAAGCTCGCAGGATCGCTGTATCTTGGAAAGCGAGAGTTGAGGTCTCAAATCTCAAAAGCGACGTCAAGTTAAGTGGCAAGTGCATCCTTCGTCGTGCGCGAGAGCAATTCCCGATTTCTCTATGTACTTTGGATTTGGAGGCTTCTTGATAAATTAGACTATGTGTGGAGCATCAGAGGAGAGAGAGTAGCACTTTCTTGAGCCAGCGAGAATCCCTATCATAGGTCAAGGTGATCGGAGACACGCGCATGAGAGAGCCATGGCTGCATTCGATCTACTCTAATGAGCTACGAATCTCCGGGGAATAAGAATGCAAGGCTTATCCTGACCTCATCTTGCAGAGCGATAACATATGTCGGCAGCTCGGTGGCTGAGCAGGTTCGACCAGACGACCATCTCGCACCTTACTTGTTATATATCGCTTGACATAGGGTGAATTGCAAAAGCCCTTTTACTTCATGTAAGTAATACGGCACCTTCAATACCCGAGAGAGTAGCGTCAGCGAAGACGTTCTCGGGGCCGAAGTAGGCTCAGACAGGCGATCGCGAACCGGAACAGTGTAAAGAGTGCGCTATTCAACGCGTTTCGATGCTCTCAGAATTCGCATCGGTACCCATTCAAGACGGCAGAAGGTCGAACCGAGAATTTTCCAGTCACTGTAGAAGAACATGAACGTTTCGACGATTATCCTATAACGATATAAGAAGTTGGCAAGAAGAGAAGGCCAAATCTGGGAGAACTTGCCCAAGTTACATGAAGGAAGCTGTTCGATGTTCTACAGAAAGAACTGTTGTTCAAGGTGGGGGATAAGGGGTGTGCAATCTCGAGGTAGCAAGCTCCGTACTTCAGGTGGTGCGCTTCTACTTGAAAGCGAGTGTGATGTGATCATCACACATGTTCCGGACATGCGCTCGTGATACCGTCTCCAACGGCTTCACCCGCCGGCGCGGGAAGTACTTTGTCGCTTGAGACATCTGTAAGAACATATAATCTTCTTCTTCGAATCTGGGGAAACTCGATCTAAGATTCCACTTATCAAGGTTGAGATTTAAGTCCGTATACGACTATATGTATTGATATTGTCCCTATCGCTTAATGCTTGCGTCGCATCTTTAATGCTATGTCGATACCTGTCATGGCTAACAGCAACCTTACGGCTTTCTTCGCGTGAGCCTCTCTTGAAGACGAAATTTTATGCCTTCTTACGACGATTGACACTCTAGCAGCACTGCTCTTTCAGCACTTCCCAATGCGACAGATCTTTCGTTGCCCTTCGACCCGTCGCGCTACCCGCCTTCATTTCCCTATCGCTTGCAACTTGCCTCGATATCCGACAAGCCCGTCAGCAATGGTCAATTAGTGTATCACATCCTCTGGATCCTCATCACCGTCTGGCTCCGCGTCTACAATGCGCCCATTCTTGAAATTGAAGAACTAGACGATCCCTCGTTTCTACTTTATACCGTGATTCGTCCGATTTATACCTCTCCCCACCATATGAACTGGCAAACTCTGGGCTATGTACTCCTAGACGTCATCAGCCATCTCTTGGATGCAGTGCACTGGGGCTTTGCCCTTCAGATGATAATTTACGACACAGGTTTTCGGCCTGAAGCACCTGTCATCAACATGGTCGTTGGCTACGAGAGCAATGCCGAGACTTTAGTCAAGGGGATGCCAGAGAATAATGTGACAACAAGTGCAACGCCAAGCAGGCCCTACCTAGTCAACGGCAGTATACGTGCAGATGTGGAGTTCACCGGCACAAATATATCACGACGTAATATCATATACCTCTTCACGAAATTGCTGACGCTCGTATTCCGCCAAGACAGGAACGATCCGGTACCTCCGGCTGGGACTGGGACCTTAGTGACGCCTGACGCGAGTGCCAGGCTCCAGATCACCTCCATCAACAGTGGTCCTCATGGTTACGTATATCTTGTATCAGAAATGGCCCAAGGTATCATGGAGGTGCTATATCAATTTGCGAGGATAGATCGCTGGGAGAGCGCCACGACCGCGGTCACATATCATGAGTATCTGTTCTTCACTCTGACGCTAGACCAAGTGGGTTCAGGGTTGGATGGGCCCACTAACAGTGGTAACGGGACCGCTGTTGCTTGAATACTGGACCTCCGTCGCTACTTTAGTAAACAGAGAATCAAGAGGCGCTCTAGTGAGCTTTACTAAGGAGTCGACATATATTATGGCATGGTGATCGGTTTAGAATGGTTTCGAGGATACTCTTCACAGACCCCGGCTCGGCTTAACACGCGAACAAACGGCATAATCTCGCCACATTGTCAACCGTCCATTTGCTGCGTAGCGAATAGCGAGGTAACCAAGATAGAGGCATGAGGTAGTATCCTAAGGCACTTGAGGATTCAAAAGAGTTGGCAGATCCATCGTTATGACAATGGTGGGTGTGTCAAGAAATGGCGGGCCGAAAAGCGCGCGGTTATTAGCGGTTTCATGATCATGTAGATTTTAGCGCTTTCACAACGGTTGTCGCCCCTTGGCCTTATTTTTAGATCCCCGACCCCAACATCTGGCAAGATAAATTTGGTCAACTTTCGCATTTCGCTATTAAAATATATAGAATTAATTACTTATTACTCTAGACACTATGCGCTTTCTAAAATTGCTTTGCTTATAAGTTTTGATTACAAATTGCTAGAGTTATAGAAACTACATAGTTCGTTGACATATGTAACGCCCCTAGGGTAATAGGTGCCCAGGGCCCACCGGGCCAAAAGACCACAGTAATCGCGACCTGACGGGCGCGATATCACCTATTACACATATATACTAGGAGTGCTGCCCCTGCGCGCCCGGGGGGCGAGCCCGGCGGCATGACAACATATAAGAAGTTTAAGTCGATCTTTGTTTTTGAGATACGCTTCGAAACACAAAAACTTTGCAATCAAATAACTTTCTCAATGTTAATTTAAACTTTATCAAAGATATGCTGTTAAAAGTGCAAAGTCTACTCTATCAAACGTAAGATTTTGATAGTAATAAATCAAGAAATGCGAAAGTTGATCAAAAGCATCTTGCCAGAAGTTGGGATCGAAGATCTAAAAATAAGGCTAAGGGGCGACAACCGTTGTGAAAGCGCTAATTGCTTGGCGCACAAAAAATCGACTTTCCCCCCTCCCCCACCACATATACACCTTCATCAATTGAATAATAAGAAAAATCGAAAGAGTACAAAAGGAAGTACATATTACAACATAGCTAGCGCTCGAACTTGAGCAAGTTTAAGCAAGCTTCAATCGTGCCAGAGTCTATATAAAATATTGCCAAGCATTGCTCCAAAAGCTTAAACTACTTGAACACAATATAGAGCCTTCAATACTTCTTGTAAATGTCTCAAATTTGGAGCAAAGATATGTTATTATCTATAGTATCTATGTATTAAATTTTTAAGGTTATACTTTACTTTTGTTGAAGGTGTATACATGCTAGTGGGAGAGGAAAGTCGATTTTCGTGCGCCAAGCAATCTACATGATCATGAGACCGCTAATACCGACGTTGTCACGTGATCTCGCAACCTCCCAAGATAAAGTACTTACTTTACCTGACCATCCGACGAACCCACTTATCATGACGATAATCGCTCTCGTCATGTCATTCGGTCATTGAGAGCCGATATCACATTTCTGCCATGGGATATTTCAAGTCTCTAGCGCGATGACGCATGCATTGTGCTTCATTCTTTCGAATGAAGCCGTTGCCCGCATCCACGATGCTGTTCTATGCCTGGCAAAATTTGGAGAGCTCGTATCGCTTGAAGCCCGTCGTGATAGAGTGAGCACTCTTGTAGGATTCGTATGATTTCAGCACTCATTGCTTCGTAGCTTACAATGACCACGCTAAATTCCTCCCAATCCGCGTACGCGTCTTTCCGCCTGGACAAAAATCTCTTCTTTGAGAGCTACGACTATAATGTTGGTCAAGTTCAGGCTGAAGAGGCCAAGAAGGACGTGGATGCACGATTCACCTGCCAAGTATTTAACAAAGTATGAATAAATCTACGGCGAAGTACACTTGTTGACTCGACGTCGGCAGGCGCTGCTGTCAGTTTTCAGGGGCCGCCTGCTTGACAAGCGAAATGGAGATACGGCTGTCGAGCGATGCGAGGTCCACGTACAGGACCACAGCGAGAAGGCAGAATGCCGACTTGTGGTGAAAATGGTTTGCCGGCACGGTATGCGCCGTCCATCCTCTACCGCTCTCGTGCTCACGATTCAATGTCTTAAGGTGTAATCAAAACCTATAAACTCACGTATGAGTCGGTCGAGGTTGTGCATGCCGTGTTTAACAGAGACGCCGCGAGGAATAGATGGAGGATAGGAGCTCATGTGCTAAGGTCTTGGATCGAGTACTTTGGAGTCGGTACTGAACATCTCGACATCTGCTCGGAAAATGGGCGTGTATCATTCACGAGCTACACAGAAAAGATAATGAATGAAAGAGGTCTGCTGCGCAGTGGAGCTGGTTGTAGCAGGATCAGAAGGACTGATTGCTTACAGAGATACTGAAGCATCCCCTGCAGACATCCATTGCCATCGACGAACTAGACTTTGAGGAATTCGCTGTCGAAGAGAAGCTTCGAATCGGCATCAGTGTCAAAGACTTCAAGGCTATTGTCACCCACGCCGAAACGCTCAAAACGAGTATTAGCGCGCACTACTCGTATCCGACCCGGCCATTGCAGCTTACTTATCAAGGACATGGTATGCAATGTGATTTCACACTCATGACGATTGGCGAATACCGAGGTGGATCTGTCACCCCGGCTCCAACAAACATGCGAAACGGCTCAGTGGCAGTATCCGAGAGACAATCTTCTCGTCCGACCTCTCGTCCTCCCTCCCGACCGCTCTCACGACAGACGTCACGTCAGCCGTCCGAGCAGGCCGGCGATCATGAACAGCAAGCACCTAACCCCATGCCGCCACCGGCGGAACCAGCATCACGGAGCTTCGTCCGCGAGCTTCCCAGCCAGAGGTCGCAGAGGCCGTCGCCACCGCCCCCCAAGCCGAGCGTGGACACGCAGAGCTTGTTTCTGCCCGTTGATGACGATGAGGACGAGCGGAAATGGGGTGAGAGAGATTACGAGGAGGAAGAAGATACACTGGGCTGGAATGCGAATGCCAATGCTGTAAGTTACTCTAGCCCGCTTCTCAGTGACCATTCCCAATGTCCGTATTTAGGAAACTTTCTCCGCGAGCTTTCAAAGTCTTCGCCGAGATGAGGGTCAAGGTTCCAGACTTGAGCCATATCCAGCCTGGCTAGACGATACCGAGCAACGCGTAGCACCGACGCAGAAGATATCAGACGTAGGTCTTGTTGTCTTCTTAAAGAAGGTTTACGTTGACACAGTTCCAGATCCCATCAATCTTCGACTAGTGGCTCGAAGCGCTGACTTGGCACGCTCTTGTACGCCGCTCATAGCGCTTCGACTTGGGATCAACATTCTCTTCGGATGTTCCCTTCGGGCTTCACTCTTCCGTGGGCCTCAAACGCTCCAGCATCATTTCTCGCCCAACGCTACGCGCTGTAACCTCACCTCAAAGTTTCTCCCTCTGAGACAAAAAGGGTGACAAGCGCGCTCAAATTCGACTGTAGTTGGTCCCACCGCAGCGTCGGTAAGCCACTAGCTGAGATATTCGAAAGCCGTCCACATGAAGCTTGTGGCGCAGCCAGCAGCAATGCCCACGATTGGCGTAGATGCATCGATCAAAGACGGAATTATATCTCGGCCCTCGCCACTTACGTTGCCGTTCTCGTCCACCCTTGGCCCGCAATTACCGTGCTCGCCCCATCCCCAGGCTAGCACTCGTCCTGGACTGGTCAGCGCCAGAGTATGCTCACTTCCCACGGCGATCTGCTCGAAAGTTTCGCTCGTTGCTCCGCCACTGGAGTCAAGTTGTCCTCGATCATTACGGCCCCATGCGACGAGCCTATCGGTGTCAGTCAAGGCATGAATGCCTCCCCAATTGGAGCCGATGTCTTTCCAACCCTGCATGCAGGTCGATAGCTGTGCCCTGACTCCCCATTTGTTGGAACCTAACACGCAATGCCTGCCTGATCTTGGCTCACCTACAACATAGGAAAACTCCGAGCCACAAGTAACGCGTCTCATGAGTCTAAGTCCCTCAATTTGTCGTGGGTTACGGACAATCCCTATTGGTTCACCTAGTTGGGCATGCCGACCATGGCCCCATCCGTAGACATTACCGTCCGACAAGACTACGACCGTGTGCTTGATACCGCTAGCTATGTCGACAATGACCTCTTGGATTGGGGGGATTCTGGGAAGCTTTTCAAGATTTCTTGATTTATCTATGCCCGTACCAAGTTCCCCTTTTGGTCCGTTTCCAAAGCTGTACACTTCATCGTCAGAAGTCACAATTATGGAAGCTGCCCACGTAGCGGAGCAGAATTTGACTTTGGGAAATCCCGTAGGAAATCTGACTTCAGTAAAAGTCGCACATGTATTAGGCAAGTCTGCTGCTATGCTTGCACTTGATTTAATGCCCGCTTGACCATGAACATTAGATCCAGCAGAGAATACTCTACCGCTATCGAACAGCACCAAAGTATGATTGCCCCCAGCGGCGATCCTTTTGATAGTCCCAGGAGGATCGTTTTCGTCATATTGAAAGATGCACTGCTGAGCTTCTGATACATCGTCGTAATTTCCTATACCAAGTTGGCCGTGACCGTTTGAGCCGAGCGCATAGAGCATACTGCAATATCGACCTGCAATGATCGATGTTGTTCTGATGTGACCCTGTTGAAGGATGGGATTTCTTTACGTGGCTGGCCAATGAGAAGTCGCGAAATCTGGGCGGCCTACTAAGCGAGAAATTAGTGGCATTTCCAATCCGCACACACATCTGAACCTCGAGCAGTGTTCTTCAACAACGTCAACGTACGCAATACCGCAAACATGTCTGGCACACAGATGGTGCAGTGCTTCGGCAAGAAGAAGACTGGTAGGCCCAGCTAAAGTCCTGCGAAGTCATGGGTGCTAACAGCTTTCAGCAACTGCTGTTGCACACTGCAAAGTAGGTATTCTGGGAGGATTCAAGAAACCAAGTGGTCAAGGCGGCCACTGTACTAATGACCCTTCATCTAGGCGGGCAAAGGCCTCGTGAAAGTCAATGGCAAACCCCTCTCCCTCGTTGAACCTCAAATCCTCCGCTTCAAAGTACGACTTGCAGAACCCTCATACCACAGTCTATACATGTCCTGATTTGGTCTACACAGGTCTACGAGCCCCTCCTGATCGTCGGAGTTGACAAATTCGCGGGTGTTGATATCAGAGTGCGCGTTTCCGGCGGTGGTCACACATCTCAGATCTACGCTATCCGACAAGCCATCGCCAAGTCGATCGTGGCATACTACCAGAAGTACGTGGATGAGCATGCGAAGAACCAATTAAAGCAGGCACTCGTGCAATACGACAGGACACTGCTGGTGGCGGACAACCGAAGATGCGAGCCGAAGAAGTTTGGTGGACCTGGAGCGCGGGCGAGGTACCAGAAGAGTTATCGTTGAGCTGGGCTGGGGTGTTAATTGGGTGTGGCATGCTGTCAAGATTTGAGCATCAAGAAGAGCAACTGGAGCAGAGCAATACATGATCCACAAAGCGTCTTTGCTTCCATGTTCTGATATGATACGCGAGTTTCGTACAACGGACCTGCAGGTCGACAATTATCTCCGGTGCCATCGCTATGCCGTCAAACATGCCTAGGATACAGCTTCACAGCTCACCACTACAGGCGCGTAGTCGCCCGTCTCATCCTCGCCTTCCATCTCCTCCATCTCCATCTCAACCTGCTCCCCATCCTCCAACTCCAACATCCCCCTCCTAACAAACGAATCACTCAAATCCCAGCCATAGTCCCCCTTCAAAAACCCCTCCAACTGCTCCATCTCCAACTTAACATCCTCCCCCTCCCCCTCTCCAAACACCTCCCCCAACGTCCTCCTAAACCCCTTCAACAACCCCTTCAAATACGCTCCCCCCTCATCACTCATATCAAACAACCCCCCCTCCACATCCCCCCCCCTCTCCAACTGCCTCCTCAACCCCCCTACAAACCCCACAAACCAGCCCTCCCTCTCCCCCACCGCCCTCTTGCACGTAAGCACCAACCCTAACACCCGCTTCCACTCCTCCAAACACGAATAATTCCCCACCGTCACCACCATCAGAAAACACACTTCCATCTCCCCCATCACCACCTGGGGGCCCCCCCCCCCCCCCCCCCCCCCCCCCCCCCCCCAACCCCCCCCCCCCCCCCCCCCCCCC
>JAABUO010000343.1_pt1 | contig 99774 bp, 80 predicted proteins | sample 5559291 | NCBI WGS metagenome assembly JAABUO01 (sample SAMN10711878, study PRJNA513372) | rock metagenome | isolation source: Antarctica rocks | place: Antarctica: Victoria Land, Finger Mt sud
TCGGGGGAACCACGAGCAATCCGACGTTTGCGCCGAATGTGCGTGGGTTGGCGACGGGGGTGGGGGTGAGTGCGGCGGAGGGCTTGCTGCAGAAGAAGACGGGAAAGGCGACGCCGGATCGCGGGGTGGCGGGAGATCCGTTGAAGAATGCGCTGGGGGGGGTCTGTTCGGGAAGCATTAGGGCCCCCGTGCGGGGAGTTGCCGAACTCCCGTGTTCAACGCGGGGCGGCCGGCCTAACCCTATGGGCCCGCGCGCGGGGAGTTGCTGAGGTTTGCGAGGCTAGAGGAGGACGGCGCCGGTCAGGTCGGCGACGCGGTCGACGTGGTGGGAGGCGCACCAGCGGCGGAGGTTGTTGCTGATGTTTTCGACGGCGCGCGGGTCGGCGTAGCTGGCGGTGCCGACCTGGACGGCGGTGGCTCCGGCGAGCATGAACTCGACGGCATCGCGCTCGGTGAGGATGCCGCCCATGCCGAGGATGGGAAGGGCGACGGCCTGGTGGACCTCGTGCACCATGCGGACGGCGATGGGTTTGATGGCGGGGCCGGAGAGGCCGCCGGTGATGTTGGCGATGCGGGGGCGGCGGGTTTCGATGTCGATGGCGAGGGCGAGAAAGGTGTTGACGAGCGAGAGGGCGTCGGCTCCGGCGTCGGCGGCGACCCGCGCCATGAGGCCGATGGAGGTGACGTTGGGGGAGAGCTTGACGATGAGGGGAAGGCGGCAGACGGCCTTGGCGCGGGAGACGAGCTCGTAGAGGAGCTCGTGGTTGGTGCCGAAGACCATGCCGCCGTGCGAGGTGTTGGGGCAGGAGGCGTTGAGCTCGAGCATGCTGACGCCTCGGGCGTCGTTGAGTGCCTGGATGACCTCGAGGGAGTCTTCGATGGTGAAGCCGAAGACGTTGACAATGGTGACGAGGCCTTGGATGCGGCGGAGCTCCGGGAGTTTTTCTTCGATGAAGGCGCGCACGCCCATGTTCTGGAGGCCGATGGAGTTCATCATGCCGGCGGCGGTTTCGATGACGCGGGGGGCGGGGTTGCCGGCCATGGGCTCGCGCGAGAGGCCCTTGGTCACAAAGGCGCCGATGCGGTCGAGCGCGAGGATGTCTTCGAACTCGACGCCGTAGCCGAAGGTTCCGCTGGCGGCGATGACGGGGTTCTGGAGCTGGACGCCGGCGACCGTGACGCGCATGTCGGGAGGTGAGTTGGGGGACCTGTTGAGCCTGGCGAGCGGACGTGGTGCGGGCGGTGCCATGGGTTCAGTGTAGCGGGGTTGCGGGGGCGGGGGTGCTCGGGTGGTGAGGCGCACGTCGGGTAATGAGGAGCAACTCGGGGTGGTGAGGCGGGGAGGGAGCCTGGACGGCTCCCTCCGCTGCCGTGGGACGTGTTTGCTCGTGGATGCGGCTGGTTTCCGGTTAGAGCGCCAGCCGGCGGCGAGCGACGCCGACGAGACCGAGCAGGCCGGTTCCCAGGAGGGCGAGGCTCGCTGGCTCCGGGGTGACGGTGGAGTTGATGGAGGCGATCTGACGGTTGCCGCTCAGGGGTTGAACTGCGGGATCGTTACTGCCGATACGGATGGACTCATGCGCTCCGTTGAAGTCGTCGCAGCCGCCACTTACACCCTGGAAGCAGAGGAAGTCGGTATGCGCTCCGATAAACGGGCTCTGGAAGACGAACAGGGGAAAGATGTCGACGCCGTTTACGACGGACTTGGCTGTGTCGAAGTTGAAGAACAGGCCGGAGTCGCTCGCGGTGACGGAGTTTCCCTGGATGAGCTCCTGGGAGTTGTCTGGGGTAATGGTGAGGGTCTGGGCGCCGTCGTTGAGCGTGAGGTTGTAGCCGGTGATGTCGTTGGAGGCGAGGACGCCGGAGTTGAAGTCGGTGGTGATGGTTCCGGTGACGCTGAAGTTGGGGAAGTGATCGTTGAGGTTGTAGGTGAAGCTGGCCGCATGGGCCAGAGCGGGAAGAACCAGGAGAGACGAGGCAGCAAATATGTCGCGAAGACGCATAGGAGGACCTTTCAAGTGAAGCAAAGAGAGAGCTTTGGAAGCTACAATGTGCACTTTCGCAGCCAAACGAGGTGCACCAAATACGGGCAGTTGCAGATGCTGCGACTGGCGATGCTGCAGAGAGTTGCAGGCGAAGTGCGGAACAGGCCTGCGCGGGCTGGGATTTCCTGGGTGACGACAGGGAGAGGTCCTCCCGGCGATGCGCCGGGTGTGCGGAGGCGGCCTTATGGCCGGATGATCTCCGTGAGGACGCGGCCGACGGAGTTGGAGGGAGCGTTGACGCCGAGGATGGCGGCGAGGGTGGGGGCGATGTCGACGGGGGCGACCTGCTCGCGGTAGTAGCCGGGGAGGAAGGCGGCGCCGAAGAGGCCGAGGGGGACGTGGCGGTCGTAGCTCCAGGGGGAGAAGTGGGTGGTCTGGATGCCGGTGAGGAGCTCCATCTGGAAGGGATTGGGAATGAGCATGACGTACCAGCCGCCGTGGGCGGTGTAGCTGTGGGCGATGAGGCGGCCGAAGCCGGTAGGGGGGAGCTTGCCGGCGGCGAGATCGACGCGGGAGCGGAGGAAGGCGACGGAGGGGTCGGGGTCGAGGCGGGACTCGGCGAAGGTTCGTGTAGCCTCGAGGGTGGCGTTGGTGCTCCGTGGGCGGGGGGGTGCGCCGAGGCTGGCGATGACGGTGGGCGCGGCCTCGGTGAAGGCGTTCTCGGCGTCGACCTCGGAGATATTGGCGGCCTCGAAGGGACGCGGGTCGAGGGCGATGTAGGGGAGTTCGAGGGCGGGCAGGAGGTATTTCGTCTTCTTGCCGGGCGAGAAGCGGGTGTTGAGGGCGTCGTTCATACGGTTGGCGAAGATTTGGAGGTCGAGGCGGCCGGCGTCGATGCCGAGACGGGCGGACTGCTGGGGGATGGGCGGGATGCCGTGGTCGGCGGTAAGGGCGACGACCACGTTGGCGAGGCCGACCTTTTTGTCGAGGTAGGAGAAGAAGGCGTTGAGGTCGCGGTCGAGGCCGAGGACCATGTCGCGCTGCTGGGGGGAGTCGGGGCCCATTTGGTGGCCCATGATGTCGTTGGCGGAGAGGGAGATGGTGAGGACGTCGGTGACGGAGTTCGCGCCGAGCTTTTCGTTGTCGATGAGGGCGCGGGCGAAGTCAAGCTCGTAGCTGTTAGCGGCGGGGGTTCGGCCGACGAGGGCGTAGAACTGGGAGGTTTGGTCGAGGCCGGAGTCTTTGACGGCTTGGGCGGGACGGGGTCCCCGGTTGAAGGCGGCGGCCCAGGCGGGGAGCTCGGGCAGGTAGAAGGTAGAGGTGACGAAGCGGCCGGTGACGCCATCGATCCAGAAGGCGGCGTTGGCGGTCTGACCGGAGGGGAGGATGGAGGCGCGGTCTTTGAGCGAGACGCCGAAGAGGCGGGCCTTGCCGGAGGTGGCGAGGCGGACCTCGTCGCCGAGGGTGGAGGCGTGGAGGTTGCGGGGCGAGGAGCCGATGCGGGGGGCGGCGGGTGGGACGGCGGGCGGGGGCGGGACGGGGAGGTCGTCGAAGGAGCCGACGAGGCGGTAGCGCTCGTCCTCGACGGAGGAGACGGGGCGGTCGGTGTTGCGGGCGAGGTCCCACCACTCGTTGGAGCCGATGCCGTGTCCGTCGGTGTAGGCGCCGGTGCCGATGGTGGCGTGGCCGGGGGCGGTCTTGGTGTTGGCGTAGTCGAAGTAGCAGGAGTTGAAATAGGCGCCGCGCTTGAGGAAGAGGTTGAAGCCGTTGGGGGTGGTGAGGTCGTCGCGGAAGCGGTCGAGGTAGTCGCCGCGGAACTGATCGATGACGAGGAGGATGACGAGTTTCGGGGTGGCGTGGTAGGCGTCTGCGCGGGCGGGGGTGGAAAGGGCGAGAAGGAGGGCAAGGAGGGCGGCGGCTGGATGGCGCATGTGCGGATAGGGTACATGGGGGATGTTGCGGGGGCGTTGCGGTGGAGGGCGAGGGCGGCTACCGAGGCGGCGGCTGTTAGCGAGGAGGCTGCGAGGGATGGTCCGGCAGGGTCGGTGAGCCGGGCGAGGGCGGGTGAGGACGGTAGAATGTGCGCATGCTGGATTTGGGGTTTGTGCGGGGGAATCTGCCCCTGGTGGAGGAGCGGCTGCGCGCGCGCGGGATGGATGCGGCGGCGGTGCTGGGGGATTTCGCGCGGGTGGATCGGGAGCGGCGGGAGCTAATCACCGAAGCGGAGACGCTGAAGGCGCAGCGAAATTTGCTGACTGGGGAGATTGCGAGGCTGCGGAAGGCGGGTGAGGATGCGAGCGGACCGACGGAGCAGACGCGGGGCTTGAAGGAGCAGGGGGAGGCGCTCGAGGAGCAGGCGGCGACGGCGGATGGGCGGCTGTGGGAGATGATGCAGACGCTGCCGAACCTGCCGCGCTCGGAGGTGCCGGTGGGGCGGAGCGAGGGGGACAACGTCGAGGAGAAGGTGTGGGGGGAGAGGGCGGGGTTCGACTTCCCTGCCCTTCCATTTACACCGTTGCCGCATTGGGAGATTGGGGAGCGGTTGGGGGTGCTGGACTTTGAGCGGGCGGCGAAGATCTCGGGGGCGCGGTTTGTGGTGCAGTTTGGGCAGGGGGCTCGGCTGGAGCGGGCACTGGCGAACTTTATGCTCGACCTCCATACGAAGGAGCACGGGTATACGGAGGTGCTGCCACCGTTCATGGTGAACTCGAAGAGCCTGTATGGGACGGGGCAGCTGCCGAAGTTTGCCGAGGACCTGTTTGACTGTACCGATAGGTCGGGGGAGGACGGGGGCGGGTATGTGCCGGGCGAGTACCGGGACAACGATCACTGGATGATTCCGACGGCGGAGGTTCCGGTGACGAACCTGTTTCGGGACGAGACGATGGACGAGGCGGAGCTGCCGGTGAGCTTTACGGCGTATACGCCGTGTTTCCGGAGCGAGGCGGGGAGCTACGGGAAGGATGTGCGGGGGATGATCCGGCAGCACCAGTTTCAGAAGGTGGAGCTGGTGAAGTTTGTGCGTCCGGAGGACTCGGACGGGGCGCATGAGCGGCTGACGCGGGATGCGGAAACGGTGCTCGAGCGTTTGGGGCTGCCGTACCGGCGGATGCTGCTGTGCACGGGCGATATGGGGTTTGCGTCGGCGAAGACGTTTGACCTGGAGGTTTGGCTGCCGGGGCAGGGGCTGTACCGGGAGATCTCGAGCTGCTCGAACTTTGAGGCGTTCCAGGCGCGGCGAGCGAATATCCGGTACAGGCCGGCGGGGGCGAAGGCGGGCGGGAAGAAGAGCGAGTTTCTCCACACGGTGAACGGGAGCGGCCTGGCGGTGGGGCGGACGTACCTGGCGGTGCTCGAGAACTACCAGCAGGCGGACGGGACGGTGCGGGTGCCGGAGGCGCTGGCGCCGTATATGGATGGGGAGACGGTGATTGGGAGGCACACGGGGCGGAGCGCTCGCGTGGCCGCAGGGGAGACGACGGCTGTGCGGGAGGGAAGTTAGGCGATGTTGACGGTGCTGCGCAGATATCTGTTCTGGACGTATGAGCGGGGGAGTTTTCACTATGACGTGATGGTGACGCTGATCCTGCTGTTTCTGTTTGTGGCTCCGCGGCTGATCGACTTCAAGGACAAGCCGGTGGAGACGGTGGCGTTTCATCCGAGCGAGGTGCTGGTGCGGAGCGTGGGGAACAGCAACGGGAGCAGCCGGTTCCGGTACCAGGTGCGCGCGGAGGATATGGGCCGGGTGTCGACGGATGGGGAGCGGAGGGCGGCGATGCTGCGGGTGATCGAGCCGATCTCGGGCGAGGTGACGCTGGAGAAGTATGACGAGGTGAAGGATGCGAGCGGCAAGGTGATTGCGTATGACGCCTGGGTAATCCGGTAGGGACGTGGCGCCGGTGAGAGACATTCGGTGGGGAGAGGTGTTGAGGAGAGGTATGAGGACGATGCGGATTTGCGGTTTGGCGATGGCGGTAGCGGTTCTGGCGGGTGGGACGGTGGGAGCGCAGACGAAGCCGGTGGGAGCGCAGACGAAGCCGGCGGGAGCGCAGACAAAGGCGGCGGGAGCGCAGGCGGAGGCAGCGGGAGCGCAGACAAAGGCCGCGGGAGCGCAGACGAAGGCAGCGGGAGCGCAGCCGGAGACGACCCCGGCGGGGCTCGAGGCAGTGCTGCGGCAGATGGATGCGGCGAGTACGAGGTTTCGGTCGGCGGAGGCGGATTTTCGGTGGGACCTGTTCCAGAGGGTGGTGCGGGAGACGACGACGCAGACGGGGACGATCTACTTCCTGAAGAACGGGAGTGCGCTGCAGATGGGGGCGAAGGTGGCTCCGCCCGAGGCGAAGACGGTGGAGTACAAGGGCGCGAAGCTGACGCTGTTCGACCCGTCGCAGAACCACGTGACGGAGATCAGCGCGGGCGCGAACCAGGCGACGTATGAGGGCTTTCTGACGCTGGGGTTCGGTGGGAGCGGAAAGGATCTCGAGAAGGCGTGGACGATCACGGATCAGGGGTCAGAGCAGATGAGCGACGGAGCCGGCTCAGAAAAAGGGAGTGTGACGGTGGAGAAGCTGGACCTGGTGTCGAAGGATCCGAATGCGCGGAATACGTTTACGCATGTGACGATCTGGGTGGATCCGGTGCGCGGGATCTCGCTGAAGCAGATGTTTTTTACGCCTGCGGAGGATGTGCGGACGGCGGTGTATACGCATATCCGGTTCAACGAGAAGGTGGATCAGAGGAAGTTTGCGATCAAGACGGATAAGAAGACGACGTTTGACCGGCGGTGAGGGGTGGGCTCTTAGCTCTCAGATCGGACGCGGCTTTTGCTAGGCTGGGTGGCGCGGAAGGGGAGCTTTGCTTCTACGTGGGGTCGCGGCGAACTAGGGCGGCGATGCCGAGGGTGAGGATGGGGAAGAGTTCGAGGGTGTAGCGGGGTTCGGAGTTGTCGAGGGTGAGCAGGAGGGCGCAGCGGAGCAGGATGAAGGCGATCATGGACCAAGCGATGACACGGGTGGGATCGTGCTGACGACGGACCCAGCGGGAGAGGCCGAGGGCACCGGCGAGGAGCCAGGCGAGGTTGAGGGCGGCGTAGGCGAGGGCGAAGGCGGTTTGGGCGGGGTGCTCGGGGGCGCGCCACCAGGCGAGCGGGATGGGGAGCATCTCGATGCGCGGGCGGAGGAGCATGTTGGCGAGGCGGGCGAGGGGGAGCGCGACCCAGTAGCGGACGGGATGGGCGCGGATGCGGTCAGTGGCGAGGCTGTGGAAGCGGGCTTCGAGCTCGGGTGAGGGCTTGGCGGTGAGGTTGTAGTCGTGGATGAGGGCGGCGGTCTCGGCTGCCTGTGCGGGTGTGTCGAAGGCGCGCGGGGGGATCTCGCTAAAGGAGAGGGGGGCTCCGTCGTAGTTCCAGTAGAGGTCCTCGGTGGAGGCGAAGTCGATGCCCCAGGTGCGGAACCAGAGGTCGAAGCCGGCGGGGGTGGGCTCTCCGGGGTCGACGGCGGAGCGCGGGGCGAGCGGCTGAAAGACGTGGAAGGTGCGGGCGTTGCGGATGGTCCAGGGGACGAGCGGAAGGAGGACGCAGAGGGAGGCGGCGAGGGCCGGGGCCAGGGCGGAGCGGCGGGGGGTGGAGGCGGAGCTTTGCGGGTGGGTGGCGCTGATCCAGTTGATCCAGGTGATCCAGAGGACGGCGGGGAGGACGGCGGCGGCGAGCAGGCCCTGCTCGGGGCGGAGCAGGAGGGCGGCGGCGAGGGCGGCGGAGAGGATCCATAGCCAGCGGTTCCAGGGTGTCCATCGCGCGGGAGGACGGGCGGGGGCAGAGGCGTCAGGGCACCAGCGGGCGAGGGCGTAGAAGGCGACGGTGATGGTGGCGAGGGTGAGGGTTTCCGTGAGGGCGGCGGCGACGTAGCTGGCGGTGAAGGGGCAGAGCGCGGCGAGGAAGAGGGCGAGGACGCCGGCGCGGGGGCCGAAGAGGCGGCGGGCCAGGGCGGCGAGGAGGAGGGCGGCGGCGAGGTCGACGACCAGTTGCACGAGGAGGACGGCGGTGTAGTGCTCCGCGCCGAAGAGGTGGAAGCAGAGCAGGAGGAAGAGGGGGTAGCCGGGGAGTCGGATGAGGGTGGGGGTGGGTGGGAGCGGCGGCTGCGAGAAGCCGTAGATGCCGTATTGCCTCCAGCTGAGGGCGATGTCGCCGTAGATGAAGGTGTCGCCGCTGACTGTGGGGGCGTAGTGGATGAATGCGAGGCGGAGGCAAGCGCCGAGTGCGACGGCGAGAGAGACGCGCAGCCAAGACCTTGCTCGTGCCTGGATCATTTCCCAGCATGATACTGTGCGTGAGGTTGGCGCGGGTGCGTGAGGCGGGCATGCCGCTGGCTGCGTCGATGAGCTGACGGCCCGGATGACCGTTGACTGTGACGGTGTGGGTGCATACGATTGCACAGAAAGAGGTTGCAGCGGTCCCCAAAGTTCCAAACATGAACAAACAGGTTTTCTTTGATCCGCAACGAAAGCGTTGGAAGCGGCTGCGCCGGATTTTGGACGTCCTTGCCTTGGCGGGTCTGGTTCTGGGAACGATCTTTCTGATTGGCCTGTTGCGGATCAAGCCGCTGCCCGAGCTTCTGCTGGAGACGACGAAGCGCAACTACCGGACGTTGTCGAACCCGCCGGTGGTGACGAAGACGGCGCAGAAGCTGCTGCGACGGTCGGCGCACCGAAAGACTGACACGCGACCATCGGATATTCCGTTGAACTCGGGCGAGGGTTTGCGGGCGGCGTACTACGTCGAGGATGATCCGGCGAGCTACTCGTCGCTGAAGCAGCACATCAAGCAGATCGATCTGCTGTTCCCGGAGTGGCTCCATGTGGTGACGCCGGAGGGGGGGCTGACGTCGTACACGATCGATAACCGGGCGTACGCGGTGGTGGACGGCGCGGGCGTGCACGAGGTGGACCGGGAGCAGAAGGTCAGGCGGGTGATCGAGCAGTCGCGCCAGGATACGGAGATCTTTCCGCTGGTGAACAACTATGACCCGGTGAAGGGCGTGTTTCTGGCGTCGGTGGGCGACTTTCTGATGAACGAGGGATCGCGGGCGAATTTTATCCGGCAGATCGACCGGCTGATGGCGGCGAACCCGGACTACCGCGGGATCTCGATCGACCTGGAGGAGATTCCGGACTCGGCGCAGACCGGGTTCGACGCCTTGATTGCGGCGCTGTACGCGGACTTCCAGGGGCGCAAGCTGCGGCTGTATGTGAACACGCCGGTGGGCGATGACAGCTTCAGCCTGAAGTTCCTGGCGGATCACTCGGACGGCTTGCTGATGATGAACTACGACCAGCACCAGACGGGGAGCGGGCCGGGGCCGATCGCGGCGCAGGACTGGTTTGTGGCGAATCTCGAGAATGTGCTGAAGGTGGTGCCGAAGGAGAAGGTGATCTGCGCGCTGGGCAACTACGGGTATGACTGGGTGACGGAGATGCCGGCGGCGGAGGTGAAGGGAAAGGCGGGTCGGGCGAAGGGGAGGCCGGCGAAGGGGCCGGCGGTGGCGGCGCCGAAGGTGTTGCGATCGCAGAACCTGTCGACGCAGGACGCGTGGCAGGCGGCGTCGGACTCGGAGTCGCAGGTGGAGCTGGACGGCGACTCGCTGAATGCGCACTTCGCGTACGACGATGAGGACGCGCATGTGCGGCACCAGATTTGGTTTCTGGACGCGGTGACGGCGCTGAACGAGATGCGGGCGGCGCGGGCGCTCGGGATCCAGACGTATGCGCTGTGGCGCCTGGGGCAGGAGGACAACTCGCTGTGGAGGGTGTGGGACTCGCCGACGCAGCGTGACCCGGTGAAGGAGCTGGCGCAGGTGGAGCCGGGGTACGACGTGGACGTGGAGGGCGAGGGGGACATTCTGCGGGTGACGCGGAAGCCGCAGATGGGGCACCGGACGGTGGAGATGGATGACGATAAGAATGTGCCGCCGCAGTTTCGGTCGGTGACGGATGAGTCCATGGACTCCTACCCGCTCTCGTACACGGTGGAGCAGTACGGCTACCACCCGAGGCAGGTGGCGCTGAGCTTCGACGATGGTCCGGACGCGGAGTGGACGCCGAAGATCCTGGACATTTTGAAGCGGTACAACGTGCGGGGCACGTTTCTGATGATCGGCGAGGAGGCGGAGAACAACGTCGGGATTCTGCAGAGGGCGAACCGGGAAGGGCATGAGATCGGCAATCATACGTTTACGCATCCGGACATCAGCGAGATCTCGAACCGGGCGCTGGACCTGCAGCTGAATGCGACGGAGCGGCTATTCGGATCGAAGCTGGGGCTGCAGCCGCTGTACTTCCGGCCGCCGTACTCGATCGACCAGGAGCCGGATACGAACGACCAGGCGGCGCCGGTGGACCGGATCCAGGGGTTGGGGTATGTGATTGTCGGGAACAAGATCGACACGAACGACTGGGATGAGCATCCGCGGAAGTCGCCGAAGGAGATCACGGATAGCGTGTTTGAGCAGATCGATGCGATGAAGGATCGGCCGTGGGCGCGGGGGTCGATCATTCTGCTGCATGACGGCGGTGGCGACCGGTCGGCAACGGTGGCGGCGCTGCCGACGCTGATTGAGGCGTTGCGAGCGCGCGGGTTTGAGATTGTTCCGGTGTCGCAGCTGCTGGGCAAGACCAGGGCGCAGGTGATGCCGGCGCTGACGCCGAAGCAGCGGTGGCAGGCGCGGGCGGACTCGGTGGCGTTTTTTCTGTTCGCGTTCTTCAACCACTTTGTGGTGGGCGTGTTCTTTGTCGGGGACGTGCTGATGAGCGGGCGGCTGATCCTGATCGGGCTGTTTGCGATTGTCGACCGGTTCCGCAAGCGGCAGAACTTCGCGACGGCGGAGTACGAGCCACGGGTCGCGGTGCTGATCCCGGCGTACAACGAGGAGAAGGTGATCGCGCGGACGGTGCGATCGGTGATGATGTCGAGCTACAAGAATATTCGGATCGTGGTAATCGACGATGGGTCGAAGGACCGGACGTTTGACGTGGTCGAGGAGATGTATGCCAAGGATATCGAGTCTGGCCGGCTGACGCTGCTGACGAAGCCGAACGGAGGAAAGGCCGAGGCGCTGAACTTCGCGCTGGAGCGGACGGAGGAGGAGATCTACGTCGGCATCGATGCCGACGGGGTGATCGCGCACGATGCGATTGGGCGGCTGGTGTGCCACTTCGCGAATCCGAAGATCGGGGCGGTCGCGGGCAATGCGAAGGTGGGCAACCGGGTGAACCTGTGGACGCGGTGGCAGGCGCTCGAGTACATCACGAGCCAGAACTTTGAGCGGCGCGCGCTGGACCTGTTCGACGTGGTGATGGTGGTTCCGGGGGCGATTGGGGCGTGGCGGACGGCAGCGGTGAAGGCGGGTGGGGGATACCACTCGAACACGGTGGCGGAGGATGCGGACCTGACGATGAACCTGCTGGAGCAGGGCTACTCGGTGATCTATGAGGACCAGGCGCTGGCGTTTACGGAGGCTCCGGTTGACATGGACGGGCTGATGCGACAGAGGTTTCGGTGGTCGTTCGGGATCCTGCAGGCGGTGTTCAAGCACAAGGGAGCGATCACGAAGCATCGCGCGATGGGTCTGTTCGCACTGCCGAATATCCTGATCTTCCAGATCCTGCTGCCGCTGGTGTCGCCGCTGATCGACCTGATGTTTGTCGCGGGCGTGATCCACTACTTCGTCGACCGGTACTTCCATCCGGAGGCGGCTTCGACGGCGAGCTTCTACAAGCTGCTGACGTTCTTTGCGGCGTTTCTGGTGATCGACTTCATGGCTTCGGCGCTGGCGTTTGCGCTGGAGCGGAAGCATCCGGCGAGCAAGGGCGATGGGTGGCTGCTGTTCCACATCTGGATTCAGCGGTTCTCGTACCGGCAGGTGTTTTCGGTGGTGCTGTTCAAGACTTTGAAGCGGGCGATCGACGGGAAGCCGTTCAACTGGGACAAGCTGGAGCGGACGGCGCAGATGTCGCGGGCGACGGAGCAGTTGACGGAGACCTGAGGCGGCGGTGTGGATGATGGGCGGCGGATCGGTCTAGAATCTGAGATATGTCCAGCACACTCTCGACCGCGCCGCCCGTTGCCTCTGTCTCGCTGAAGCCATTCGTCAACGAGGCATTGATCGACTTTACGAGGGCGGACAACCGGCGGGCGATGGAAGCGGCGCTGCGGCAGGTTACAGGCGAGCTGGGGCACGAGTATGACATGGTGGTGGGCGGCAGGCGACTGCGGACAACGGAGAAGATTACGTCCAGGAATCCGGCGCGACCGGCGCAGGTGATCGGGGTGCACCAGGCGGCGGGGCCGGAGCATGCGGACGATGCGATGGCGGCAGCGACCGAGGCGTTCGCGAGCTGGAGCCGGCTGCGGATGGCGGAGCGGGTGGAGTATCTGCTGCGGGCGGCGGCGCTGATCCGGGAGCGCAAGTTCGAGTATTGCGCGTGGCTGACGCTTGAGGTGGGCAAGAACTGGGCGGAGGCGGATGCGGATGTGGCGGAGTGCATCGACTTCCTGGAGTTCTACGCGCGGGAGGCGCTGCGGCTGGCGGGGGCGACGACGCCGATCCAGCTTCCAGGAGAGCGCAACCAGCTGCGGTACATCCCGCTGGGGACGGGGGTGGTGATCTCGCCGTGGAACTTTCCGTTCGCGATTATGGCGGGGATGACGGCGGCGGCGATCGTGTGCGGAAACACGGTGGTGCTGAAGCCCTCGGTGGATGCGCCGACGATTGCGGCGCGGTTTTTTACGCTGCTCGAGGAGATCGGGCTGCCGGACGGTGTGGTGAACCTGTGCCAGGGAGCGGGGCCGGGATTTGGAAGTGCGATTGTGGAGCACCCGAGGACGCGCTTCGTGGCGTTTACGGGATCGAAGGCGGTGGGCCTCGAGATCCATGAGCGTGCGGCCAAGGCCAAGCCGGGACAGATCTTTATCAAGCGGACGGTCCTGGAGATGGGGGGGAAGGACTCGATCATTGTGGAGGCGGACTGCGATCTCCATGCGGCGGTGGAGGGTGTGGCGCTGAGCGCGTTCGGGTTCAGCGGGCAGAAGTGTTCGGCGTGTTCGCGGGTGATCGTGGAGGAGAGCGTGTACGACGTGTTTTGCGACCGGCTGCGGGAGCGGGTGGAAAAGATCAAGGTTGGCGATCCGGCGGAGAACTTTTACGGTGGGCCGGTGATCAGCGAGATCTCGTTCCGCAAGGTGCTGGGATACATCGAGGTGGGCAAGACGGAGGGGCGGCTGCTGACGGGGGGCGAGGCGTTGGAGACGGGGGATGGCGGGTACTTCGTTGCGCCGACGGTGTTTGCCGATGTGGCGCCGGGCGCGCGGATCGCGCAGGAGGAGATCTTCGGGCCGGTGCTGGCGGTGATCAAGTCGAGGGATTTTTCGGAGGCGCTGGGGATTGCGAACAACACGGAGTATGGCTTGACCGGGGCGGTTTATTCGAGCTCGCGGGAGAAGCTGGAGCGGGCGCGCGAGGAGTTCCACGTGGGCAACCTGTACTTCAACCGGAAGTGCACGGGAGCGATGGTGGGAGCACATCCGTTTGGGGGGTTCAATATGAGCGGTACGGACTCCAAGGCGGGCGGGCCTGACTACCTGCTGCTGTTTACGCAGGGCAAGAGTGTGGCGGAGAAGGTGGGCTTTGCGGGGGAGCGGGCGGAGGAGCAGGAGCAGCGGATGGGCCTGTAGGATTGCCGCCGGAGGGGAACCAGACCGGGGGGCCTGGCCTTAAGGTAGGGCCAGGGCCTCCCGTGTGGAGGCCCTGGCTGCACCCGAGATCGAAGGCAGAAAGATCAGGCGCTTTTCATTTGCAGCAGGTTTCCGACCTTGGCGGCCTCTTCGGCGAGGACCTTGTGGTGGATGGTGAAGAGGGCAAGCTCGAGGCGGTCGGAGACGCCGGTCTTGTCGTAGATGGCGCGCAGGTAGTTTTTGATGACCTGCTCCTTGGTGCTGAGTTGAAGGGCGATGTCCTTGTTTTTGCAGCCCTGGACGATGAGGGCGACGATCTGCATTTCCTTGGGGGTGAGACGATCGCGGACGCGGGCGCCGACGCTGTCGGGGTTCTGGATGGTGGTGACGTTTGCGGAGGCGATGGAGCGCTGCCCGCGGGTGACGCGGCGGACGCAATCGACGAGGTCATTTCCGGCGACGCTGCGGAAGACGACGCCGTGAAGTAGACGGGTGACGGCATCGGGGATCTCCTCGTTGTTTTCGGCGATCAGGATGGCGCGGCTGCCGGCGGCGCTGATGCGCTCAAGCAGGGCGGGGATCTCCTGCTTCATACCGGTGGCGAAAAGAACGACGACCCCGTGATGAGCTTCGACCGCGGCGGCGAGTTTGGTGGCGTCTTCGCACTGGGCGATAAGGCGGATGTCGTCTTCAAGGGCGAGGACGCGTGCGGCGCCTGCGCGAAAGATGGCCTGGTTGTCAGCCAAGATGAGTCGTGTCACTGATGTAGCCTCCCGCCGTTGGCAAAATCTCCGGCAACTAGGGTATCGGCGTAGTGGGGAGCGCCCATGAAGACTGTACCCAATCCGGACAGCTACAGCGCATCGACGGGATAACACCTTTGTTGCAGAAGGGTTTTCTGCACCGTTGGGGTCGATCCGCTATCGAATCCATAGATGTAACGCAGCGGGACGCCGAGTGGATGCCCCTCTTCTCGGAAATGTTCCTCTCTACGTATAACTAGATGTATGGCCAAGCCCGTTCTACTTGCGATCGACGACGACACCAGCGTTCTTGAAGCTGTGGTTCAGGACCTGCGCCGGAAGTACGGCGAGCACTACCGGATTGTGCGGGCGGCTTCGGGGCAGGCGGCGCTCGATATCTGCCGGCAGTTGAAGGAGCGCGGGGATGTGGTGGCGCTGTTTCTCTCGGACCAGCGGATGCCGGGGATGTCGGGTGTGGAGATGCTGCAGCAGGCGATGCCGATCTACCCGGAGGCGAAGCGGGTGCTGCTGACCGCGTATGCGGACACGGAGGCGGCGATCCGGGCGATCAACTCGGCCAAGATTCACTACTACCTGAACAAGCCGTGGGATCCGCCGGAGGAGAAGCTTTACCCGGTGCTTGACGACTTGCTGGAGGCGTGGAAGCAGGGGTACAAGCCGCCGTTTGAGGGGATTCGGGTGATTGGGATGCGGTGGTCGGCGACGGACCACGCGGTGCGGGACTTCCTTTCGCGCAACCGGATTACGTACCAGTGGCTGAATCCGGAGAGCTCGCCCGAGGCTGGGGGGCTGTTGCGGGAGAAAGGGATCGACGACGCGAAGCTGCCGGTGGTGCTGTTTGGGGATGGAACGGCGCTGGTGCAGCCGTCGACGACGGAGCTGGCGGCGAAGGTGGGTCTGCGGACCGAGGCCAAGCAGGAGTTTTACGATGTCGTGGTGATTGGGGCGGGGCCGGCCGGGCTGGCGGCCGGGGTGTATGGGGCGTCGGAGGGTTTGCGGACGCTGATCGTCGAGGCGGAGGCGCCGGGCGGGCAGGCGGGGTCGAGCTCGCGGATTGAGAACTACCTGGGTTTTCCGCAGGGGCTGAGCGGCGAGGAGCTGGGCAAACGGGCCTATATCCAGGCGCAGCGGCTGGGAGCGGAGTTCCTGACGCAGAGGGTGACGTCGATCCGGTCAGAGAACCAGTACCACATCGTCCGGATGGAGGACGGGCGCGAGGTGACGTGCCATGTATGCGTGATCTCGACGGGGGTGTCGTACTTGAAGCTGGCGATACCGGGGGAGGATCGCTTCAGCGGGGCCGGGATGTACTACGGCGCGGCGCAGACGGAGGCTCTGTCGTGCACGGACGAGGAGGTGTACATCGTGGGTGGAGCGAACTCGGCCGGGCAGGCGGCGATGCACTTTTCGCGCTATGCCTCGAAGGTTCGGATGCTGGTCCGAGGGGATTCATTGCGTAAGAGCATGTCGAAGTATTTGATCGACCAGATTGAGGCAACGTCGAACATTCTGGTTGAGACGAGGACGGAGCTGGCGAGCCTGTCTGGGGATGGGCATTTAGAGTGCATGACGTTGAAGACGCCGAAGGGGGAGGAGGCGCGGCCGGCGAGCTCGGTATTTATTTTTATCGGCGCGGCTCCGAAGACGGAGTGGCTGCCGAAGGAGATTGCGCTGGATGAGAAGGGGTTTGTGCTGGCCGGACCGGATTTGAAGTTGAAGCGGGCGGAGGCGTGGAAGCTCGACCGTGAGCCGTATCTGCTGGAGACGAGTGTGCCGGGGATCTTTGTGGCAGGGGATGTGCGGTTCAACTCCGTGAAGCGATGCGCGTCGGCGGTTGGCGATGGCTCGATTGCGATTCAGTTTGTGCACCAATATCTCGCGACCTTATAGGCGCGGGCAGGAAGAAACAGATGTCAACCGAAGTAAGTCGTTCCGCAAACAAAACAGCTACCGGAGAAGAGATCGGCCTGGTCGGCGCAGAGATGTTGCAAGAGCTTCGCGAGGTGCCGATTCTTTCGACGCTGAAGGAGACAGACCTCGAGTGCCTGGGCCAGCTCCAGGTGGTGCGGCTGCAACCGGGAGAGGTCATCGTGCGGCAGGGCGATACGGCTCACTTCTTCTGGATCGTGCTGGATGGAACGCTGGAGATCTATGACACCGCGTCGCTCGGGGCCGAGACGGTGTACCACGAATATACGAAGGGGTACGCGTTCGGTGAGCTGGCGCTGCTGGCGAACATGCCGAACGCGGCAAGTGTCCAGGCAACGGCGGTTTGCCGGATGCTGCGGCTGGATGAGGGCACGTTCTGGAACCTGATGACCATTTGCCCGGATATCCGGCGGGGCATTCTGAAGAATATGGCCTTCCGCCTGCAGAAGGTGCAGGATGCGACGCTGCAGCAGAAGAAGATGGCGTCGCTGGGGACGCTCGCCGCCGGCCTGATGCACGAGTTGAACAACCCCGGATCCGCGGCGCGGCGGGCGGCGTCGCAGCTGCGCGAGAACCTGATGCGGATGCACGCGCTGACGGCGAAGTTTCATCGATCGGAGATGAGCTCGGACCAGAAGCACTGCATGTGGGAGCTGCAGGAGCAGGCAATGGCGGCTAAAACGCCGACCCACAAGAGCTCGCTTGAGCTGAGCGACGCGGAGGAGGCGCTGGCGGAGTGGATGGAGGGGGCCGGGATCCCGAACGCATGGAAGATGGCGCCGACGCTGGTGGCGGTGGGGATCGAGGCTGCGGAGCTGGCGTGTGCGCGGGCGCAGTTTCCGGGGGAGAGCCTGGTGGACGCGCTGAGCTGGCTGGAGGCGATGGTGTCGAGCGTGCAGCTGGTGACGACCATCGAGGAGAGTATCGGGCGGGTGTCGGACCTGGTGCGGGCGGTGAAGTCTTACGCGTACGAGGGCAAGGGGCAGAAGCAGCTATTGGACGTCAACGAGAGCATCCGTGCGACGCTGGTGATCCTGGGTCATAAGCTGCGCGAAAAGCAGGTCTCGCTCGAGAAGGATTTGGGGGAGGGGCTGCCTGCGATTGTGAGCGTGTGCACGGGTCTGAACCAGATCTGGACCAACCTGCTGGACAATGCGATCGACGCGGTCGCGCAGGGCGGACGGGTGAGCGTGCGGACGTGGATGGAGGAGCGGCGAACGGGAAAGGCAGGCGTGGATGTGTTCGTGCGGATCGGGGACGACGGCGGCGGGATACCGCTGGAGGTGCAGCCGCACATCTTCGATCCGTTCTACACGACCAAGGAGGTTGGGGTGGGGACGGGTCTGGGTTTGGGCATTGTGCAGCGGATCGCGGAGCAGTTTGGCGGGACGGTGTTGTTCTCGTCGGAGCCGGGGAGCACGGAGTTTGTGGTGAGGCTGCCGGTGGAGCGGCCGTAGAGCGGGATGTGAGGGTTTGCGAGGGCGGGTGGGTGAAGCACAACATTCCGGCAGGAGACGCGTTTACCTGAGCGTACGATTTCCTGCCAGAGACGTCTGGCGGGAGGACTCGAGGCTGCGGTGCGACGTGCTTCCCTTCCCTATCTACTGGTCTCGGCCGTGGCGTTGCTGACGGCTGGATGCGCTTCCGAGCAGTTCTATGCCGTGGCTCCGCCGTCGCCGCCGCCGCCGATCTATCGCAGGCAGCCGCCGCTGCTTGATATAGCGCGGCACGAGGGCTTCCGGGCGGGCGAGGAGGAGGGGGCGAGAGATGCGTATGAGGGCCGGGCGTACCGGCCGGAGCGCCATCGCAGCTTCCATGAGACGCCGGGGTATGATCCGGGGCTGGGGCCGTACGGGCCCTACCGGGATACGTTTCGGGATGCTTACCTTCACGGGTATTCGAACGGATATGGCGGGCGTTGAGGAACGCTGCAGGCGCGCTATGATGGTCGTCGAGGAGATGCGGAACGTGTCGATTACCCCATTTCACCTGGCTTTTCCGGTCGACGACCTCGAGGCTGCGCGGCGGTTCTATGGAGGGACGCTGGGGTGCGCTGAGGGGCGGAGTTCGGCTGAGTGGATCGACTTCGACCTGTTTGGACACCAGATTGTGGCGCACAGGAAGGCGGGGATGGAGCCGCGGCCGGTGCATCACAATGCGGTGGACGGGCATGCGGTGCCGGTGCCGCACTTCGGTGTGGTGCTGACGATGGATGCGTGGGAGCGGCTGGCGGAGCGGGTGCGGGCGGCCGGGGTTGCGTTTGTGATTGAGCCGTATGTGCGGTTCAAGGGTGAGGTGGGCGAGCAGGCGACGATGTTCTTCTACGATCCGGCGGGGAACGCGCTCGAGTTCAAGGCGTTTGCGGATATGGGACAGATCTTCGCGAAGTAGTGTTCGCGACGTTTGCCTTAGCGGCTGAGGCGGAGGGCGAACTGGACCACGCGCGGGTCGGTGGTGGTGGAGGTGATGCTGCCGAAGGCGGTGGTTCCGAAGCTGCCGTTGGGCTGCGCGAAGGCGGGGGTATTGGTGAGGTTGAAGATCTCGGCGCGGAACTCGAGGTCGAGGCGATCGCTAAGGGCGGTGTGCTTGATGGCGGCGAGATCGAGGTCGCGGTAGGCGGGGCCGCGGACGGGGTTGCGGGAGGCGGTGCCAACGACGCCGGCGGGGGCGGCGAAGGCGGCGGTGTTGAAGTAACGAGCGGGGGTGCGGGCGGCGGGGGTGAGCGCGGGTGGGGTGAGGAGGTCGGGACGGCGGGTGGCGATGCCGGCGAAGGCGTAGTCGTTGGTGGCCAGGGTGACGGCGAGGGGCGGACCGGACTGGAGCGAGGCGATGGCGTTGACGCCCCAGCCGCCGAGCACGGCCGCGGAGATGCCGGTCGAGGCGAAGCGATGTCCGCGGCCGACGGGCAGCTGATAGACGGCGCTGAGCGCGGTGACGTTGGGGACGTCGCCGGTGGAGGCGTCGCGCTCGAGGTAGGGACGGGCATAGTCGACGCCGACGAGGGAGTTCGAGCCTGGCGACGAGAAAACGGTGGAGGAGAAGACGGAGGAGGCGTCGTCGATGAGCTTGGAGTGGGTGTAGCTGGCGAGCAGGAAGAGGCCGTTTGCGAGGCGCTGCTCGACCTTGGCCTCGATGGCGTTGAAGTTAGAGGCGCCGGTGTTGTTGCGGTAGGCGGCGATGTTTTGGAAGCGGGGGAAGGGCCTGAGGAGCTGGGCGGCGGCGACGGTGCGCTGGCCGAGGTTGGAGGAGATGGGGATCTGGCCGAAGAAGGGGTTTGGGACCTGGGCTATGAGGGCTCTGCGAGCGGCCGCACCGGCGGGCGTGGACTCGGCGGGGAGCGAGGAGACGGGGATCTGGTTGAGGTTGGCGTCGGGGATGCCGACGTGCACGATGTGCGAGCCAACGTAGGCGATGTCGAAGGAGAGATTGCCGGTGAGCTGGCGCTGAAAGGCGAGGTTCCACTGCTGGACGTAGCCGGAGCCGAGACGGCGGTTGGCGGTGTAGACGCTTTGGCCGAGGCCGGCGTCGGGGGTGAGAGCGATGGGCTGGACGGTGGGGCCGCTCGACAGGGTGAAGGGGGCGTTGACGCTATCCTGGGTGGCTTGACGGACGTTCTGGATGAAGGGGAACTGCGGTGTGGTGAAGGGGGTGGTGATGCCGGACTGGTCGATGAAGACGATGCCGAAGCCCGTGCGGAGAACGGTTTGGGGGTCGAGCCGGAGGGCGAGGCCGAGGCGGGGGGCGAAGTTGCCATAGTGGAGCTCGCGGGCGCTCTTGGAGAAGCCGCCCACGCCGAGGTACTGGAGCTGCTGGGTTTGGAGGTTGAAGATGGCGCCCTGGTTGCGCTTCTCCGTGGACGGGTGGTGGAGGGTGTAGCGGACGCCGAGGTTGAGGGTGAGGTTCCCTGTGGCACGCCAGTCGTCCTGCGCGAAGAACTCCTGGATGTTGTCGCGGGGACGAAGGGTGCTGCCCTGGAGGTCGATCGAGAAGGTGTCGACCTGGCCGAAGAGGAAGCTGGCGAGCGCGTTGCCGTTGGAGCGGGGGTCGGTAGTGGGCAGGGTGAGGCCCTGCTGGTTGGTGCCGGTGGTGGTGAAGGCAAAAGCGCCGGTGGGGTTGGCGGGGGCGACGGCGTTGAGCTGGTACCAACGGAGGTCGCCGCCGAACTTGAGGGCGTGGCGGCCGGCGTCGATGGAGACGGTGTCGACGAGCTCCCAGACGCCGGTCTGGTACTGCGAGAAGACGCTTCCCGACGAGCCGAGCTGTTGGAAGCCGGTGAGCGTGACGAGCGGGAGGGCGTTTGCGAAGGCGGAGCCGGTGGGGATGCCGGGGATGCCGAGAGCGGCGGAGGCGGGGCCGGGCAGTGAGGCTCCGAGGATGTTGTTGCTGCGGCGGGTGTAGCCGAGGCGGGCGTCGTTGAGCAGGCGGGGGCCGAAGGTGTGGGTCTCGTTGACGACGGCCTGCTGGCCGAGGACGCGGGAGAGGCCGGAGACGTTGCCGGTGCCGGTGACGGAGCCGGGGATGACGCCGCTGCCCTCGGGGAAGGGGGTGACGGGGTTTTCGACGTCGTGGAACCAGGAGTAGCGGGCGAAGGCGCGATCGGCGTGGCCGAGGTTGGTGTCGACGCGGACGTCGAACTGGTTCTGGTGGTCCTGGTCGTTGGCGGTGCGGCTGTAGTTGTTGGCGCTGCCGGCGGAGGTCGGCAGGGGAATGCGGTCGAGGAGGCGGGCGGCGGCAGGGTCGAGCGGTTGATTGATGATGTCGTTGGGGAATTCGGAGCGCGTGTAGCGGCCGTTCGAGAAGACGGTGGACGCTGGATCGAAGACGTGGGCGATGCCGGAGAAGTTGCCCTGGCGCTGGGCGAGGGTGGGGACGGTGGAGATGCGGGTGATGCCGATGGCCTGCTGCTCCCCTTGATAGCCGCCGAAGAAGAAGAGGCGATTGCGGAGGAGGGGCGTGCCGAGGGTGGCGCCGAACTGGTTGCGGCGGTACTCCGGCTTGCGGGCGGCGGCGGGGGTGAAGTAGTTGCGGGCGTTGAGCTGCTCGTTGCGGAAGAAGTTGTAGAGGCTGCCGTGGAGGACGTTCGAGCCGGAGCGCGTGGAAAGGTTGATGACGCCGCCGTTGAAGCGGCCGAACTCGGCGGGGACGTTGTTGGACTCGACGGTGAACTCCTGGATGTCGTCGAGGATGGGAAAGAAGGCGACCTGGCCGGGCTCGGGCTGGAGGGCGGAGATGCCGTCGAAGAGGTACTCGTTGGTGCGGGGCCGGCCGCCGTTGATGCGGGGAAGGAGGGTTCCGGGGGGGAGCGAGACGCCGGGGGCGAGGCTGGCGAGCTGGACGAAGTTGCGGCCGTTCAAAGGGAGGCCGACGACGGCGGAGCGTGGGATGGAGGTCTGGATGTCGCTGGTGGCGGCCTGGAGGAGGGGAGCGTCGGCGGAGACGTTGACGGTCTCACCTGGAGAGCCGAGGGACAGCGAGAGATTGACGACGCCGGTGACACCGGTGGTGAGGATGATGCCGCCGCGGAGAAGATGCGCGAAGCCGGGGGCGTCGACCTCGAGGCGGTAGCGGCCGGGGAGGAGCTGAGGGAAGTGGAATTCGCCGGAGGTCCCGGTGACTGAGGCGCGGGTGTCGGCGGTGGCTTCGGCGATGATGCGGACCTGGGCGTTGGCGATGGTGTGCGAGGCGGAATCGAGGACGGTGCCGCGGAGGCTCCCGTTGCTTTGCGCGTGCGTGAGCGGGGTGGCGAGACAAAGGAGGGTGAGCGGCAGGGCGGATCGCGGCGAGAGAGGCAACGTTGGGCTCCTGGAGGACGTCCGTGCAAGGTCGCGAGGGGCAGGCGTTGAGGCAACTGGGGTCAGACGTAGCTCGACTTTACACGATTTGAATCGTATTGACATGAAGGCAAGGGGGCCGCAGAGCGATCGGCGCCAGAGAGGGCTGCTGTGAGGGAGAGGGTATGCCGGTGGGCGCGCCCGGCTAGAGGCGTTCGATCATGACGTCGGTGGATTTGACGAGGGCGGCCGCTGTGTCGCCTTTGCGGAGGCCGAGTTCGCGGGCGGCGTCGGCGGTGATGATGGCGGTGATCTGCTGGTCGCCGATGGCGAGGACGACTTGGGCGAGGAGGCCCTCGATGCGGACGCTGACGACTTTGCCGGAGATCTGGTTACGGCCGCTGACGCGGCGGAAGCGTTGGCGCGAGTCCGGGGCGGGGAGTGCGGCGTCCTGGTCGAGGAAGGGCTTGAGGGCGGTCTCGGAGATGCGGTGGTGGCCGCCCGGGGTGGGGCGGGAGCGCAGCTTGCCGGAGAGGATCCACTGCTTGATGGTGGGGTAGCTGATGCCGAGCAGGTGGGCGGCCTGGCGTGGGGTGAAGTAGGCCTCCGGTTCGGGCATGGCGGGCTAGGCGCCGGTTCGCTTCCGGGAGGCCTGGCGGAGGATGTCGGCGGCGGACTCGGGGGTGATGTCGCGCTGCGGGGAGGCGAGGAGCTCGAAGCCGACCATGAACTTTCGGACGGTGGCGGAGCGGAGGAGCGGAGGGTAGAAGTGGAGGTGGAACTGCCACTCGGGGTGATCCTGGCCGTCGGGGGGCGCGGGATGGAGGCCCATGGAGTAAGGGAAGGAGACGTCAAAGACGCGGTCGTAGGTGGAGGTGAGCTGCTGGAGGATGTCGGCCAGGCCGTCGCGCGCGGCGGGATCGAGGTCGCCGAGGCGGGCGACGGGGTGGCGCGGGAGGACGAGGGTCTCGAAAGGCCAGACGGCCCAATAGGGGACGAGCGCGACGAAGTGGTCGTTCTGGACGACGAGGCGATCGGCAGCGGCCAGTTCGAGGTCGAGGTAGGCAGCGAGGAGGGATTTGCCGTGATCGGCGAGGTAGGCCTTTTGAGCGGCAAGCTCGAGGACCTGCTCGTCGGGCAGCGATCGGCTGGCCCAGACCTGGCAGTGCGGGTGGGGGTTGGAAGCGCCCATCATGGCGCCGCGGTTTTCAAAGATCTGCACGTAGCCGATGTCGTCCCGGTGGCCGAGTTCCTCGGCCTGCTGGGCCCAGACGTCGACGACTTTGCGGATGGAGGGCACATCCATCCCGGCGAGGGTGAGGTCGTGGCGGGGCGAGAAGCAGATGACGCGGCAGAGGCCGCTCTCGGCCTCGGCGACGAGGAGGCCCTGGTCTCCGGCGTCGGTGCGGAGCTCGGGGACGTTGGGCCGGAGGGCGGCGAAGTCGTTGTCGAAGACGAACGTGCTCGTGTACTTGTCGTTGAGGTTTTCACCGGCGCGCTTGTTTCCGGGGCAGAGGTAGCATTCGGGGTCGTACTGGAGCAGGACGGGCTGGGCCGTGGTCTCGGTCTGCCCCTGCCAGGGCCGTTGCGTGCGCTGGGGGGAGACCAGGACCCACTCGCGTTTGAGGGCGTTCCAGCGGCGGTGTGGCTGCTGCTTGAGATCGGCCGCGGCGGGTGTGGGAGTGGATGGGCCGGAGCTCATGCTTGCCTCGCGAGTGCGCCGTCGGCGGCGCAGGAGATGTAGGACTCGGCGTCGATGCCGAGCGCGTCTTTGTACCGGCGGACGAGTTCGTGGCGGAAGGGCTCGGCCTGCTCTCCGGCGACGAGGTTGACGGTGCAGCCGCCGAAGCCGCCGCCGGTGATGCGGGCGCCGAAGCAGCCGGGAAGGGCGCCGGCGATCTCGACGAGCTTATCGATCTCGGGGGAGCTGGCGGCGAAGTCGTCGCGAAAGCTGATGTGGGCCTCGGCCATGAGCTGGCCGAAGGCTTTGAGATCACCGGCGAGGAGGGCGATGCGGGCGCGCTCCACGCGGGCGTTTTCGGTGATGACGTGCCGGCAGCGGAGAAAAGAGGCGGGTGACATGAGGGAGCGGCAGGCTTCGAGGTCGGCGAGGGTGGCGTCGCGGAGAGACGGTGCGGAGGGGCGCTCGCGCGCGATGACGGCCTGTCCGGCCATAACCTCGCCGTTGCGGTCGCCGTATTCGCCGTGGGCGACGGTGTGCTTGACCATGGAGTTGCAGATGACGACGGAGACGGAGGAAGGAAGGGGGAGGTACTCGAAGGCGAGCGACCGGCAGTCGATGAGGACGGCGTGACCGGAGCGACCGTAGACGCTGACAAACTGGTCCATGATGCCGACGCTGCCACCGACGAAGTCGTTTTCGGCGCTGCGGCAGAGGGTGGCGATCTCGGTGCCGGGGAGGGTGACGCCGGCGTGATGGAGGATGGCCATGGCAGTGGCGACCTCGATGGAGGCGGAGGAGCTGAGACCGGAGCCGAGGGGGACGTTGCCGTTGAGCGTGAGGGTAAAGGCGGGGACGTCGATTCCCTTCCGGCGCAGAACGGAGACGACGCCGGCGGGGTAGTCGCTCCAGTGACCGCGGCCGTGCGGGGGGAAGTGAGCGAGGTCGTACTCGGCGTGCTCGCCGAAGTTTTCGGAGAGGAAGGTGACGGTGTTGCCGGTCGCGGGCTCGATGGTGGCGGTGGTGGCGAAGTCGATGGCCATGGGAAGGACGAGGCCGCCGGTGTAGTCGGTGTGTTCCCCGATGAGATTGACGCGACCGGGCGCCGTAAAGGTGTTCCCTGCAGACGACATGTCCTGAGTGTTTCCCTTCGCTTCCATCTCGAGTAAGCGCAATTGTATCTGCTTAGGACGAGAAGCTTTGGATACGCGCTGATGGGGAGCTGCCGAGAGAAGCAGCGGGCCTAACGCGACAGGTGGAGCGGAGCGATGGGCTTAGACGGCGACGGGATCGAGGAGGCGGGCGAGACGAAGTTCCCGGCGGTCAGCAAAGGCAGACTTGTGGAAGGCGTAGCCGGCGATGAGTGGAAAGGCGAGGGTGGCTTCGGAGAAGACCATCTGCTCGTAGACGGTATCGACCTTGCCCCAGGAGCTGGCTTCCTTGAGGGTGCTCGAGGAGAGGGCGCCGTCGCGGACGTCGGCGACGGTGATCTGGATGGCGTACTTGTGCATGGAGGCGTCGATGCCAAGGACCTCGGCGGCGACGACGATATCCTGCGCGAAGTTTTTGGGGACGCCGCCGCCGATCATGAGGAGGCCGGTGGTGGGATTTTCGATCTTGAGCCGGGTGAGCTCGTAGAAGTCCTTGGCGGAGTCGATGGAGACGACGGGCTTGCCCTGACGCTCGTGCTGATGGGCGACGAGACCGAAGCCGGCAGAGCAGTCGGAGAAGGCGGGGACGAAGATGGGGACGTCTTTCTCAAAGGCGGCCAGGACGATGCCGTCAACGCCGCCCTGCACGGGCGTCTTGCCGTGTTCGACGAGGTAGGCGCCCATGGCGGCGATGACCTCGCGGGAGCTGTAGGGCCTGGGGTCGAGCGAGTCGACGATCCGCTTCATGGTGTCGTCGCACTCCCGAAGCTCTTCCTCGTCGATAAGCGTGTCGTAGATGCGATCGATCATGAGCTCGCGGAGGGTGGAGTCTTCGGTGCCGGACTTGAGGAGCTCATCGGCGATGTAGTGCTTGAAGCCGAGCGACTCGAAGAAGTCCTGGTCGACGATGTTGGCGCCGGTGGAGACGACGGCGTCGACCATGTTGTTGCGGATGAGATCGACGATGACCTGCTTGAGGCCGGCGCTGATGAGCGAGCCGGCGAGGCAGAGGATGACGGCGCAGTCGCGGTCGCGGAGCATGCGCTCATAGATGGAGGCGGCCCGGGCGAGGTCACGGGAGCTGAAGGCCATGGCCTGCATGGCGTCGACCAGAGCGACGACGTTGTGCTGCTTGATGTCGATGTGCCGGATGGTCTGCTGGAGGAGTTCCTTCTTGGTTGGCATAGAGCTCTTAGGGTACCAAAGACGGCCGTGGGTGCTGGAGCTTTCGCCAGGAGTTCTGGGCCGCAGGAGGCGGTCACGCGGTTGTAACAGACGGTTGGGGATGGTGGATCCGCGTGGGTGGGTGAGCGTGTGCCGAAAGGCTGCTTCGTCGGACGAAAACAGGCTGGGGCGGAAGTTGGCGGAAGTCCGCCTGCGGATGTACAGTTTTGGCAGGTGTACGTGCCTGACTGCTGGTCAGGCGGTTATTGCGTCGTCAAGACTCCCCCGCTCTGAGAGGCAACTGGTTATGGCCGAGACTCCGAAGACTTTCTTTTCCCGACGCGGTTTCCTGAAGGGGGCCGGCGTGACGGCGGCGACGACCGTGCTTGAGACGACGCAGGCGCTGGCGCGCGAGAGCCGCGAGGCGGCGACGCAGGGCGAGCATATTGCTGGGCCGGAGGCGGTTCCGATCAAGCTGCGAATCAACGGGCATGACCATGCGGTGTCGGTGGAGCCGCGATACACGCTGGCGCAGACGCTGCGCGACAACCTGGGCCTGACCGGGACGAAGGTGGTCTGCGATCGGGGGTCGTGTTCTGCGTGCACGGTGTGGCTGGACAAGACGCCGTCGCTGGCGTGCATGACGTTGGCGATCGATGCGGTTGGGCGGGAGATTACGACCATCGAGGGGATGAGCGAGGGCGACCGGATGCATCCGGTCCAGGCCGCGTTTGTGAAGCATGACGCGATGCAATGTGGCTTCTGCACGCCGGGCATGGTGATGAGCTGCGCGGCCCTGCTGGAGCGCAACCCCAATCCGCAGCTGGCGGATGTGAAGCATGCGATCAGCGGCAATCTGTGCCGGTGCGGGACGTATCCGAAGATCTTCGCGGCGACGCTGGACGTGGCGCACGAGCGACGGCAGGCAGCGGGACTGGTGACGCTCAACGCAGAGAGGGAGGCGTAGATGGCAGAGGAGATGGTTTTGGAGACGCTGGCGACCGGAGAGATTGCGGTGGGGGGCGGCCAGGAGCAAAAGGGCGCGGGACAGGAGAAGTCGCGCGAGAAGGGCGTGCAGGGCGAGGCGAAGCCGACGCGCGATGCCGAGAAGAAGGACGCGCAGAGTCCGTCCGTTGCGGCGGCGAAGCCGGAGGTTCCGAAGCGGACGGAGAGTTTTGTCTTCGGGATTCCGCAGAACGGGCTGGAGCACAAGGAACGGCAGGTGCCGATCGATGAGCCGCCGGCGCTGGCGGCGAACTCTGAGTTGACCTATATCGGCAAGCCGACGGCGCGCTACGATGGGGCGGCGAAGGCGATGGGCCGGGGCAAGTACACGGCAGATGTGAACCTGCCGGGGATGTTGTTTGCGCGCATGGTGGATGCGTCGATTCCGCATGGCAAGGTGATCTCGGTCGACACGAGCGAGGCGGAAAAGCTGCCGGGCGTGCGGGCTGTGTACGTGATCGAGCATGTGATGGGGAGTGCGCACCTGCGCGACCCGAAGCTGGAGACGCCGTCGCGATACCCGATCGTGCGGTACGCGGGGCAGCCGATCGCGGGTGTGGCGGCGATCTCACAAGTGATCGCCGATGACGCGGCGGCCCTGGTGAAGGTGCAGTACGACGCGATGCCGTTTGTGGTCGACCGGACGGACGCTCGGAAGGAAGACGCGCCGAAGGTGTATCCAGGGGCGGCGGACGCGGCCGGGAGCGCGGGCGGTGGCGGCGGACCGAAGGGTGTGCCGCAGGTCGGAAATGTGCATGGGCCGCAGAGGAAGACGATCGGTGACACGGCGAAGGGAATGGCCGAGGCGGACGTGGTGGTGGGGGGCGAGTACTTCACGCAGGTGCAGACGCACTCGGCGCTCGAGACACACGGCTTTGTGGTGGATTGGAGGCCGGACGAGGTGACGGTGTACGCGTCGACGCAGGGGACGTCGAGTGTTCGAAACGAGTTTGCGGACGTGTTCAAGCTGCCAAAGAGCAAGATCCGGGTGATTACGGAGTACATGGGCGGCGGCTTCGGGGCGAAGTTCGGCGCGGGCAACGAGGGCGTGGTCGCGGCGAATTTGTCTCGGAAGGCAAACGCGCCGGTGCGGCTGATGCTGGATCGCCGGCAGGAGCATATCGTCAGCAATCGACCGGACTCGCACCAGCGGTTGAAGATTGGAGCGAAGCAGGACGGGACGCTAACGGCGATCGAACTGACGAGCTATGGGACGGCGGGTGTGGGTACGGGTGCGGGAACAGCTGGGCCGGCGACAAATTTGTATAAGTGCGCCAACCTGCTGACGGAAGAGTATGACGTGTTTACGAACGCCGGACCGGGCGCGGCGTTTCGCGCACCGGGGCATCCGCAGGGATGCTTCGCGCTGGAGCAGGCGATCGACGAGCTGGCGGTGAAGCTGAAGTTGGACCCGCTGGATCTACGCGAGAAGATCGACGAGAACCCCGCGCGCAAAGTGGAGCGGCAGATGATCCGCGAGCGGACGAACTGGAGCAAGCGCCGGGAGGCGGGCGCGGACTCAGGACCGGTGAAGCGGGGCATGGGCATGGCGCAGTCGGTGTGGTATCGCTTCGTGAACATGGACTCGTCGTGCGAGGTGCGCGTTTCCCGGGACGGATCGGTGGAGCTGATGTCGGCGGTGCAGGATCTGGGGACGGGAACGAAGACGATTCTGGCGCAGATTGTGGCGGAGGAGTTCGGCATTCCGCCGCACGACGTGGTGATCCGGATCGGAGATACGCGATTTCCGATCGGGCCGGACTCGGGCGGAAGCATTACGGCGGGATCGATTACGCCGGCGGCGCGCAACGCGGCGTTCCAGGCCAGGCAGAAGCTGTTCGCGGCGGTGGCGCCGAAGTACAACACGACGGCGGAGGACTTTATGATGCGGGGCGGGCGCGTGGGTTTGAAGAGTGACCCCGCAAAGACGTGGACGCTGAAGCAGATTGCGGCGAAGCTGCCGACCGACGAGATCTCCGCGCGGGCGACGCGGGTGGCCGAGTACTCGAAGGAGAAGATCACCTACGGCGGAGTCGACTATGTCGAGCTGGCGGTGGACACGGAGACGGGGCGGGTCCACATCGAGAAGGTATTTGGAGCGCATGACTGCGGCCGGCCGATCAACCCGACGGGGGTGATCAGCCAGATCAACGGCGGCGTGCTGCAGGGCATCTCGTACGCGCTGTTTGAGCAGCGGATCATGGACCGGAACGGCGGGTACATGCTGAACGCGAACCTCGAGAACTACAAGATTATCGGGGCTCGTGAGGTGCCGGAGATCGAGATTGCGCTGGTCGAGAACTATATCGCGCAGAGCTCGACGGACGCGGCTGGGATTGGCGAGTCGGCGGGCATTATTACGCTGGCGGCCGCGATTGCGAATGCGTTTTACAACGCGACGGGAGTGCGGATGCGGCGGCTTCCGATGACCCCGGCGCATGTGCTGGCGGCGCTGGGCAAGGTGCAGGAAGAGGTGCAGGCATGAACAAGTTCAGCTATGTGGATTGCACGACGGTAGTGCAGGCGCTCGACCAGATGACGCCCGGGGCGGCGGTCAAGGCGGGCGGGATCGACCTTCTGGACCTGATGAAGGACGGCATTGTGAGCCCACCTCGCCTGGTGAGTATCCGGAATGTGGCCGGCCTGTGCGGGATCTCGACGACGCCGAAGGGTCTCGAGATCGGACCGTTGTCGACGTTGACGGAAATCTCCGAGCATCCCGAGGTCAGACGGACGTATGCTGCGCTTTCCGACGCGGCGGGGCACGCGGCGACGCCGCAGGTGCGCAACATGGCGACGGTGGGCGGAAATCTGATGCAGCGGCCGCGCTGCTGGTACTTCCGGTCGAGCGACTTCGACTGCAAGAAGAAGGGCGGAACGAGCGAGGTGTGCCACGCGCACGACGGCGAGAACCAGTACCACGCGGTGATGGAGAACGACACGTGCGCGATGGTGCATCCGTCTTCGACCGCGGTGCCGCTGCTGGCGATGGACGCGCAGGTGGAGTTGACCTCGAAGCGCGGCAAACGCATGGTGGCGATGCGCGATTTTTATGTTCCGCCCGAGAAAAGTTTGACGAACGAGACGGTGGTGGAGCCGGGCGAGCTGATCACGGCGATCGTTGTGCCGACACCCGAAACGGGGACGCGCTCGGCGTACCAGAAGTACGGCGAGAAGGAGAGCTTCGACTGGCCGCTGGCGGACGCGGGTGTAGTGCTGGTGATGGAGGGAGCGCGCTGCAGGAGGGCGTCGATCGTGCTGGGTGTGGCGGCGCCGACGCCGATCCGGGCGACCAAGGCAGAGGCATTGCTGACGGGTAAGACGATCGACGAGGCAACGGCGCGCGCGGCCGGAAAGGCGGCGATGGAAGGTGCGACGCCGCTCTCGCAGAACGGCTTCAAGACGCAGCTATTTCAGACGGCGATCTATCGGACGATCCTGCTGGCGGCGGGGCAGATGGAGCGCGATCCGAGCGCGATCGGATAGGGAGATCATATGACGACACTGAATTCTGACATTCGATGCAATGCGCTTCGCAGCAAGTCCTCCTACGGGGCTTTTGGCGACTTTCACGAGGAGCTGGTGGAGATCATGGGGGCGACGACGACGTACTGGTGCCTGAAGACGATGGGCAAGGCGGGGCCGGACGAGCATTATGTACACCGGTCGCTGTGCCAGGAAGGGCGGGGTTGCTGGCATGGTTCCGGCGAAGAGGGCGAGTAGGTCTGGTGAGTGCTGAGCCGGCTTTGCGGCAGGATCGGGCGTGGACGGGACTGCGCTAGTGACGGCGGCAAAATTGGGCCAGTAGAGGGCAGGATCATCACCGAAAGGGGTGATTGCTTCCCGTAGGTTCGCCTTCTAGTCTCGTCACCATGATCGTCCCCGAAGCCGCAAAGAGCAGCATGCGAATGGGAGAGAGATCGACCCAGGGTCGATCGTCCCAAGACGAACCCGAGTTTCACAACCACGACGTTGCGATTGCGCTGCAACGAAGGATGACCGGAGTGGAGGTTGCCAGGGTGGTGCTTCAGCGGGGTGAGTCTACCCTCTCTCACTGGTAAGTTGGTGCGAGGTGAGGGGTTCCCGGGGCGGGTTTCCCGAGCTCTGGATTTGGGTGCGGACCTCCGAGTACCGAGCTTGTGCGTGGACTTTGGAACCGAGCTGGACGTGGTGGGCTGATGGGGGACCGGGTATGCTCTGTTCCGGCGATTCGATGGTGGGTGGGTGGCTGCCGCTGGAATTCGATTTTTCTCAGCTTGAACACATCCAACTGTTTGCATGGGGCGTACTGCACACGGGTTGGCAAAAGCATCTGAATATTTGAAGTTTTTGACCCGCAGACAATCCGACAGAGCGATACACGGAGTATGCGATGGTTATGGAGCAGGACGGGACGACAGAAGACGTGCAGGCCGGCGTGATCCGGGCAATCTTTCATGCGCTGGAGAGTCGATCGAGACGGGGTGGACGGCGTCCGGCGCCTGCAAAGGAAACAGAGACTGCCCCCATGACCGACAGCGAGCTTACGGTGAGGGGTGACTTCGAGGAGCAGGTTTCTCCGGTGTCCTCCCGGAGGGCACGGCGGGGGATGCGCTGAGGCAAGTGGATCGCGACGGAGGCGAGTGACGCAGTGGGGCGTTCCGCAGTGCTAGCTGATGGACGCTTTGGGTTTCTTAATGCGTTTGCGGGTACGCTTTCGGGTTAGGCTTCTGGATGCGGAGACCTATGCCTTTGAAGGCGTTTCTTGTTGCCCTGCTTTTGAACCTCAGCGTCGATAGTGGTGTTGCCCAGAGTTCGCGTCATGGGTATGCCGGGTCTGTTGCTCCCCAGCAGGCGTCAGCTACTCCCGATCGCGGGAGGGCTGCGGCTCTCCCGGCCATGGATCGCGATCTTTACGAGGTCGACATCGCGGGCTTGGAGAGGCTGTATGCGAGCCACCGGTACACGGTGACGCAGGTGGTGGAGTGGCACCTTGCACGGGTGCGGCGGTACAACGGCATCTACCGCGCGGTGCAGACGCTGGATGCCGCGGGAGCGCTCGGGACGGCGGCTACCGAGGACGCGGCGGCGGCCGCCGGAGGACGCGGATTTCGGCGGGGGCCGATGTGGGGCGTGCCGATCGTGATCAAGGCCAACACCAGCGTCCAGGGACTGGTGACCACCGATGGATGGCAGGGCTACAAGATCGCGGGGCATGAGCTTGTGGCGCCGAGGGACGCGACGGTTGTGGCGAAGCTGAGGGCCGCGGGCGCGGTGATCCTGGGCCAGACGAATATGCCGGACTTCGCGGCGAGCGACACGAATCGGAGCACGGCCTTTGGCCGCACGGGGAATGCTTACGATGTCCGGTTCAGCCCGGGCGGATCCTCCGGCGGAACGGTGACGTCGGTGACGAGCAACTTCGCGGTGCTGGGGAACGGGACGGACACGGGCAATTCGATACGAATGCCGGCGGCGACGAGTGCCGTGATCGGCGTGTTTCCGACGCACGGCCTGGTCAGTATCGCGGGGATCGCGCCGCTCGACTGGCTGCTCGACAACACGGGGCCGATTGCGCGGACGGTGACGGATGCGGCGATTGCGCTGGGGGTGATGGCGGGCGAGGACCCGCTGGACCCGCGGACGTCCGAGTCGCGGGGCAAGGCACAGACCGGGCCGTATACGAGCTATCTACGGTCGGACGCGCTGCGCGGCAAGCGGTTTGGCGTGCCGGCGTTTGTTCTGCACGGGGCCGGGATTCCGTTCCAGGGAGTTAAGGCGACGGAGACGGCGAGTGTGGCGGCGGAGGAGGAGGAGGCTGCGCGGCTGCCACTGCGGCCGGAGACACGGGCGGCGTTTCTGAAGGCGATCGAGGGTCTGCGACTGGCGGGTGCGACCGTGGTGTTCGACGACTCGATTCTGCCGGACAGCTTTGCCCAGGTCGCGAGCCGGGTTGGGACGCTGCCCTACGTTCGTGAAGGGACGGAGAACTTTCTGAGGGAGTTTGGGCCCGCGCAGTACCGGTCGCCGGAGGAGTATGAAAGGGCGGTTGGATCCCCGTTGCCGGCGACGATCATCGGCGGGACCGCGGCGCTCGATCGCAAGCACAAGACGGTGAGCGCGCAGATGCGGATCGAGACGGATCCGGCGGCGAACTCCAACTACTTCGAGCCACGGCGACGGACGCTGGAGGCGTACACGGAGGCGCTTGACCGGCTGCACCTCGACGGCCTGGTGTACCCGGCGACGCAGATGCCGCCGCCGGACGAGACGCTGCCGCAGGACGGCGGGATCAGCGGGGGACCGCATAGCGATACGAGCTGGGTGAACATGATCGGGGTTCCGGCGGTGGTGGTCGTGGGCGGGTTCTACCCGAGCGGCCTGCCGTTCGGTCTGGAGATCTCGGCGCGACCATGGAGGGATGGGGATCTGCTGGGGTATGCGTTTGCGTATGAGCAGGCCACGAAGCATCGGCGGCCGCCGGTGCTGGTGGAGCAGGGTCTGCTGCCCGCCGAGGTGGGCGCGGTGGAGACGCGGGTGTCCCCAAAGGCGGGCGCTACACCCAGCCACCATCGATGATGCAGCTTTGGCTGGTGATGGCGGAGCTGTCGTCGGCGGCGAGGAATAGGACGAGGCGGGCGACCTCGTCGGGGAGCAGCAGACGCTTGAGGGCCTGACTGCCGAGGATCTCGGCTTGGTAGGCGTCGGTGAGCCAGAGCCGTCTTTGCCGCTCGGTGAGGATCGCGCCTGGGAGGATGCAGTTGACGCGGATGTTGCCAGGCCCGAGCTCGTGGGCAAGGGTTCGCGTGAGGCCGACGATGGCGGCCTTGGCGGTGACGTAAACCGGCAGCCCGGTGGACGGGATCATCCAGGCGATCGAGCTGAGATTGATGACCGAGCCGCGGCCGGCGCGCTGCATCCACGGGATGACGGCCTGCGCCATGAAGAACTGCTGCTTGAGGTTGATGGCCATGATGCGGTCCCAGGAGGCGGGCGTGACTTCTTCAAGGGCGTGGCGGGTATCGTTGCCGGCGTTGTTGATGAGGATGTCGATACGCTCGAAGCGGCGACCGATCTCGGCGACGGCGGCCGAGAGGGATGGTGGATCGGTGAGGTCGCAGTGCAGGAAGAGGGGTGGAGGGGTGCCGGAGAGGCTGAGTCGATCGATGAGCTGGTGCGCGGAGGCGTCCTGGATGTCCAGAAAGGCGACGTGCGAGCCCTGCCGCGCGAGGTGCTCGACGATGCTTTCCCCAATGCCCTCGGCTCCACCGGTGACGACGGCGACGCGGCCGCGCAGGCTGGGGTAGGTGGCGAAGGGCGCTGCTGCGTGGCTGTCGAGCATGCTGCGTGCTCCTTGGTGAAGGTGCGGGGATGCGCGGCCTGGCTCTGAGCTACTGCCTGGCTGTGACCTACTGTAAGGGGTGATGGCGGGAACATGCCGGGGGCTGCGGTGTCTAACTCGATACGGACGCATTCTCGCTCAATGCGCACCTGAATCCTGAACTTGGATGGTGCCCTTATGTTTGAGCAGAGTATGGTCGTTTCGCAGGGGACGCGTGTGTCCGCCGAAGCAAGGTGGACGATGGCTGGATCGGTGACGCTGCAGAGCTGCGCGGCGGCGCTGATGGTGGCCTTGCCGTTGCTGCATCCGGAGCGGCTGGCGCCAAGGTCGCCGGCGCCGCAGGCCTTTGTGGAGCTGAAGACGTCCAAGCCTCTCCTGGTGAAGATGCAGCGCACGGAGGCGATGTCGACCGCCACGACGTTGCCGAGCGGGCCGAGTGCGACGCGGGCGGTGACGGCGCCGGCCCGCATACCGCAGGGGATCTCGGCCGGGGACCCGCCACCGATGGGGGTGACGGGAGGTTTCAGAGGCATGGGGTCGGAGCTGCCGGGAGAGCTGGCGACGATCGGCGGGAACGGGACGCGGATCGCGGTCGTGGCGGGTGCGCCGGGGGCTGCGCGCGGACCGATGCGGGTCTCCTCGGGTGTGGGAGCGGGGATGCTGGTCGGAGCGATCCGGCCGGTGTATCCACCGATCGCACGGGCGGCGCGGGTGGAGGGCGTGGTGGTGGTGGAGGCGGTAATCTCGCGGGAGGGCCGGATTGAGCGGGCGCGGGTGGTGAGTGGACCGACGATGCTGGCGGGGGCGGCGCTGGCGGCGGTGGAGGGGGCCAGGTACACGCCATATCGGCTGAACGGAGCCGCTCTGGAGGTGCAGACGACCATCACGGTGAACTTCAAGCTCGGCGGTTAGGCTGCGCGGGAAGATATGTTGTGCGGATCTCAGGTCTGCGCGGCTTCGACGAGCGTGGAGGGCGCGGCGGACGGCGGATCGACGTAGTCCTCGAGGGGGAAGCCGGAGTCGCGCCAGACCTCGAAGCCGCCGCGCAGGGGACGGACGCGATGGACGCCGAGCTTGAGCAGCTGCTGGGCGACCTTGGCGCTGGTCTCCTCGGACGGGCAGGTGCAGTAAAGGATTACATCGCGGTCGCGGGGGAGATCGGCGGCGTGGGCGGCGACCTCGCGAGGACCGATGCGCAGAGCACCGGGGAGGACCCGGGGGTCGGGGAGGTAGTCGAGCGGGTGACGGAGATCGACGATGAAAGGCGCGATGTTGCCCTGCTCGGCGGCGGTCGAGAGCATCTGCATGAGCTCTTCGGGCTCGATGCGGGAAGCGCGGAGGTCGATGAGGAAACGACGGTTCTTCCAGACGCGGTAGGCCATGAAGCCGAGGACGAGAAGGACAAAGATGAGGAGGGCGAAGTGCGACAGGTAGTGGAAGAAGCGCGCGGAACGTTGGGCGACGTTGCCGAAGAATCGACCGGCGAGCAGGTAGGCCTCGGACCAGAGGATGGAGCCGGCGAGATCCCACAGAAGAAAGCGGGCGTACGGCATGCCGGTCTGGCCGGCGATGGGAGCGGCGAGGGTGGACAGGCCGGGCACGAACTTCGCGAACAGGAGGGTGACAGGGCCGCGCCGGGTGAAGTAGCTTTCGGTTTTCGCGACGCAGGTGGAGGCCTCAAAGGAGAGGCGGCACAGGAGTTTGAGGACGCTGTTGCCGTAGCGGCGGCCGAGCAGATACCAGATGCTGTCCGCGACGATGCAGGCGGCGAGCACGGCGGCCAGGGCGTAGGAGGCGTGAATGCGGTGGGTGGCGGAGAGGGTTCCGGCGCTGAGCAGGAGGGGAACGGAGGGAATGGGGACGCCAAGCTGCTCGACCAGGACCCAAAGGAAGAGGATCGCGTACGCGTACTGGACGAAGAAGGCGAGGGCTATGGGCATGGGAATATCAGGGTACTCCTGTGTAGATGAAGCGAAACAAAATTGGATGCGACGAACAGAGAAAGGCCCGACCACGTTGCGGCGGTCGGGCCCGGTTTGCGGTTTCGAGGGACTAGACAGGCTGCTGGTCGGGGATGGTGAGAGGCATCTCGACGAGATGCTGTCCGATGAACCAGGACTGCAGCTCGTTGGTTCGGAGAACGTCCGAGACGACCATGTCATTGGTGCCGTCGTCACCGGCCTTATCGGCGGCTTCGGCGATGTCGTGGCATCCCCCCATGATGATCTTGTGGGCTTCGAGGAGGCGGGAGATCTGGACGGGAACCTCTTCCCTGCCGCGCGGCGGGCGGGGGATTTTACTGAGCTCGCTCACGTCTCCGCCCATCGCGATGGACACGCCGCCGAGGAGCTGGATTCGTTCGGCGATGGTGTCGACGATCTCGACCTGCTCGTCGAAGTGCTTATCGAAGAGGAGATGCAGCTGGTAAAAGGTCGGGCCGGAGACCTGCCAATGATGCTTCTTGTACATGTCGCGCAGGCTGGTGGAGTCGGCCAGGAGCTGGTTCAGCTTGCCGACCATCTCCGCGCGGACGGCGGCGTCGAGACGATGCGGCATGTCCTGGATGACCTCCCCGTACTTCTGGATCTCCTTTGCCTGGGCGTGCCAGTGGGGGGTGGTGAGATCGGTTTGATTCGTTTGTGACTTCTTCATTACGACTGCCATGAACACCTCGATTGCGTCTTTACGGCGTTGGATGCCGGGCCCGGGAGCTGGTTTGCATGAAAGTTGGATCGCTGCCGGAGGTGTCGGCAAGCGCAACAATAAGGGCCCCGGCAGTGTATGCCGGGGCCTCTGAGGGCAGGTGGTCGCTCCCCTAATCCTTGCTAGTCCTTGCTGGACCCTGCTCGTCCCTGCTAATCCTTGATCGCGATGCTTGGGTTGACCGAGAAGCCGGGGCGCAGGGCATAGTCTCCGTTCTCCTGCTGGAGGTTGGTGAAGTCGATGCGGACCGGGATGCGCTGGACGACTTTGACGTAATTTCCGGTGGCGTTTTCGGCCGGAAAGAGGGAGAGCCTGGAGCCGGTCGCGCCGCCGATTTGGGTGACCTTTCCGGAGAACCTCCGGCCACCCAGGGCGTCGACCTTGAGGCTGACGTTCTGGCCCGGCTTCATCTTGTTGAGCTGGGTCTCCTTGAAGTTGGCGGTGACCCAGAGGTTGGTGAGAGGAACGACGGTAAGGAGGTCCTGGCCGATCGAGAGGTTGGCGCCGACCTGCACGTTTTTCCGGTTGATGATGCCATCGACGGGAGAGATGATCTTGCAGTAGGAGATGTTCAGCTTGGCCTGGTCGACCCTGGCCTGGGCTTGCTTGACCTCGGCCTCGGCGGCCACCGCGCGGGATTGCTGCACACGCACCTGCTGGGGTCCGTTCTTTGCGGCCTCCGCGGCCTGCTCGCGCGCCGAGGCCTGGCGCTGCTGGGCGGCGCGCGTGCCCTCCTGCTGCGCGATCACGGTGGACTCGGCTTCAAGGACCGCCGCGCTTGAGGCCGCGGCCTGGGCCACGGCCGCGTCGTACTGCTGCTTGGAGATCACGTCCTTCTGGACGAGAGGAGTATAGCGGTCCACGTCGAGCTGGGCCTTGGTGGCGTTTGCCCTGGCCTGGATGACGCGGGCCTCCGCAGCCTGTGCCTGCTTCTGCGCCTGAGCGACGGCTGCGGAGGCGGCCGCGATGTCGGAGCCGGTGGTGCTGATGGAGGTACGCGAGGTGGTGCTGGTGATGGGGACGCCTGCGGTGGCCTGGGTGAAGGCGGCTTGCGCGCTGGCGAGGTTGGCCTGGGCCTGCTCGAGGGCGACGAGGTAATCCTTGGGATCGATCTCGGCGATGGTCGCGCCGGCCTGGACCTTCTGGTTGTCATCGACGTAGACCTTGATGACCTGACCGGTGACGCGGGAGCTTACCTGGTAGAGGTCGCCATCGACCTGGGCGTCGTCGGTGCCTTCGGAGTAGGTGGAGTGCCAATAGAAAAGGGAGCCGACGATGAGGAGGAGAACGACGACGGCGATGACGATGAACTTGCGGCGAGACTTCTTTCCGGCCGCCTGGGGATCGTCGCCCTCGGGCTTTCCGTGGTCGTCGGCTTTCCTACCGCTGCCGTTCGGGTCTTTCGCCTGCGGGTCTCCGCCGCCATCCTCGCGCTTGATCTGGACGGTTCCGGTGATCTGCGCGGTTTGCATGCCGCCCCCTTGCTGCCCTGGCTGCTTTTTGCTGTCCTGATCCTGGTCTGCCACAGTTACTTTCCTCCGAGATAGTCTTTGTAGTTCGTCTGGGCCGCGCCGAGCGCCCGCGCCAGAGAGAGCTTGGCGACGTTGTGCTGGTAGAGCGCGCTGATGTACTGGGTATTCGCCTGTTCGGTCTGCGACTGCGCCTGCGAGACGGGCAGGTTATCCGAGACGCCGGCGCGAAAGCGCTGCTGGGCCTCGGAGAGCTCTTCGCGGGCGAGGTCGACGTTGGAGCGCGTCGTCTCGACGAGCTTGGCGGCGGCCTGGATGTCGAGGAGGCTGCCGCGCACGTCCTGGTTGACCTGCTGGATCTGATCGGAGAGGCGGGCGCGGGCGGTCTCGAACTGCGCGTCGGCCACATCGCGTTCCCCGCGGGTGCGGGCGATCTGGAGGATGGGCGCGGTGATCTCCCCGGTGGCGGAGAAGGTGCCGTGCGAGTGTCCGGGGGTAGTGCCGATGTCGCCGTAGTCGCCGCTGAAGCTGGCTACGGGGAGCTGGTCGGCAAAGGCGGCGGCCTCGCCGGCGCGGGCGGCCTTGACGAGTTCGACTGAACCGGCGAGATCCTTGCGGGTGGCCAGGGCGCGGTCGAACGCCTGCTGGGGGTCCATCTGGTCGAGTGCGGCGAAGGGCGCGGTGTCGGTCAGGCGGAAGTCCTGATCGAGCGGAAGGCCGATGGTGCGAGCCAGCGCGAGCTTGTCTTTGGCGAGCTGGTTGGCGGCCGAGATAAGGGTCTGCTGCTCGTTCTGGAAGTCGACCTGAGCCCGGAGCACGTCGATGCGGGCGCTGACGCCGGCCTCATGGGAGGCGACGGCCTGATCGAGGGTGAGCCTGGCGGTCGCGAGCTCGGCGTTGACGGCCTCGATGCGGGAGGCGTCCGCGATGCAGAGCAGATAGGCGTTGCCGACGGTGAGGACGACCATGTCGCGAGCGTCCTCGGCGGTCAGTTTGGCGGCCTGGAAGTTGTGCTTTGAAGCGATGTAGAGCTCGAGCGACTGGACGTTGACCAGGTTTTGCGTGAGGGAGGCACGGAAGTCGACGACCTGAAAGGGACCGAGGATGGGATTGATTCCGGGGAAGCGGAGGCCGAAGGCGGCCAGGTTGATCTGCTGGACCTCGATCGAGGCCGAGCCGTTGATGGTGGGAAGAAGCGCCTGGAGCTGCTCCAAACGCTCCCCGTTGGCGTTTTTCTGGTTGGAGCTCTGGAGGATGATGCCGAGGTTGGTGCGGAGGCCGCGTTGGATCGCGTTATCGATGGTGAGGTCGATGGTGGATCCGGTCGACTTGCCTTCGATGAGCGAGCCGCGGAAGGAGTCCTGGGTGGATGCGGCGCCGTTTGCTCCGGAGGAGCTGTAGAGCTGCTGCTGGGCGCTGGGTATCAGCGACTGGGTTCCGGAGGTGCTGGCGCCGGCACCCCTGCCGGCCGCACCGGTGGAGGAGCCAGCACCCGAGGACGTGCCCGAGGTTTGCGCGGTGAGGTTGGGAACGGATGCCAGGAGGGCGCACAGGAGGGCGCACAGGCCGGCGCGCGCAAGCAACGCGCTGACTCGCCTGAAACAGTGTGCCGGTGAATTTTGACTCATATCTTGGATGGTACCTGCCTGGGGAGAAGATCAATGGCGCCGCAGGTGGGTTCATGGCTCCTGCGAACTCTGGTCGGCCTGCGAAGGTTGAGGGCAACCTTGTCTGGAGTAGTGGATGCAGGGCGGGAAAGTGAATCTTCAAAAAGTTGAGGGAGGGGGCCCCGGGGAGCCAGCGCGGCGGTGGAAGTCGGCCCGAACCGGCGGGGGAGTGGCGGCTGTGATGGAAGGGGCGAACATTTGCCGGGATGCTGAAGGGGGGTTGCGTGCGTGGGAAAGCGGCCGCACGAAGCGGGTAGACTCGTTGGGTGAAGGGAAAGGAGAGGATGCCGATGGTGCTGGGGATCGATGTGGGCACGGGGGGGACGCGGGCGGTACTGGTGGATGCGGGCGGACGGGTGCTGGCGTCGGAGGCGAGCGAGCATGCCGGCATTCACTCCGAGCGCGTGGGGTGGGCGGAGCAGGACCCGGAGGACTGGTGGAGGGCGGCGCAGGCTGCGATCCGGGGTGTGCTGCGGAGCTCGGCCGGGGCGCAGGGCGCGGAGATCGAGGCGGTGGGTCTGACGGGGCAGATGCATGGGTGCGTGATGCTGGACGAGGACGGCGCGGTGCTGCGGCCGGCGCTGATATGGTGCGACCAAAGGACGCAGCCGGAGTGTGACTGGCTGACGGAGACGGTGGGCTTCGCGCGGCTGATCGAGCTGGTGGCGAATCCTGCGCTGCCGAACTTCACGTTGACGAAGCTGCTGTGGGTGAAGCGGCATGAGCCGGAGGTGTGGTCGCGGATCCGGCATGTGCTGTGCCCGAAGGACTACGTGCGGTACCGGATGACGGGCGAGTTCGCGATCGACATGCAGGAGGCGAGCGGGACGCTGCTGCTGGATGTGGTCCACCGGCGGTGGAGCGAGGAGGTGGCGGCCGCGGCGGGGGTGCCGATGGCGTGGCTGCCGCGGCTGTTCGAGGGTCCGGAGGTGTGTGCGCGCATCAGCGAAGCGGGCGAGGCGGCGACGGGGTTGAAGAAGGGGACGCCGGTGGTGGCGGCGTCGGGCGACCAGGGCGCGGGCGCCGTTGGCATGGGCATCCTGTCGCCCGGGAGCGTGTCGGCGACGATCGGCACGAGCGGTGTGGTGTTTGCGTCGACGGACCGGCCGACACTGGATCCGAAGGGGCGGCTCCATACGTTCTGCCATGCGGTGCCGGATTTGTGGCATGTGATGGGCGTGACGAATGGGGCGGGGCTGAGCCTGCGCTACTTCCGGGACACCTTTGCGCCGGGCGAGAGTTATGACGAGCTGGCGGGTCTGGCGGAGGCGGCGCCGGCGGGCAGCGATGGCCTGCTGTGGGCGCCGTATCTCTTTGGGGAGCGAACGCCGCACCTGGACGCGGAGGCGCGGGCGGCGTTTGTGGGGATCACGGCATCGACGACGCGGGCGCACTATATTCGAGCGGTGATGGAGGGTGTGGCGATGAGTCTGCGGGACACGCTGACGTTGTTTGCGGAGCTGGGCATTCCGGTGGAGGGGATACGGCTGGGGGGCGGAGGGGCGCGCGGCAAGCTGTGGCGGCAGATCCAGGCGGACGTGTACGGACGGGCGGTCGGTGTGCTCGAGGCGGAGGAGGGCGGGGCGTTTGGAGCGGCGCTGCTGGCCGGGACGGGCGTCGGTGTGTGGCCGAGCGTGGAGGCGGCGTGCGCAGCGACGATTCGCGTGGCGGGGACGGTAGAGCCGGCAAATGCCGTAGCGATGGAGAAGGTGTATGCGCGCTATCGCCGGGTCTACCCGGCTCTGCGGGAGATAGGGAGGGCATGATGGCGGACGATCTTGGCGTGGCGGTAATCGGGTTCGGGCTGGCGGGACGGGTGTTTCACGCGCCGTTTGTCCGGGCGGTGCCGGGGTTGCGGCTGGAGGCGATCGTGCAGCGGAGTGGAGACGAGGCAGCCGAGGCCTACCCGTTCGCCGCGACGGGGGTTCGGGTGCTGCGGTCGGTTGAGGAGGCGCTGGCGGATGCGGCGATCCAGATGGTGGTGGTGGCGACGCCGAACGAGACGCACTTCGATCTGGCGAAGCAGGCGCTGAGCGCGGGGAAGCACGTGGTGGTGGACAAGCCGTTTGCGGGGACCAGCGCGGAGGCGCGGGAGCTGATCGAGCTCGCGGCCGCGATGGGGAAGGTTCTGGCGCCGTTTCACAATCGGCGTTGGGATGGAGATTTCCTGACAGTGAAGAAGATCCTGGCGGGGGAATCGCTGGGTCGGGTGGTGACGTTTGAATCGCACTTCGACCGATTCCGGCCGGTGCAGCGGGCGGGAACGTGGAAGGAGCGGTCGAGTCCGGCGAACGGGCTGCTGATGGATCTTGGGCCACACCTGGTGGATCAGGCGCTGGCGCTGTTTGGAATGCCGAAGTCGATCGCCGCGAGCGTACGGCGGGATCGCGACGTGACAAGCATCGAGGACGCGTTCGACATCACGCTCGCGTATGAGCGATTGCAGGTGTACTGCCGGTCGACGCTGCTGGCGGCGGAGAATGCGCCGCGGTTCCTGATCCACGGGACGCGAGGGAGCTTCCGCAAGTGGGGTCTGGATCCGCAGGAGCCGGCGCTGGTGGGCGGGGCGCGGGTGCCGCGGATGGGAGACGCGGGCGAGTGGCTGCCGGAGGAGGAGAGCGCCTGGGGGGAGACGGCCATTGCGCCCGACGCGAACGCGCCGGAGACGCTGGTGCGAACGAGGGTGAGAACGGAGCCGGGCGACTACCGGGGCTTCTATGCGAATGTACGGGATGCGGTGCTGGGCATGGCTGGACTCGAGGTCACGGGGGAGGACGGATTTCGGGTGGTAAAGCTGCTCGAGATGGCGCGGGAGAGCTCGCGGGAGCGGGAGCAGCTGATGGTGGAGATTTAGGGCACGTGGCTGTGTTGTGAGCCTTGCGGCCGGGCTTAGCGGATTTGTTTCGGGCGCTGGTACCGGTCGACGACCTGGGCGAAGTCTGCCCAGAGGCGCGCCTGGTCGACGCGGGTGATCCAGGTGACGGATCGGCTGGAGTCGAAGCTGTCGAAGGTGGCGTCGTCGCGCATGTGGGGGCGTGGGCCGGTATGCTGCTCGGTCATGCCGAGCAGGTACGCGAGGGTGATGTCGTCCCAGATGTACCAGGGTTTGCTGAAGTCCTCGACGCGGAGCGGCTTGACGTTGCGGAAGTACCAGTTGCGGTACTCGTCCCAGAGCCACGCGCCGATGGGACCGCGCTCGGCGAGGTAGGTGCGGGCGTGGTCGTAGGTCATGGCGAGATCCCTGCGGCAGACGCTGGCGGGGCCAATGACGAGCGGGACGGCGGAGTTGAGGATGACCTGCTCGGCGCGGACGTCGTTGAGGATGTTGTACTCGTCCCCACCCTTCTCGTCGATGAAGCCCATCTGCACGATGCGGATGCGGTCGACGATGGAGGGGTCGGTGAGGATGGCGGAGGCGACATCCGTGCCGGCTCCGATGACGAGGACGGAGAGGCGATTGGCTTTCGAGAAGGTGCTGGAAATTTTGATGAGGAAGTTGACGGCAGCGCTTCCCTGCGGGCGGCGGATGTCCTCGAGAGGCAGGCTTCCGCCTTCGATCAGAGGTGGGTGAGTGCGGAGGCCGAGGCGCTGCTCGACGACCTCGGTGAGGATGCAGAAGGAGGCGTGGGCGGCGGGCGAGGGCAGGGATGGAGCGTGCGCGGACAGGATACCGAGCACGTGGAGGCGTTCCTGCAGGAGGAGGTAGGCGACGGCCCACTGATCGTCGATCTCGTTTCCGATATCGGTGGAGAGCACGACGGGAGTTCGGGTGTCGGCGGCTTTGGCGGTGACGCCGAGGAGCAGCGAGGTGGCGAGCAGGCTGAGAAGTCGCGTCCAGCGGGTCACGGTTGGGTCTCCGGGCGGAAGGGAGTTTCTAGGGAGGCGTAGCGCTGCAACTTGCTCGGCGCTCGGGCGTGGGCGGGTTGGAGCTAGCCTGCTGCGTCCGTCTGCTGGCCGTAGCTGGCATTGGCGCCGTGCTTGCGGAAGTAGTGGCGATCGAGCAGGGCCTGGGAGACAACGTCGGCGTCGGCCTTGAGGGTGACGGTGCGGTAGGCCATGCGGGCGATGGCCTCGAGCACGACGGCGTTGTGGGCGGCCTCGTGAGGGTTGCGGCCCCAGACGAAGGGGGCGTGGCCGGCGACGAGGCAGGCAGGGACGGCGAGGGGATCGATGGCGAAGGAGTGGGCGCCGGTGCGGCTGGGGTCGGGGCTAAGGCTGCCGCCGGCGTCCGCGGCGTGGTTGGCGTCGCCGGGAACGGGTGCGGTCTGGAGGGAGGAGCTGGACGCGGGCCGAAAGATCCCCACGATGGCGAGGCCGGTCTCGTGGACGTAGCGGCCGCCGATGGCCTGCTCCGAGAGGGGCGCGGTGCAGGGGACGGGGCCGTGGAAGTAGTCGGCGTGGGTGGTTCCGAACGCGGGGATGGGGAGGCCGGCCTGGGCGAAGCTGGTGGCGTATTCGGAGTGGGTGTGGACGACGGCGCCGATGGTGGGGAACTCGCGGTAGAGCAGGGTGTGGGTGTCGAGGTCGGAGGAGGGACGCAGGGCGCCCTCGACGACGGCGCCGTCGAGATCGGTGACGACCATGTGCTCGGGGCGGAGATGGTCGTAGTCAACGCCGGAGGGCTTGATGACGACGAGTCCCTCCTCGCGGTCGACGCCGGAGGCGTTGCCGAAGGTATAGAGGACGAGGCCGCGCCGACGGAGTTCGAGGTTGGCTTCGAGGACCTCTTCGCGGAGGGTTTGGAGGAGCATGGGTGATCTCACCTTGGTGCGGCAGCGTCTGCGGCGAAGGGCTGCCGCGGTGTTCTCAGGATAGAACGGAGTTCGACCTTTGGGCGACGAACCCGTGGGTGCGGCGTGGCGCGGGTTCCCTTCCCTGCGCGGCGGATGCGGATGCGCGCGACGGGTTGTGCTGGGTGCTTGTAGATTATGGGGATGATCGATGAGGCTGGTACGCAAAGTGAGGGTTTGCCGCTGGGATTCCAGTGGGGCGCTGTTCGGGCGGGGATCAAGGTGAGTGGGAATCTGGATGTGGCGGTGGCGGTGGCGCCTGGGGGCGGGCGGGCGGCGGCGTGCTATACGCGCAACCGGGTGGTGGCGGCGCCGGTGACGGTGGGACGCGGGCACCTGGCCTCGACCGGGGGGCGGGTGAGCGCGATTCTGGTGAACGCCGGGAACGCGAACTGTGCGACGGGGGAAGCGGGCCTGGAGGCGTGCCGGATGACCTGTGTGGCGGCGGCGAAGAGCCTGGGGTGCATCTTTGACGAGGTCTTCCCTTCCTCGACCGGCATTATCGGGGTTCCGCTGCCGACCGAGAAGATCGTGGCCGCTCTGCCGGGGCTGCGGGCCAGCCTGGGCGACACGCCGGCGCACGCCATGAGTTTCGCGACGGCGATCCTGACGACGGACACGAAGCTGAAGGTGGCGCGGGCGGTGGTGGACGTGGACGGACGGGAGGTGCACCTGTTTGGGGTCGCGAAGGGTGCGGGGATGATCGCACCGGAGCTTGGCGTCCCGGTGGCCACGCAGCCGCCGGGGCCGGCGCACGCCACGATGCTGGTGTATCTGTTTACCGATCTGAAGGCGGGAACGGAGGACCTGCGCGCCTTGCTGGCGCCGGCGGTCGAGCGCAGCTTCAACACGATCTCGATCGATGGGGACACCTCGACGAACGACACGGTGCTGCTGTGGGCGAGTGGGGCGAGCGGAGTTTCGGCGGGTGTCCGGGTGAACGAGGCGTTTGCGAGTGCGCTGTCGCTGGTGTGTGGGTCGTTGGCCCAGCAGATCGTCGCGGATGGGGAGGGTGTGAGCCATGTGGTGACGCTCCATGTGACCGGGGCGGAGACGGAAGCGGATGCGCGGCAGGTGGCGCGCACCATTGCGAACTCGCCGCTGTGCAAGACGGCGTGGTCGAGCGGCGACCCGAACTGGGGACGGCTGCTGGCGGCGGCGGGACGGAGCGGCGTTGCGATCCAACCGGAGCGGATGACGATTGCGATCAGCAACGTGGTGGTCTTTGAAGAGGGCGTGCGAGCGGCGGGATATGACGAGGCCGAGGCGCACGCCGCCATGCGCGATCGGGAGTACACCATCACGATCGATCTGGGCGAGGGCGAGGCGGAGTGCCGGTTTGTGACGTGCGATCTGACGGCGGAGTATGTGCGGATCAACGCGGACTATTCGACCTAAGGGGTTGGTGCCGAGGAAGGGTGTCCTGCTTGCCGGGCGACGGAGACGGGTGTGTATCTTCCATGCGCGTCGGGCCAGCTTGTTGAAGAACCCCAAGGCGGCTGGTGCGGATCAGGCTAGCTGGGACTGAGATGACGTTTTGGAGTTAGGCTTATATGGTCATAAGCGGACGGTCTCCCATGCTTTGCCGGGGATCGGAACGCGGGTATGCAGGCGGCCGGAGCGGGACCAGAGAGACGCAGAGGCAGGGGACGAACCATGGCGATGAAGACGGATGAGCTGGTGAAGCAGGACTTTGCCGCGGAGGTTGCGGAGTGGATTGAGGCGTTTGACGATGTGGTGGCGGCAGACTGGGAGCAGGGCTCGGAGCTGCTGGAAACGTTGCGGCAGAGGGCGCGCGAGGCGGGTGTGCCGGTCGCGAGCGAGCTGACGACGGCGTATCGCAACACGATTCCCAAGCACGATGAGGTGGAGTACCCGGGAGACCGATCACTCGAGAAGCGGATCGAGGCGCTGATTCGCTGGAACGCGATGGCGATGGTGCACGGGCAGAACAAGAAAGACGCCGGAATCGGCGGGCATATTTCGACGTACTCGTCGCTGGCGACGCTGCTGGAGGTGGGGTTCAACCATTTTTTTCGGGCGAAGTACGCGGGAGCGAACGGGCAGGAGCAGCCGGGTGATTTCATCTACTTCCAGGGGCATGCCTCGCCGGGGGTGTATGCGCGGGCTTACCTTGAGGGGCGATTTGACGATCAGCGGCTCCGGAACTTCCGGCACGAGCTGCGCGGCGAGCCGGCGCTGTCGAGCTATCCGCATCCGTGGCTGATGCCGGACTTCTGGCGCTTCCCGACGGTGTCGATGGGCATTGGACCGCTGAATGCGATCTACCAGGCGCGGTTTATGCGGTATCTCGAGAATCGCGGGCTGATCGAGAAGACGGACCGCAAGGTGTGGGCGTTTGTGGGCGATGGAGAGACGGACGAGGTGGACACGCTGGGGGCGATCTCGCTCGGATCGCGGGAAAAGCTCGACAACCTGATCTTCGTCGTGAACTGCAACCTGCAGCGGCTGGATGGGCCGGTGCGCGGCAACAAGCGCATTATCGATGAGCTTGAGGGAGCGTTCCGCGGTGCGGGATGGAATGTAATCAAGGTGATCTGGGGCTCGGACTGGGACGAGCTGTTTGCGCGCGACCACAAGGGCCTGCTTCTGAAGCGCATGGAGGAGTGCGTGGACGGCGACTTCCAGAGCTTCAAGGCCAAGGGCGGAGCCTATCTGCGGAAGGAGTTCTTCGGCAAGTATCCGGAGCTGCTGGACCTGGTCGCGGACAAGTCGGATGAGGAGCTGGGCCGGCTGCATCGCGGTGGACACGACCCGAAGAAGATCTACAACGCCTACAAGCGGGCGCTCGAGCACAAGGGCGGGCCGACGGTGATCCTGGCGAAGACAGTGAAGGGATACGGTCTGGGGTCGACGGAGGCGCGCAACGCGTCGCACCAGGAGAAGAAGCTGACGGACGAGGGGGTGACGGCGTTTGTGAAGCGGTTCGACATCCCCCTGCCCGAGGGCGCGGCGAAGGATGGCGCGTTCTTCCGGCCCGGGGACGAGGCGCCGGAGATCCAGTATTTGAAGCAGCGGCGCGCGGAGCTGGGGGGATTCCTGCCGAAGCGCGAGGTGCCGCCGATCGACTTCAAGGCGCCGGAGCTGAGCACCTTTGCGGAGTGGACAGGGGGATCGAAGGGGCGCGTGGTCTCGACGACGATGGGCTTTGTGAGCCTGCTGCGAAGCCTGATGAAGGACCCCAAGATTGGCAAGCTGATTGTGCCGATCGTACCGGATGAGGGGCGGACGTTTGGGCTGGAGTCGGCGATCCGGCAGGTCGGCATCTATGCGCCGGAAGGCCAGAAGTACAGCCCGCACGATGCGGACATGCTGCTCTATTACCGCGAGGACCGGGACGGGCAGATTCTGGAGGAGGGCATTACGGAGGCGGGATCGATGGCGTCGTTCACGGCGGCCGGGACTGCTTACTCGAACTACAAGGTGCCTGCGGTTCCCTTCTACATGTACTACTCCATGTTCGGGTTCCAGCGCGTCGGCGACATGGTTTGGGCGTTCGCTGACTCGCGCGGGAAGGGCTTCCTGATGGGCGGGACGGCGGGGCGGACGACGATGCTGGGAGAGGGCCTGCAGCATCAGGACGGGCACTCGATCGTGCTGGCGAGCACGGTGCCGACCTGCCTCACCTATGACCCGGCGTTCGTGTATGAGCTGGCGGTGGTGGTGCAGGACGGTCTGCGGCGGATGTATGAGCGGGGCGAGGACGTCTTCTACTACATCACCATGTACAACGAGGACTACGCGATGCCGCCGATGCCGGAGGGCGCGGCGGAGGGCATCCTGCGCGGCATGTACAAGGTGAAGGCGGCTCCGGAAGGGCATGCGGTGGCGCAGATGTTCGGCAGCGGACCGATCCTGAACGAGGTGCTGCGCGCACAGGAGATCCTGGCGACGCGGTACAAGGTGCAGGCGGACGTGTGGAGCGTGACGAGCTACAACGAGCTGCGGCGCGACGCTCTGGCGGTGGAGCGGTGGAACCGTCTGCATCCAGCCGAGAAGGAGCGCACGCCGTACGTGATCGAGGCTCTGCACGGATCGCAGGGACCGATCGTGGCGGCGACGGACTACATGAAATCCGTGCCGGACCAGATGTCGCCCTGGCTCGGCGGGCGGCTGGTTGCGCTGGGTACGGACGGCTTCGGGCGCAGCGATAACCGCGAACACCTCCGGCGGCACTTCGAGGTGAGCGCGGAGGCGATCGCCGGCGCGATGCTGTCGAAGCTGGCGCGCGAGGGCAAGGTGAAACCGAAGCTGGCGCAAAAGGCGCTCGAGGAGCTTGGTTTGGACGTTGAGGCGAAGGATCCGGCGAGGGCGTAGTTCCGAGATAACGGGCGGGGTGAGACGGGGTTCCGGTTGCGGAGCCCTTCTTGCTTGGGGCTCGGGCAGGTCTGCGGAAGAGGTTTGGTGCATGGCGAAGAGCAAGACAACGGAGGCGGTCCGACACCAGAACCCGCTGATGCCCGACGAGCGGCTGCGACAGATCTACACGGCGATGGTGGGGATGCGCCTGCTCGAGGAGCACCTGGAACCTCGGCGGGCGGGGACGAAGCGAGGTGCGAAACGCGGGGACACGGTGTACGGGGAGGAGGCTGCGCGGGCGAGCACGGCGCTGTCGCTGGGCGTTGGCGACCTCCTTGCGGACTGCGGTGCGGCTCCGGGTATGGCGCTGCTGCTGGGGGCGGAGTTGAAGGCGCTGCGGCGGTCGTTGCCGGCGAAGGCTGGGAAGACCAAGGCGGCGGCGACGGCGGCGAGTGCAAAGGCTTCGACGCCGGACGTCTCCGGCGAGTTTGGGCGGACGCTTCCGCTGGCGACGGACGCGGAGGAGCGGGTAGAGCGGTCGCTCGGGGCCGCGGCGGTGTTGAAGGTCCAGGGTGCGGGTCGGGTTCTGCTGGTGTACGTGAGACCGGAGGAGGTGAGGAGGAAGGTGTGGAAGCGAGCTCTTGGAGCTGCCGGTGAGCAGGAGTTGCCGATGATCTTTGTCGCGCTGCCTGATTCGCGTGAGGGGAGTTCCATGGCCGAGGGGGAACTGGCGGAGAGGGCTCGGAGCTGGGGCGTTCCAGGGTTTCCGGTGGATGGGAGCGATGCGGTGGCGCTATTCCGCGTGATGCAGGAATCGCTGCTGCGGGGACGGACGGGCGGAGGGCCGGCGTTGCTCGAGTGCATCGCGTTCGCGCAGCCGGGAGAAGGGCTGCGTGAGGATCCGTTGGAGCGTCTGACGGAGCTCCTGCTCGCCAAGGGGGTCGCGAGCGAGCAGTGGATGGAGCGCACGCGATCGGCGTTCCAGAAGCGGCTGACGACGGGTTCGCGACGGTAGCGACAGGATGGCGAGCCGAGGTGCAAAACGGCTGGGCGGTTTACACTTAGGGCTTCAAGACAAGAGGCCCCCGGGCATCGAGGTGTAAGTGCGGATCAACGTTTCTTTCCTGCTGGCGGGCGTTCTGGCCTGTGGTGCTTCTCCGCTTCAGGCGCAGGCGGCGCCGTCTCCCGCGCCACCGGACCAGCAAAGCCCGGCCATGGCGCTCGCCCCCGTCGCAGAGCCAACGCAGAGCGTACCTTCGGTACCGCCGTACGAGCCGACGAAGTCACCCCGAACCGTGCCCGACCAGACGCTGCCGGCGCCGGTGAAGGGCAACGCGCCCGTGGTGGAACCGGCGCAGACGACGCCGCAAAGTCCGGTCGGGGCGTATGTCGCGTACGACGATCCGGCGGAGAGCCACGGGGACCACTTGGGGTCGACCTACATTCCGCTGGACAGCTGGATCTACCCGGCGATGACGCGCCTGTACTCCCTGGGCTATGTGGACACGATGTTTCTGGGGATGCGCCCGTGGACGCGCCGCAGCATTCTCCACATGATTCTCGACTCGGAGAACGACATTCAAGAGGACGGCAACACCGAGGCACAGAGCATTCTGAACGACGTGCTCGAGGAGTTGCGGGCGGAGGCGCCGAGCGGCGATGCTCCCCGGGGCGCGGTGTTTGGTCTCTACTCCGGATACACGCGCCTGATGGGGATCGGTGGGCCGGTGCTGCGGGACAGCTTTCACCTGGGGCAGGCGATCAACAACGACTATGGGAGGCCGTACGCGACGGGGTTCAACAACATTACGGGCTTTTCGAGCGTGAATGAGTTCGGCCGATTCTCTCTTTTCGTTCGGGGCGAGTATCAGCATTCGCCGTCGACGACCGGGTACACGCCGGCGGTGGCGGCCAACATCTCCGGGTACGACGCGATTCCCTACAGCGGCTTCAACGTGCCGCAGGTCACGATTCCGGCGGGGGACCTCCCGGCACAGAACCCGTTCCGCCTGGTGGAGGCGACGCTCTCCTTTCACCTGCTCGGCCATGAGATCTCGGGGGGCAAATCGGATGCATGGCTGGGACCGGCGCAGGGGGGCGCTCTGGCCTGGTCCAACAATGCTGAGAATATTTATTCGTTCCGCATCAACCGGGTGGAGCCGCTCCATATTCCGTATGTGTCGCGGCTGCTGGGACCAGTGCGCTATGACTTTTTTTATGGAAGCCTGAAGGGGCACACAAGTCCGAACAGCCCCTACATTCACTCGGAGATGTTTTCCTTCCGGCCAACGACCAACTTCGAGTTCGGCTTTCAGCGAACGATCATCTTTGGTGGTCGCGGCCATGCTCCGGTGAACCTCCACACGTTCTTCAACGGATTCTTCAGCCTGAACGACGTCACGGCGGCAGTGAAGGACTCGCGAGAGGACCCGGGCGCCCGCTTCAGCGCATTCAACTTCAGCTATCGTCTGCCGTATGTCCGCAAGTATGCGACCTTCTACGTCGATTCGATCGTGCATGACGACGTGACGCCGATCAGCGCGCCGCGCCGGGCGTCCTTCCGGACTGGACTTTACCTGGCGCAGGTCCCAGGGCTTCCCAAGATCGATGTGCGGGCGGAGGCGGTCGTGACGGATCCGCGAGTGGCGCGCAGTCTGTTCGGGTCGTTCAACTACTACGAGATCATCCAGAAGCAGGGCTACACCAACCAGGGATTCATCCTGGGCGACTCGTTCGGGCGTGAGGCCAAGGGCGGGCAGTTCTGGCTGACGTACCACATCAGCGGTCAGCAATGGGTGCAGTTCGAGTACCTGAACAAGAAGATAGCCAAGGACTTTGTGGGCGGAACAACGCAGAACCAGTACAAGATCGAGGTTGTGAAGCGGCTTCGGCCGCAGCTCGAGCTTGACGCCTGGGCGCAGTACGAGGGCTGGAAGGCGCCGTTGGTGAGGACGGGAGCACAGCAGGACACGATCGTCGCCGGCCAGCTGACGTGGTACCCCAAGCTCCATACCCTTCCCGAGCGGCATTGAGCGGGGCGCTTCCCAAAGGAGTACGCCCCCGCCCCGAAACGAGCGGTAGGGGTACTCCTTACTCGCGAAACAAAGGGGTTGTATCCGCGGTGTGTCCGTTCAGCCTGCGGCCGCGAGGCAGGAGCGGAAGTAGTCGAGCGACCGCTCAAGACCCTCGCGGAGCTTGACGCGGGGCTCCCAGCCGAGCAGAGTCCGGGCCTTGGTGATGTCCGGACGGCGGCGCGTGGGGTCGTCCTGCGGAAGTGGTTCGAAGACGATACCTGTGTCGGCTCCGGTGACCGCGAGGACCTCCCGGGCGCACTCGAGGATGGTCCACTCCTCCGGATTGCCGATGTTGACAGGAAGGTGCTCCGCCGACTTCGAGAGACGGATGATGCCGTCGATCAGGTCCGAGACGTAGCAGAAGCTCCTGGTCTGCGAGCCATCGCCGTAGATGGTGAGCGGCTGCCTGCGTAGGGCCTGCATGACGAGGTTGGAGATGACGCGGCCGTCGTTGGCCTGGAGGCGCGGACCGTAGGTGTTGAAGATGCGCACCAGGTGGGTGTCGACGTTGTAGTAGCGCCGGTAGGCGGTGACGGCGGCCTCGGAGAAGCGCTTGGCTTCGTCGTAGACGGAACGCGGGCCGATGGGGTTGACGCGTCCCCAGTAGGTCTCGACCTGGGGGTGAACCTCGGGGTCGCCATAGCACTCGGAGGTGGAGGCGTGGAGGTATCCGGCGCCATACTTGCGCGCGAGGTCGAGGGTGTTGATGGTTCCGGCGGAGCCGACCAGGAGCGTCTCCGGACCAAGGCGGCTGTAGTCCACGGGGCTGGCGGGAGAGGCGAAGTTGAAGATGTAATCGACTTTGCCGGGATCGAAGGGCTTGGAGATGTCGTGCTCGCTGAGGCTGAAGCGAGCTTCGTTGCGGAGGTGCGCGAGGTTGGCCGGCGTTCCTGTGCAGAGGTTATCGACACCGATGACGGTGTTCCCCTCTCCCAGCAGGGCGTCAGTGAGATGAGAGCCGAGGAAGCCCGCGGCACCGGTGACGAGGATCGTTTGAGGCATGCTTATGCTCCTGCGAGTGACGGCCAACGCGTGGTGAGTGCGCGGTCCGTCCAGGTGGATTCAGAGTTGGGGCGCACACCGCAGCAGATCGGGAGGGAGGTCTGCTGCGGGAGCGGGTGAGATTGACGGCGCTGTATAGCTTTCTGCAAAGGTCAGGCTATAGCTGTGGGTAAAGAACGTAGATCCCGCGCTGGGTAGGCCGCGGGCCGGCCGACGCTCAGGTAGGTGAAGCCGTGCTGGGCCATGACGTGCGGATCATAGAGGTTACGACCGTCGATAACGATGGGGTAGCGAAGCGTCTGGTTGAGACGATCGAGATCGAGCGCCGCAAACTCGGACCAGTCGGTGAGGATAAGGAGGGCGTCCGCGTCTGCGGCGGCGGTGTAGGCGTCCTTGACGTAGCGGAGCTGGGCGGATGCGGGCAGGATCTCTTCGGTACGCTGGACGGCGGCCGGATCGAAGGCGGTCACGTGGCAGCCCTCGGCCAGCAGCATCTTGACGAGTTCGATGGCGGGTGACTCGCGGATGTCGTCGGTTTCGCCTTTGAAGGCGAGGCCGAGCACGGCGACGCGCTTGCCTCGGAGGGTCCAAAGGGCGGAGCGGACCTTGGCCAGGAAGCGCCGCTTCTGCTGCACGTTGATCTTTTCGACCTCGCTGAGCAGGTTGAAGTCGATGCCGAGCTGATCGGCGACGGAGCGAAAGGCAGCCACGTCCTTGGGGAAGCAGGAGCCGCCGTAGCCGATGCCGGGGCGCAGGAACTTGGGACCGATGCGGCTGTCGAGACCGATGCCGCGCGCGACCTGCTCGACGTTGGCGTCGGTTGCCTCGCACAGGTTGGAGACGGCGTTGATGAAGGAGATCTTGAGGGCAAGAAAGGCGTTGGACGCGTGTTTGATGATCTCGGCGCTCTTGGTCGAGGTGAGCAGCAGGGGTGGAGGCGCCCCGGCGTTGCAGCAACCCTCGATGGCGTTGGGCTGCCCGTAGTAGGCGCCCTCCGTGAGCGGGGCGTAGATGGCGCTGAGAACGGCGGCGGCGCGATCGGAGTCCGAGCCGACGACGATGCGGTCCGGGTGCAGGAAGTCGGCGACCGCCGTCCCTTCGCGAAGGAACTCGGGATTGGAGACGACGTCGAAGAGCTGCCGGTCGACGCCGTTGCGCTCGATGGCGCGGCGAATCCACTCGTTGGTGTAGACGGGGACGGTGCTCTTCTCAACGATGACCTTATAGCTGGTGATGGACCGAGCGATCTCACAGGCGACGGCTTCCACGTAGGAAAGATCGGCGTCGCCGGTCTCGCTCTGGGGGGTCCCGACAGCGATAAAGATGGCCTCGCACTCCCGCGTGGCCTCGGACAGATCGGTCGTGAAGCGGACGCGATCGTTCCGGTACCGCTCCAGCAGGTTGGGGAGGTAGTTCTCGTGGATGAGCGTGTCGCCCCCCTGCAGAGCGGCGACCTTGCGTTCGTCGTTGTCGACGCAGATGACGCGGTGGCCCATCTCGGCGAAGCAGACGGCAGCGACGAGACCGACATAGCCGGAGCCAACGACCGCGATTTGGATGTTCTTGGGCATACGTGAGGAGCCTCTTGGGTAAAGTCTGTACCTTCGGAGGATAGCCGATCCCGGTACGTTGCCCCAGCACTCTCGTATCACACGGAAGTGTAGGGTCGGGGGCATGTGCTGACGGGGCCCGGTCAGTTAGACTGGAAGAGATGGCACCTCCTCGAGCGACGGCCCAGCCCTTTGTGGCCGCATCCGATACAGCTTCGTCCGGAACGGGTGGAGGCAGCTCTGACACTACCCTCTCGGACGCTCTGCTTACCCTGCGCAAGCGCAGATGGGTGCTGGTGCTGGCGGCCGTCTTTGGCCTGGCGTACGGGGTGTACCGGGCGGTGTCACAGCCCAAGCTTTACGATGCCTACGGTCGCATCGAGGTACGGTCGGGGTCGTCGAACGAGTATCGCGTCAGCGCGATTGCGGGTGGGTCGGATACGGCGAACAAGCTGCTGACGGAGGTGACCATTCTTTCGAGCGACTCGTTGATGCTGTCGGTCGCGCGGCAGATGAACCTAAACAACAACGCGGAGTTTCTGGAAGAGAAGGGTCCGATACCGCATACCTCGCTCGACGACCCGGCCGTGCGGCAGGACACGATCGAGCGTCTCCAGGCGAGACTTGGAATTCAACTGATTCAGAAGACGGACATCATCCGGCTTGACTATGTCTCACTCCACGCGAAGCTGGCGACTGACATTGTCAATACCGTGATCGCAAGCTACATCCAGCGGAGCTATGAGACTCGCTTCCGGTCGACGCAGCGCGTTTCGCAGTGGCTTTCCGGGCAGCTTGACGATCTGAAGCAGCAGGTCGAGACCTCGCAGGAGCAGGTCATGGACCTCCAGCGGCGCCTGGGCATCCTGGGCTTCGATCCCAACCACAACCAGATCAGCAACTCGCTCGAGGACCTGTCGCGAGCGCAGGGATCGGCGCGTCTAGCGCGGATCGTGGCTGAATCTCGATACCGCGTGATCTCGGGCATGGATCCGGACACGATCGAGGGCACGATCGAGACGACGCCCGGGACGGCGCCTTCGGAGTTGAATTCGCTGCGGGCGCAACTGGCGGTGGCCCGGGCGAGCTACGCGCAGATGGAGGCCACCCTGGGTCCGAACCATCCGCAGGCGCAGGCAGCCAAGGCGCAGATGAACGAGCTTAGCCGCGAGATCGGCCTCGAGCAGAACCGGCTTCTGATCCAGGCCAAGCAGAACTACGTGGTGGCGCGGGCGAACGAGGACCAGACCACAGCCGCGCTGGAAACGCAGAAGTCCGACGCGTACAAGCTGCGTGACGATCTGGTGGAGTACACCATCCGGCAGCGCGAGTTTGAGACGAACCGGTCTTTGTACGAGGGCCTGTCGCAGCGCCTGCGGACAGCCGGGGTGCAGGCGGGGCTCGAGTCGCTGGAGATCGATGTGGTCGATCAATCTTTGCTGCCGGCCAGTCCGCAGCTGCAGTCCTCCTCCTCGTTGATCATCACGACGCTGGTCTTCAGTCTGCTGGGCGGCATCGTTGTGGCGTTCCTGCTGGAGAGCCTGGACACGGGTCTGCGCAGCATCTCCGAGATCGAGGCGGTGACCGATCTCCCATCGCTCGCCGTGGTTCCGCGCGCGCGACGATCTTCGGCGGAGCAGGCCAGTCATCTTACGACCGCGCAGCGCAACATCGGTCTGCTGAACCAGCCCAAGTCGCAGTTCGCTGAGGCGTTCCGATCGTTGCGCACGTCACTGATGCTGTCCATGGTCGGGCAGCCTCCCAAGCGGATCCTGTTTACCAGCGCGACCCCGTCGGAAGGGAAGACAACGGTGGCGACCAACCTGGCGTGCGTTCTGGCGCAGGGCGGCGAGCGGGTTCTGCTCATCGATGCGGATCTTCGCCGGCCGAACGTCCATCACCGCTTCGGTCTGAACGGAAGGGTGGGGCTGACGACGCTGCTGACCGGCGCAACGACCTTTGCCGACACCATACAGAGGGTGCCGGAGATTCCGAACCTGGACGTGATTCCGAGCGGGCCGGTGCCGCCGCTACCGACGGAGATGTTGAGCTCCGAGGCGATGCATGCGTTTCTGGAGAAGTGCTCGGAGCTCTACGCCCACGTCGTGATCGACTCGCCGCCGATCCTGTCGGTGACGGACGGCGTCATCCTGGCCCGGGAGGCCGATGCGGTGGTGATGGTGGTGCGCCATGGCAGGTCGAGCAAGCAGATTATCCGGCGGGCCCGGGATCTTCTGATCCGGTCGGGCGCGCCGATCACGGGAATCGTGCTCAACGCCGTCGATCTGCGGTCGCCGGAGTACTACGGCTACTACGGGTATTCGAGCTACGCGTACTCGAGCATGGACTCAGGCAGCTGGGAGCCGACGAAGAGCCCCGGCGAAGGCAAGTCGGACACGGAGAAAGGGTGATCATGCCGCAACCACTTTCCAGCGTCGACCGCCTTGCCCTGAGCCCGCGGAGGAACCGTTGCTCACGCTTCGCCCTGCTTGTCTGCCTGATGGTGTCGCTGTTCCCGAGCCGCGGCAGCCAAGCGCAGTTCAGTGGACCGGCGCCCAAGCTCTCCTCCACGATCAACGTTCCGCTGGTGCCGACGACGGATCCGGCGATTCTTTACCCGGGCCCCCGCGAGCTGCACCTGGACGCTGGAGACCTCATCCAGATCCACATCTTTGGATCGCCCGACTATAACCCGAGTGTTCGCGTCAGTCTGGACGGATCGGTGCAGATTCCGCTCGGCGGCGTGCTTCCGGTTGCGGGACTTACGCTTCACCAGGCGGCGGATGCGATGGCGGAACGTTTGACCAGCGCGGGGATGTATCGCGATCCGCAGATCAATATCCAACTGGTCGAGTCGCCCAATCAGGTCATTACGGTCACCGGGGAGGCGCACGGCTCGGTCAGCACAGCAGGCGGGCAGAAGCGGCTCTACGACGTGCTGGCTGCCGTCGGAGGATTTCCGGTTACGGCCAGTCATACGGTCACGATTCAGCGTCCCGGCGTCGACCAGCCGATTATCGTCGACCTCGGCTCGGATCCGGTGCGCAGCGCGCAGGCCAACGTTCCTATCTTTCCGCACGACACGGTGATCGTCTCCCGGGTCGGCGTCGTTTACCTGCTTGGAGCCTTTCGGCAGCAGGGCGCGATTCCGCTGCAGCAGAACACGCCTTTGACGCTGTTGCAGGCGACGGCGCTCGGCAACGGGGATCTTTTTGAAGGCAAGTACGACGACCTTCGCATTGTGCGGACGATCGGCCTCGAGCGCAAGGTGGTGCGCGTCGATATCGCCAAGGTCATGCGGGGAAGGGCGCCGGATCCGCTGCTGCAGCCGGACGACATCGTCTTTCTTCCCTCCAGTGACATCAAGAGCTTCCTCAAGAATGGCGGCGTTGGAACCCTGTTCGGTGTGATCTCGCTTCTGCTGTTCACAGCCCAGTCCCTGAATTGACGGCAGCCAACATGCCTAAAAGAGTGCGGCTCGCCTATCTCGTGAGCCACCCGATTCAGTACCAGGCCCCTCTGCTGCGGCGCATCGCGGAAGAGTCTGACATCGACCTCACCGTCTTCTTTGGGTCTGACCTCTCGGTCCGCGAGTACAAGGATGAGGGCTTTGGCGTCGGTGTGCAGTGGGATGTCCCGCTGCTGCAGGGGTACAAGCACGAGTTTCTGCCGGTACTTCGCGATCAAGGGAGGGTCGGTGTGGCGACTCCCCTGAACCGCGGCATCTTCGACCGGCTTCGGGGGCACGGCGGCCAGCCGGCGTTCGACGTTCTTTGGGTTCACGGGTACGCCACGGTCAATGCGATGCACGGGATGCTGGCCGCAAAGGCGCTGGGGATCCCGGTGCTGCTTCGGGCGGAGTCTTGGCTTCGGGATCGATCGCGGGGCGCGGCGAAGTTGGCCGTGAAGCGTGGTTTTTTTTACGGGTTGATGAGGCTTGTGGACGGAGTGTTGCCGATCGGCACCCTGAACTCGGCATACTGGCACTTTTATTTCGGTTCCGACGTCCCCCAGTACTGGATGCCGTACGCCGTCGACAACGGCTACTTCGAGGGTCGTAGCCTGGAGGCTGCCGCGAACCGTGAGACGCTGCTTCGCGAACTTGGGATTGAGCCCGGCAGACCGGTCATTCTGTTTTCCTCCAAGCTGCAAACGCGGAAGCGCTGTGCGGATCTGGTTGCCGCCTATGAGAGGCTTGTGGCGTCGCGGGCTTTGAGCAAGCAGTCGCCTTACCTCGTCATCGTGGGCGACGGCGAGGAGCGCGCGCGGCTGGAGGCGCAGGTGCGGGAGCGAGGTCTGGCCGACGTGCGTTTCTGCGGATTCCGCAATCAGTCGGAGCTGCCGGCGTTCTTTGATCTGGCCAGCGTCTTTGTGCTGCCTTCCGAGCACGAGCCGTGGGGCCTGATCGTGAACGAGGTGATGAACGCCGGACGCGCGGTGATCGTGTCGGACGACGTTGGCTGCCAGCCAGACCTGATCACCGACGGTGTGGAGGGCTGCGTCTTCCCGGTTGGCGACGTGAGCGGTCTCGCGGGTGCGCTCGAACGCGTTTTAGGGGAGCCCGAGACCGCCGCGGAGATGGGTCGGCGAGCCAAGCAGCGTATTGCCGGATGGAGCTTCGAGGCTGACGTTCAGGGCTTGCGCCGCGCCCTGGCCGCGGTCACGGGAGCGTTGCGCGCGTGAGCACACCGCCGACAAGGCCCAAGGAGGTGCGGGTCGCTGCTGCTATGCTCGGTCCGGTATGCCAGAGACGATGCGACTGCTGCACATCATCGGCACGATGAGCCCGGAGGCGGGTGGACCGACCGAGTCCGTCCGATCGCTGATCACGTATGGCCTGCCGGAGTACATCGGCGAAGTGGTCACGCTGGACGACCCATCGGCTCCGTTTCTGAAGAGTTATGAGTTCCCGGTGCATGCCCTGGGCCCGATCGACACGGTGTACGGGTACAACCGGAGGCTGCTGCCATGGCTGCGCGCCAACGGACATCGCTTCGATGGCGTGATCGTCAACGGTCTGTGGCAGTACTGCGGATACGCTGCGCGGCGGGTCTTCGGGGGCAAAAAGCCGTACGTGGTCTTTACCCATGGCATGCTCGATCCGTATTTCAAGCATCGGTTCCCATTGAAGCATGTGAAGAAGTGGATTTACTGGCTTCTGGCGGAGTATTGGGTGCTGCGCGGGGCGGAGCGTGTGCTGTTTACGACCGCGGCCGAGGAGCGCCTGGCCAAGCGGAGCTTCTCCCTGCACCGCTGGACCGGCCTTGTGGTCCCGTATGGAGCGTCGGGAACGGATGGCGATCCGGAGGCGCAGCGCCAGGCGTTTTACAGGAGCTATCCTGCGCTTGAGCGACGTCGCTTCCTGCTTTTTCTGGGGCGGATTCATCGGAAAAAGGGCTGCGACCTGCTGATCGATGCGTTTGTCCGCGTTGCGTCGAGCGATCCTGATCTGCATCTGGTGATGGCCGGCCCGGATCCGCAGCATTGGAGCAGAGATCTCCAGGCAAGGGTCGACGCAGCCGGGCTTGGCGACCGGGTCCACTGGCCGGGTATGCTGAAGGGCGATGTGAAGTGGGGCGCATTCTTCGCGAGCGAAGCCTTTGTTCTTCCGTCGCACCAGGAGAACTTCGGCATCGCGGTGGCGGAGGCTCTTGCTTGCGGAACACCGGTCCTGCTGGCCGACAAGGTCAACATCGCCGAGGAGATTGCAGACTTCGGCGCCGGTTTGATGGAGCTCGATACGGCGGAAGGAACGCTGCGTCTGCTGGAGCGCTGGATCGCGCTGAGCGTCCAAGAGCGACGGGGGATGGAAAGGTTGGCGCGGCAGTGTTACGAGCGGAGGTACGACATGCGGCGAAACGCGAGGAAGATCATTCAGCTCTTCGATATCGGCCGCTCGCATCCGGTCGGGGCGGTGAGGCGCTCAAGCGAGGGTTGATGGCCAAGGAGGCGCACTACAACGCGGCGGAGCATATCGGAGCGGAGACTGCCGCCGACCCTTATCTGCGACCTGCGTTTTCAAGCGCTGATCGGTCGCGACGGCTGCTGTGGAACATCTGCTACACGCTGCTGTACCGGACGTCGCCGCGGCCCCTCCACGGCTGGAGGAGCTTTCTGCTGAGGAGCTTCGGAGCCACGATGGGGCCGAACTGCCACTTCTACCCGCGCTCCAAGGTGTGGGCACCCTGGAATCTGCGATGCGCCGACCAGGTGACGGCGGCCGATGGCGCGGAGATCTATAACCCGGCGCCGGTCGATCTGGGGTCGCACGCGATTCTCTCGCAGGATGCCTACCTGTGCTGCGCGACGCATGACTACGACGACCCGGTGTTTCCGCTGCTTGCCTATCGTATGTCGGTGGGGCCATATGCGTGGGTCTGCGCGAAGGCGTCCGTAGCTCCGGGGGTGAACCTGGGAGAGGGAGCTGTACTGGGGCTGGGGTCAGTTGCGACGCGAACGCTTGAGCCGTGGACGGTCTACGCCGGGACGCCGGCGATCAAGGTAAGAGATCGCCGGCGCCACGGGTAGACCGCGGAACCAGGTTGAGCTCCCCCCAATACTCAGAGCGGCCAGTAGGTGGGTTTTGGTTTCAGGAGCGAAGCTTCGCCAGAAGGTCGGTCGGGTGTACAGGTTTCGCGAGGATCTCGAACTCGTGTCCCTGTGCCCGCGCCTTTTCGAGCAGATCGGCCGTTGCGGCCTGCCCGGAGAAGAGAAGAATCTTGCACATCGGGATCTTGGTTCTGGTGATGATCGCTGCCTCGATGCCGGTCATCCCCGTCATGATGACATCGCTGATGAGCATATTCGGTTGAAAGCTCTCGAGGGCCTCGACTGCTTTTTCTCCACTGAAAACAGCGCGTGCGTCAAAGCCCGCCTGGTTGAGAATAATTGCGAGCGTGTTTGCGATAACCTGCTCGTCGTCCGCAACGAGCACCCTAGGCTTTGAAGTCGTGCCTACTGGTTCTGCCATGCTGAATGTCCCCGGGGTTCCAAACTTTACAAGCTAGGCGAACATACCACGAACGCCTTATTGATCAGTTCTGTTACTAGGTAATGATACGCTGAGCCAAGAGCCGGAAGTCGAGCGTCCCGTGAAATCTGGCGAGGCACTCCCGGTCCCGCGGAAATTTATGCAGCCACCCATCATACGTGCAGAACGTGTCGAGAAGTACTATGCGCAGCCGAGCGAAAACCGCATTCAGGTGATCTCGCCGACGGATCTCGCGATCCCTGCCGGAGAGATCGTTGCCCTGCTGGGCCCCTCGGGTTCGGGCAAGTCGACACTTCTGCGGATGCTGACCGGCCTGTCGACGCCATCCGCTGGGCAGGTGTACTGGCACGAGCAGCCGATTGCCACGGCGGACGTGAACGTCTCGATCGTCTTCCAGAGCTTTGCCCTGTTTCCCTGGCTGACCGTCTTTGAGAACGTGGAGGCTCCGTTGAAGGCGCGCGGCATGGATCCCGCGGAGCGCCGGAGGCAGAGCCTGAAGATCCTCGACACGGTCGGGCTCGATGGATTTCAGGCGGCGTACCCGAAGGAGCTCTCGGGCGGCATGCGGCAGCGTGTCGGCTTTGCGCGGGCCCTTGTGGTCGAGCCCGAGGTGCTGTTTATGGATGAGCCCTTTAGCGCGCTCGACGTACTGACGGCCGAGAACCTGCGCAGCGAGCTTCTGGAGCTGTGGCAGAAGAAGACCATTCCGACGCAGGCGATCTTCCTCGTGACGCACAACATCGAGGAGGCGGTGCTGCTGGCCGACCGGATTATCGTTCTGGGGCGGAACCCGGGTCATGTGCGGACCGACTTCAAGGTCGGGCTGCAGCACCCGCGCGACCGAAAGGCGACGGCGTTCACGCAGCTGGTTGACTACATCTACAAGGTTCTGACGCAGCCCGACGCCCAACCGCCGGCGCTGCCGCAGACGGCCTCTGGACGGAAGGTGCGCGATCAGCGGCAGATGCACTACCAGATGCTGCCGCATGCAAGGCCAGGCGGAATCGCCGGTCTGCTGGAGCTGGTTCTCGATCACAACGGCAAGGATGATATCTACCGGTTGGCCGATGATCTCGCGTTTGAGATCGACGACCTGCTGCCGATCGTGGACGCCGCACAGTTGCTCGGATTTCTGAAGGTGACCGAAGGCGACGCGGCCATTACGCCCACCGGGACGGAGTACGCCAACTCGGAGATTCTGCGGCAGAAGGAGCTGTTTCGGACGGCTGCCGTCGAAAACGTGCTTTTGCTCCGGCAGATCGTTCGGGCGATCGAGGCCAAGAGCGACCGCACTGTCTCCGAGGAGTTCTTTCACGACATGCTGGACGAGCAGTTCAGCGAGGAAGAGACGCTGTTGCAGCTGGAAACGGCGATCAACTGGGGCAGGTATGCCGAGCTGTTCGACTTCGACGCCTCGCGCCGGCGCTTTATCCAGCCGGCCAAGCTCTCGCATGAGCTTGCGTCCACCGCGGAGATCGATGCGTGATCGATCTCCGCAACAGCTTCAGCTATAGGCAGGGACGCGAGACACTGGCGCGCTCGCAGGTGCTGCAACGAAGCTGGCCGTTTGTTCTGGATTTGGCGGTCGGCGCGATCGGTCTGGCATGCTTCTACTGCATCGTGCTGATTGCGAAGTTCTGGGCCGGTCCGCCGAATGTGCAGATCGTGGTCTCCCTGAGCCCGCGCATGCTTCCGCTCTATGCGTTCTACTCCGTCACGCGGATCGGTCTCGCCTATCTGCTCAGCTTGGCCTTTGCGATCACCTACGGGTACCTGGCGGCGTATCACAAGCGGTCCGAGGTCTTCATGATCGCCGTGCTCGACATCCTGCAGTCAATCCCGGTGCTGAGCTTTCTGCCCGGTGTGATGCTGGCGATGGTTGGGCTGTTCCCGACGCGCCATGTCGGTGTCGAGCTGGGCGCGATCGTTCTGATCTTTACCGGAGCGGTGTGGAACATGGCCTTCAGCTTTTACTCGTCGCTGAAGAGCATACCGCGGGAGCTGATCGAGGCGACCAGCGTTTACCGGTTCTCGCGGTTGCAGCGGCTGCTGCAGCTGGAGCTGCCCTATGCGGCGATCGGTCTTATCTGGAATTCCATCATGTCGGTCGCGGGCGCATGGTTCTTTCTGATGGCGTGCGAGATGTTTCACTTCCGCTCGCAGGATTTCCGCCTCCCTGGGCTGGGATCGTACCTCCAGACGGCGGCGGACGTGGGGAACGGCCGGGCGATCCTGTGGGGCCTCCTGACGATGATCACCATCATCGTGGCGACGGACCAGCTGGTGTGGCGGCCGCTGATCGCGTGGAGCGATAAATTCAAGTTCGAGCAGGTGGAGAGTTCGAAGCGGGTGGCTTCGCCGATCCTGCATATGCTAACGCAGTCCAATGCGCTGCGGGTGCTGCAGAAGCATACAACCGGACCTTTGGGAGAGCGGGTTTATGCGGCACTGGCGAAGCGGCGAGAGGAGCGGGCGACGTCGCTCGCAGCCCATGCACCGGCTCCCACGCAGTCGAGGACCGGCATCATCGGCTGGGTGCTGCTGGTCGTGGCAGGCGCGGTCGTTCTGTACATGGCGCGACAGACCGTGATCCTGGTCCGGCCGGTGCGCAGTGGGGAGTACCTGGAGCTGTTGAAGGGGGCGGCGGCTACTTTTGCGCGGGTTAACGTCTCGCTCCTGCTGGCGGCGGCATGGACGATTCCCGCCGGAGTTGCGATAGGATTTCACCCGCGGCTGGCCCGCATCGCGCAGCCGCTGGCGCAGATTGCCGCGTCCGTGCCCGCGACGGCGCTGTTCCCGATCATTCTGCTCGGCCTGGTGCGGCTTGGCGGCGGACTCGGCATCGGGTCGATCGCCCTGATGCTGCTCGGGACGCAGTGGTACATCCTGTTCAACGTTATCGCTGGAGCCCTGGCGATCCCGACCGATCTGAAAGAGGTGGCGACGCTGTTTCGCTTCAGCGCCATCCAGCGATGGCGGACCGTGATCCTGCCAGGCATCTTTCCTTTCCTGATCACGGGCATGGTCACCGCGTCGGGGGGCGCGTGGAATGCAAGCATCATCGCCGAGTACTTCCGGCTCAACAACCAGACCCTCGAGACCGTGGGTCTGGGCGCGCAGATCAGCGCGGCGACCGATCATGGGCAGTTCCCGATTCTGCTGCTCGGAACGGTGCTGATCTCGCTGATGGTGGTCACGACGAACCGGCTGGTGTGGCGGCCACTCTTCCGGTTGGCGGAGACTCGCTACAAGCTCGGCGCCTGAAAGCCGATCACGCGCGTACAACCGGCTTGGGTCGGCGGAAGGCGTAGACGATCGCGAGCAGCGGCGGAGCGATCAGCACGCCCCACGGCGGTATGAGGATGCCCAGCACGATGGGTCCCAGAAGCGCGGCCCACCACGGAACGCGTGTGGTGCGGTGCAGGATGTACGGCCCGATGACCAGGCCCTCCAGGATCACGATGAGGGCGTACAGTCCAAGAACATAACCGAGACGGTACCAATCTTCGCTCGTCTGGACGGAGATCGCGGTGGACAGGACAGGCCCGATCACCGCGAACATGCCACCGAAGCCCGGGATGAACTGGCAGATCGCGCCGACCAGGGCCCACAGCGGCGCGAGCGGCACGTGGAGCAGTTGGAGGCCGACGAGCCACAGGCAGCCGACGATTAGGGCGTCGATCGTGGCCGCGCGCCACCAGCTCAGAAGGGCGCCACCCGCGGTTCGGAGGGCGCCGCCGCCCGGCCTCCGGGAAGGCGTTGCGAGATCGTTTGCGTCCGGACCCAGACTCTTCATGCGTCACCCCACTTCGCGTCGGAGACTGGAGCTCTCCTCTGACCTTCTTTGGATGCCTCCGGGGCAAGCCCTGGCCGGGATCAGAGCCGTCCGAGGCGGGGAACGTTTCCGGTCCGGTGCTACCCTGAACGTATGAAATTCGGTGTGCTCGTCTTTCCGGGATCGAACTGCGACCACGATACCTCGAACGTGATCGGCACGTTGCTGCAACAGCCGGTGACGTACCTTTGGCACGCGTCGGAGGATCTCCAGGGCTGTGACGCCATCCTGATTCCGGGGGGCTTCGCCTATGGGGATTACCTGCGCACAGGGGCGATCGCCCGGTTTGCGCCGGTGATGCAGCCGGTGAAGCGATTCGCGGCCTCGGGCGGCCTTGTGATGGGCATCTGCAACGGCTTTCAGATCCTGTGCGAGGCGGGTCTGCTTCCCGGCGCCTTGATGCGCAACCGCGACCAGCGCTATCTCTGCAAACAGCTCCACCTGCGGACGGAGACGACCGACTCCCCCTTCACGCACACGCTCGCGAGCGGCGAGGTGCTGCGGATGCCCATCGGTCACATGGAGGGCAACTACTTCTGCGACGACGCGACCCTGACGGAGCTCAAGCGCACGCAGCGGGTGGCCTTTCGCTATGCGACCGCGAGCGGCGAGGTCACCGCTGCAGCGAATCCGAACGGATCTCTCGACAACATCGCGGGCGTGCTGAACGAGGGTCGCAACGTTCTCGGCATGATGCCGCATCCGGACCGGTCGAGCGAGATATTGCTCGGTTCAAAGGATGGCCTGCGTCTGTTCGATGCGCTGGTACGGTCGGTGATCGCGGTGGCCTGAGCGAGTGGACCGAGGGGACCCCTGGGGTGCTACCCTAACCACGCCCCATGATCGACATTCACCACCATCTGCTGCCGGGCTTCGACGATGGCGCAGCCGATATCGACACCTCGCTCGCGATGGCGAAGATCGCCGCGGACGACGGCATCACGCACGTGGTCTGCACCCCTCACGCGAACAACCAATATGAGTACGACCCCGCGGCCGTCGACCGGACGATCTCCGAGCTGCAGCAGCGGATCGATCGTGGGGGCATCTCGCTTCAGCTGGGCCGTGGCTGCGACTTCCACATCACCTACGAGAACGTCCAGCAGGCGAAGGCCGAGCCCGCCCGCTTTTCGATCAACGGACTCGGGTACATCCTGGTCGAGATTCCGGATTATGGACTTCCGCAGGGTCTGACCGACACCTTTTACCAGCTGCAGATCGCCGGCCTGACGCCTGTGCTGACGCATCCGGAGCGCAATCCGACCCTGCAGGCCGACGCGGCACGCATGGCGCAGTGGATGCGTGGAGGCGTTCTCGTTCAGGTCACGGCCGGCTCCGTGCTGGGGCACATGGGCAAAGCGGCGCAGAAGATGGCGCACCGTCTGCTCGAGAAGCGATGGGTTCACTTCGTCGCGACCGACGCCCACAATACGACCTCACGCCCACCGCGCATGCGGGAGGCCTCCGATCTGATCGCGTCCAAGTACAACCCGGACTACGCGCACCTGCTGTGCGTCAGCAATCCACTGCAGGCGTTCCAGGGGAAGGCTCTTCCGGCCCAGCCCGAGCCGGCCGGACTCTACGAAAACCTGGAGCCGGAGAGCTGGTGGAAGAGGACGTTCGGCTAGACGCTTCGGCGGATCTTTGCGGCGGATCAGAGCCCCAGGCCGCCATCGACGGAAAGAAGCTGTCCGGTGATGAAGTGCGGACCGGTGGCGAAGAACAGCACGGCAGCCGCGACGTCGGCGGCGGTCCCATTGCGGCGCATGGGCGTCTTCTCGGCGAAGTTCTGGTAGGCGGCGCCGACCTCCCCCTGCACGATCATGCCGGGAGCGACGCAGTTGACGCTGATTTCGGGCGCCCAGGCCTTGGCCATGGTCTCAGACAGCTTGTGGAGCGCCGCCTTGGAGGCACAGTAGTGCCCGTGCGTCGCCCAGGGGTGGATGCCGCCGAGCGACCCGATGTTGACGATGCGTCCCCGAGCCGAGCGAAGGTGCGGAAGGGCCGCCTGCGCGACCAGAAACGGTGCTCGCGTGTTGATGGCGAACATGCGGTCCCACTGCTGAACCGACAGCTCTTCGAGCGGCTGCGACTCGAAAGAACCGGCGTTGTTGACCAGGATATCGATGCCCCCGAGGTCTCCGGCGACCGCGGCTACCGTCTCGGTAATGTCTTCGGAGACCGTGAGGTCGCACCGGGCGGCGAACGCCTCCACGTCCCAGGCAGCGAGATCGCGAACCGTCAGCTCAGCCTCCGGCTGCGATTCCAGATAGGTGATCGCGACGTTGGCTCCGTGTTCCGCCAAGGCGAGCGCGAGGGCGCGTCCGATACGTTTCGCGCCGCCGGTGACGAGCGCGGACTTGCCTGCAAGCAGCCTGTTCACCGGTCTACTGCGGAGTTCCGGTCGAGGGCGCTGCCGTGTTCGCCGGGGGCGGCGGCACTGGCTTCGGCGGTGTTGCAGGCTGCTTCCGCGTGTCCGGCTTGGCCGGCTCCTGCACCCCGTTCTTACGGGTAGATGCTTTTCCGGTGTTGTCCTCATAGGCCGAGACCTGCTCCTGCGGCTTCAGGAGCGCGACCGAGATCTGCCGGCTCGGCTCGGTGACGATGAAATCCTGTGCGTACGTCGCGAAACCGTTTGCGATGACCTGAACGCGGACGTTGCTGCCGGTCGGGATGACATCGATGCTGGCCTTTCCCTCCGGATCGGTTTTAACCTCAATGTTCCCCTCGTCCTTGCCTTCCTGATTGATGGAGTGGAAGACGACGGCCGCGTTAATGACCGGCTTCCCCGTCGACCTTTTTACGACGAGAACCTCTATGTGAGAGGTGTCGGGCGGAGCCTTGTACTTGCGCCCCCGATGCTGAGGGGAGTCCTGGGCGGAGAGGGGAAGGGCCGGCAGAAGGAGGGCGGAGCCCAGGGTAAGCGCGACGGCGAGGTGTCGGACAGCCATGAGCATCATTTTACGCTGCGACGTTCTCCGGTACGGATGGTTCCTGACGACGGAAGTTACGTGACAGTCACTCACATTTCATCGGCCCAGGTTGACAGGCAGGGCCATTGTGTCCTATGGTTAGCAATCGGAAGGGTCGAGTGCTAACGAGCTTCGCTCCGGTACTTGATCGCGGCCAGCAGGCCGGTCCAGACGGTTCCCTAAAAGTGCTGCAGGTACTTTTGTCCATCCCAAGATGGCAGGTACCTGTGTGAGAAAAAATGCGGCGCTTCGGCGTTCGCCAAAGGTCAAAGAAGGAGATGGAACGTATGGAAACAACATCATTTACCCCACTGCACGATCGTATTTTGGTTCGCCGGGTGGAAGAGGGCGAGCAGCTTCGCGGTGGCATCATTATTCCGGATTCAGCGAAAGAAAAGCCGCAGCAGGGCGAGGTCATCTCCGTCGGCAAGGGTAAGTCCAACGACGAAGGCAAGACGTTTCCGCTCGATGTAAAGGCGGGCGACAGCATTCTGTTCGGCAAGTACTCCGGCACGGAGATCAAGCTGGATGGCGAAGAGCTGCTGATCATGCGCGAAGAGGAAGTCCTCGGCATCATCAAGAAGTAAGCTCTGCGTGCGGCGGGCGGGTTTCGCCGCAGAAGCTTGAACGGCCGCTGCGACTTGGTGGCGATGACAATTTTGGATCGGCTCTGGCCGATGAACAGACAGGAGCAACACGATGGCGAAGCAAATTTTGCACGGAGAGGACTCACGGCAGGCGATCCTGCGCGGAGTCAACATTTTGGCGGACGCGGTCAAGGTCACGCTTGGACCGAAGGGCCGTAACGTCGTAATCGAGAAGAAGTTTGGATCCCCTACCATCACCAAGGACGGCGTCACCGTCGCCAAGGAGATCGAGCTCAAGGACGCGCTTGAGAACATGGGTGCGCAGATGGTGCGAGAGGTCGCGTCGAAGACCTCGGACGTTGCCGGCGACGGAACCACCACGGCAACGGTTCTCGCCCAGGCGATCTATCGCGAGGGTGTCAAGACCGTGGCCGCAGGCGCGAACCCGATGGCGCTCAAGCGCGGCATCGACAAGGCCGTCGAGGCCATCATCGGCAAGCGCGACGAGCATGGCGCGGTGATCGGCGGCGAGCTCTCGAAGCTCTCGAAGCCGGTCTCCGGCGACATGATCGCGCAGGTCGGAACCATCTCGGCCAACTCCGACTCACAGATCGGCACCATCATTGCCGAGGCCATGAACAAGGTCGGCAAGGATGGCGTAATCACCGTCGAAGAGTCACGCACGATGGAGACCCAGCTGGAAGTGGTCGAGGGCATGCAGTTCGATCGCGGCTACCTGAGCCCCTATTTCGTGACCGATGCCGAGCGCATGGAAGTCGCGCTCGAGAACCCCTACATCCTCATCTACGAGAAGAAGATCTCGTCCATGAAGGACCTGCTTCCCCTGCTCGAGCAGATCGCCCGCACCGCCAAGCCCCTGATCATCATCGCCGAGGATGTGGACGGTGAGGCGCTCGCTACCCTCGTGGTCAACAAGCTGCGTGGAACGCTCAACGTGGCGGCCGTCAAGGCTCCCGGCTTCGGCGATCGTCGCAAGGCCATGCTGCAGGACATTGCCATCCTGACCGGCGGCAAGGCCATCACCGAAGACCTCGGCATCAAGCTCGAAGGCGTCAAGGTCGAGGATCTCGGCACCGCCAAGCGCGTCACCATCGACAAGGACAACACCACCATCGTCGACGGCGGCGGGCAGGACGGCGAGGTTGAGGGTCGCGTGAAGGAGATTCGCGCCCAGGTCGACAAGACGACGTCGGACTACGATCGCGAGAAGCTGCAGGAGCGGCTTGCCAAGCTGGTCGGCGGTGTTGCTGTCATCAAGGTCGGTGCAGCCACCGAAACCGAGATGAAGGAAAAGAAGGCTCGCGTCGAGGATGCAATGCATGCGACACGCGCGGCTGTCGAGGAAGGCATCGTCCCGGGCGGCGGTGTTGCGCTGGTACGCTGCGCGCAGGCGGTTGATGCTCTGGTGAAGACGCTTGAGGGCGACGAGAAGATCGGCGCCAACATCATCCGTCGCGCGCTCGAGGAGCCGCTTCGCATGATCGTCTCAAACGCCGGCGAAGAGGGTGCGGTCGTCATCGGCAAGATCCACGAGTCCAAGGAGGCGAACTTCGGCTACAACGCCGGAACAGGCGCTTACGAGGATCTCGTCGCGGCCGGTGTTATCGATCCCACGAAGGTTACGCGAACAGCGCTGCAGAACGCAGCCTCGATCGCGGGCCTTATGCTCACCACCGAGGCCATGATCTCCGAGATTCCGGAGAAGAAGGAGTCGGGCGGCGGTCACCAGCACGGCGGTGGCGGCGGCATGGACGGCATGTACTAGCATCTGCCGTCCAGCCGGACGCGCCTTCGGCGCAGAAGCGAAAAGAAGCCCCGGTGAGAGCCGGGGCTTTTCTTTGTTTTGCAGGAATTTTGCGAAGAGGTCTGGCAGAACCTGTCGTTTGATGGTGGGCGTATCCGACACGCTTACGCGCCCGAGGAGACGATCACCTCGCCGTATTTGACTCCGTTCGCTGCTCTCACTTTGACGCCCTTGCCACGCGATCTCACCTTAAGCGAAGTGAGATCTTTCGCTGGCGGCGCGGTAAAAGTGGCCACATAGGTCTGCGTGATGTCGGTCGCGAAGCGTGTGAGGTACGGCGCGAGCGTGACCGGATTTCCACGGCCCTGGTAGTACGATTCCCCGCCAGTCGCCTCGGCCACCTGGGAGAGGTAACTCTGGCCGCTGAAGTTGGCGGCACCACCGCCGATTCCAGCTTCACCGTAGTAGATCGACGAGACGGAGACGCCGGCGCGCTGCGCATCCTTGATAGCGCTCTGGACGTACGGGCTGTCCTGGTTCAACGGCGAGACGCTGCCGTTGTACGGGTCGACGCCGTTGGTCAGCATGAGGACGAAACGCGCCTTGCGGCCGGGGTTTTCGGTGGTTCCATACCGCGCCTCCACGGTTGGCCAGTGCTTCGCAAAATCGGACAGGCAGAAGTAGGGGCTGGCGCTGATGCCCGGAGTTCCAAACGGAATCCGTAGGCTTGAGGCTGCGGCGGGCAGGTTCGTGGTAAAGGCCTGAGCCGGTTGCACGCGGCCGTTCGACATGTAACCGACGAAGACCTCGGTGCCGGCCGGAAGCGCCTGGATGAAGGCGCGGATGTCATCGAGCTGGCGAGCCACCGAGGTGCGCAGGCCGTCATCGATCAGGATCGCGACCTGTGCCTGCCGCGGTGCGACAACTGCCAAGGACGTAACCGCTGCGTCTTTGCCGTTCAGCTCGACATTGAGATCACCGGCGGTGAGCGGCCGCGGAGCTTTGGTGGTCACGGTGACGAGAGCCTGGGTCGGCTGGGGACCCTCTAGCTGCGCCGTCGCAAAACCGGCGTTGAGGACTGAGGCAAGACTAAGGAGGAGTGCTGCGCGTAGCGACATGATGTTGTACCTTCAGTGGATTTAGACGCTGGAGGTATGGGGATCGATGCGGCGGCTCAGTCGCCGCCAACCCGCAGCTTGAGACCGGCGCGAACGGTAAAGGGCAGACCGGGGTAGCCGATAGGACCGATGTGCTGGTTGTTGAGGAGGTTCGAGAGGTCGGTGAATACGGTGACGTGGTGGTTGGCGGTGTAGGTGCCGTAAAGGTCGAGCTTGGTGTAGCCGAAGTCGAGGTTGCGGTTGGGAAGCAGCAGCGTGTTACCGAAGGCGGGGTCGAGCCCGCTAAGAAAGGTGGAGTCGTCGGCGCGGCTGGCGACTGCGCCTTTGAGGGCCGCGGTCCACCTTTGGCCGGTGTATTGCGCGGCGAAGTAGGCAGTGTGGGGTGGACGACGGAAGACGCGGCTGCCCACAAAGGGCGAGCTCGATCCGATGGGGACGCCCGGGAAGCTGGGGTTGGTCGAAGCGAATCCACCGCGGGCGGCGGTGGCGTCCGACGAGAAGGACTGCTCGACCAGCGTGGCCAGGTAGGTGTAGCCGCCACGGAAGAAGATACGCGCGGCGGGCTGGAACTGGAGCTCGGTCTCGAGACCCTGCGCGCGAAAGGCCTGCGAATTGAGCTCCGCCCCGTAAAAGAAGGCGGAGGCGCTGGTGTTGGGTGTAAAGCCGAAGTAGGTCCGGAGGTCGCCCGAACCGACGAACTCCAGGTTGTGCGAGAACTGGTTATGGAAGTAGCCACCCTTGAAGACGAGTTTGTCGCCGATCAGGTTCTGATCGACGCCGACGTCGAAGGTGCGGGAGCGCTGGGGTCCAAGGGGAGCAACCCGGTAGGCAGCGATGTCGGCCGTGTCGCCGAGCGCGAGCAGGGTGCTGTACAGCGAGGAAAACTCGGTCGCCAGGTTCGGCTCCTGAACGCCGGTAGCGGCGTTCGCGCGCAGGCGGGTGCCGCGGACGTAGCGGTGCGCATCCGGTCGAACGGCGATCCAGGCCAGGCCGAGCCGCGGTGTTCCGGCGATGCCGTACAGATGGTTCTTTTGGAGCGATCCGCCGAAGGAGTAGAAGAGACGGTTCTTCAGATCGCCCTGCAGCTGCAGGTTGTACTGGAAGTTGGTGCGTTGGAGGGCCTGGTTCTGCGCGAAGGCGGGGATGTTGAAGGAGCCACGCTCATTCTCGTAGCGGAAGCCGAACAGAGCAGTGATGTGGTGGCGAAGGTTGATGTCCGACTGGTAGTAAAGCTCGTCGCGGTTGGAGTCCTGATCGCGGTTGGTCGAGAAGAGCTCGGCCTGACCGGTGGTCGAATAGCCGTTGGCGCCGCGGATGGTGACGACGTTGCCGAAGTAACCGGAGTTGGTGGTTGGCCCGCCCGGATACGGAAACGGGTAGGGAAAGCTGAGAAAATTGCCGCCCCCGAAGTACGCGGCCTGCTCGCGTTTGCGAGCGATGCCATAGCGAACGAGGTTGTGCCAGCCCCCGAGTGTGGTGTTTTCGAGCGTCGCGCCGGAGTAAAGATCCTGGTCCGTCTGCTTGCCGTCCTGGACGAGACCGTAGAAGTCGTAGCCGTTGGGCAGACCGCCGGCCGAGTCCGCGTTTCGGATCGTGACGCGGAGCTGCGTGCCGGCCGAGAGATTGTAACCGAGGTTGGAGGCGGCGGTGGAGCTGTGAAACCGATCGTGCGGAAGGGCGTTCGAGGTGTCGAAGCGCGAGTAGGCCAGCAGGTAGTCCGCGCGGCTATGGGTGCCGGAGAGGATGGCCTCGTTGCGCCAGGTATGGAGATTGCCGGCGTCGCCCGAGTAGTTGAGCACCGGCCGAAGCGAGCTGCCGCGCGGTGTCGACAGGTTGACCACGGAGGCGAGCGAGTCCGAGCCGTAGAGCGCGGAGTTCGGTCCGCGGTAGAGCTCGATCGCGTTCCCGGTGCCGGGGCCAGCGAGGCCGGTCGAGGAGACCGTGCCATAGTCAAAGCCGCCGCCCACGTCCTCCGCCGGTATACCGTCGATCAGAACCTTGTTCCCGTCCGAGTTGCCGCCGCGCACAAACAGGGAGGTGACGCTGCCCGCCTGCCCGGTCTGCACGACGTTGACTCCCGGAGACTGGCGCAGATCGTCAAGGAGGCCGATGCGGGTTGCCAGGTCGTCGCGCGGGATGAGGTTCACGGGGGCGGTAAGCTGGGCGAGCGGTGTCGGCGTTCCAGTAGCCGTGACGGAGACGACCGTGCGAACCTCGTCGGGCGAGAGGATGACGTTGCGCAGGACGACGTCGGTTTTGCCACCGTAAAAGTCGTTGCCGATATTGGGAGCAAAGGTGAGGGCGGAGGTGAGCAGAAGAAACCGGCCCGAGTCACCCGAGCGGATCTCAAACGAGCCGTCCGAGGCTGAACGGGCGAAGGAGGCGGTCTGCTTGCCCTGGATGAGCTGCACGCGGGCCCCGGCTACCGGAGCGCCGAGCTGGTCGGTGACGGTGCCGCGAATGACCACCGCCGGCGCGGCAGGCGTGAGCAGGCAGAGGCCAAGGAGAGAGAGTGTGGGTGCGAGGCGAAAGGCGGGCGTGCAAAGGCGCGGGCGTGACAGCATGGTGGTGATTCCTCCGTTCCCCCTCGGGAACGTGGCTGAGTGCGCAGGGCGGAACCGGTCTCCTGACTCGTCGCGATGCATGCTGGCCGGGTTGCGAGATCACTTCCCTTCCCGAGCGGCCGCGGTGGCGCCCAGTGAGAGGATCTCCGGCGAGCGTTCACACGCTTCTGGCGTGTGCGCGAATCACAGTTGCGGGGCAGTGGCGGAGTTTCACCGCGCTTCCAAACATTCCGTTACGGTACAAGATGCGGTTGGGCGGCGGGCTGATGAGGCTGCTGCAGGTACGGGCGAACCCTTAGCGTAGCAGACCGACCTCCGTCCGCGCAGGCAGCCGAGGAACGAAGATCAGCGCCGGGTCAGGGCAGCAGAATCAGCTTTCCGGTCGTCCTGCGGGACTCGAGATCGCGGTGTGCCTCCGCGGCGTCGCGCAGCGGATAGGTGTGATCGATGCGCAGCTTGAGCGTGCCCTGGGCGACATAATTTAGAACAGCGGTTGCGCGGGCGTCGAGGTCGGCGCGTGTGGCCACGTAGTCCTTCAGGGTGGGACGGGTGACGAAGAGCGAGCCCATGGTGGAGAGGCGGATCAGGTCAAAGGGCGGAACCGCCCCCGAAGCTCCGCCGAAGAGCACAAGCAGACCGCGCGGCCGGAGGCAGGTCAGCGAGCCCTCAAAGGTCGACCTGCCGACCGAGTCATAGACGACCGGCAGGCCCTCGCCTCCGGTGAGGCGCTTGACCTCCGCGCCAAAATCGGTTTCGGTGTAGAGGATGGTCTCGTCCGCACCGGCCGCGCGAGAGAGCGCCGCCTTTTCGCGGGTCGAGACGGTCGTGAGCACACGCGCTCCGAGCAGCTTCGCCATCTGCGTGAGCAGCAGACCGGTACCGCCGGCCCCCGCGTGGATGAGCACGGTATCGTGCGGCTGGATGGCGTAGGTCGAGTGCGCGAGATAGTGGGCGGTCATGCCCTGGGTCATCGCGGCCGCGGCCTGCTGCGCTATGACGTGGTCCGGCAGCTTGATGAGGCGGTCGACGGGCGCCGTGGCGAGCTCGGCATAGGTGCCGGCGACACCGGTCCAAGCAACGCGATCCCCGGGACGGATCGAGGTCGCGGGCGTCCCGTCGATGGTTGGACCCAGCGAAACGACGCTGCCTGCGGCCTCCTGCCCGAGCGTGTAGGGAAGGTGTGCGGGGTAACGCCCTTCGCGGAAATAGGTGTCGATGAAGTTGACCCCGCAGGCCTCGATGCGCAGCAGAGCTTCGCCCGGGCCGGGAATGGGATCAGGAAGCGTGCGAAACGAGAGGACCTCGGGGCCGCCGGTGCGATCAATCTGGATGGCTTGCATGCGCATTGGATGCGCCGGCCCCGTTCCGGCAGCCGGCAGACATCGTCGGACAGACATCCAGCGTCTCTCCGCACAGAGTCTGTAGACTGTCTGCTGAGCAATACCGCCAGCCACAACGGTTCGCAGGCGAGCGACGCTCAAACGACGGGAGACCACGGCAAGATGAGCAGGTACCTGGTGGACGCAGTTGCCCGGAGTTGCGGTGAACTCCCCGGCGGGGGACGCTCTTGTGTGGCGCACACCACAAGCCAGGCTGGTGCTCTCAAGAGCCTCCTGCGAGTAACCCAAGGCCTCGCCCTCGCCCTTCTTCTTCTCCCCACCGCGAACCTGCGAGCGCAGGCTACGCTCACGATCGCGACCGTCAACAACGGCGATATGATCCTGATGCAGCGGCTTTCCAAGCAGTTTGAACGCGAGCACCCCAACATTCACCTGGACTGGGTTGTACTCGAAGAGAAGATCCTTCGCGAGAAGACCACGACCGACGCCGCAGCTCACGGCGGCCAGTTCGACGTGGTCACGATCGGCCCGCTGGAAGCTCCCATATGGGGTCGCCGCGGCTGGCTCGTTCCGCTCGAGAAGAGCCTTCCCCCTACCTACGATATCGACGACCTCCTGAAGCCTATTCGCGACGGTGCCTCCTGGGGCGGCCATCTGTATGCCCTGCCCTTTTACGCCGAGAGCTCACTGACCTTCTACCGCAAGGACCTGTTTCAACAGGCTGGCCTCACCATGCCTGCCCAGCCGACCTACGACGACATCGCCCGCTTCGCCCGCACGCTCAACGATCCGGCCCACGACCTGTACGGCGTCTGTCTCCGCGGCAAGCCGGGCTGGGGCGAGAACATGGCGTACATCTCTACCCTGGCAAACACCTTCGGCGGTCGCTGGTTCGACCAGACCTGGCGGCCGCAGTTCGACACCGTCGAATGGCACACCGCGGTCTCCTTCTACGTCAACCTCCTGCAACGGTATGGACCTCCCGGCAGCAGCTCCAACGGCTTCAATGAGAACCTCACTCTGTTTGAGAACGGACGCTGCGCCATGTGGATCGACGCGACCGTGGCTGCCAGCGCGCTTTCCGATGGCAAGGAGTCGAAGGTGGCCTCGACGGTGGGCTTCGCCCCCGCTCCTATCGCCGTCACATCCCACGGCTCACAGTGGCTCTGGTTCTGGGCGCTTGCCGTGCCGAGCTCGTCCAAGCACTCCGCCGAGGCCGTCGAGTTCATCGACTGGGCCACGTCCAAGGACTACATCCGGCTGGTGGAGAGCATCGGTGGATGGGCCTCCGCGCCGCCCGGCACGCGCCAGTCCACGTACCGGCAGCCTGAATACACCGCCGCCGCTCCATTTGCCGACCTCACCTATCGATCGATCCTGGCCGCCGACCCGCTTCACCCAACCGAAAAGCCTGTACCCTACATCGGCATTCAGTGCGTCGTTATCCCATCCTTTCCCACCATCGGCAATCAGGTGGGACAGCTGATCGCGGCCGCGCTCGTGGGCAGCATCTCGGTCGATGAAGCTCTCCACAAGGCCCAGCTCGCCACCGAGCGCGTCCTCAATCGCACGGGAATCCCGCAGTAACGAAGGTCATGACCAACGACCTCGGACACAACGCGACGACACACACGGCGACCTGGCGAGATGCTCTCTCGCGTTCCTCGCTCAAGCTGCCTGTGGTCGCGGCGCTGTTTCTGTGGTCCATCGTCCCTCTCCTGATGACGGTCTGGTTTTCCCTCCGCCGCTACAACCTGATGGAGCCCAGCCGCACCGGCTTCGACGGCCTTGGCAACTACCGCTATCTCCTCAGCGATCCCAGCCTTGTACTGGCGACGGCCAATACCCTGCTTCTAGTCGCCTCGGTCCTCATCATCACCATCGGCCTCGGCACCCTTCTTGCCGTGCTCTACGACCAGGAGTTCTTCGGTCGCGGCATCGCCCGGGTCTTGGTGCTCGCGCCCTTTTTCGTCATGCCCACCGTCAGCGCCCTGGTCTGGAAGAACATGCTGATGCATCCCGACTACGGCTTCCTCGCCTTTCTCATGCGCTCGGTCGGACTCAAACCCGTGGACTGGTTCGCCGTCGCGCCCTTCACCTCCATCATCGTCATCGTCTCCTGGGAGTGGCTTCCCTTCGCCGTCCTCACGCTCCTCACCGCCGTGCAGTCGCTCGACGCGGAGCGCAAGGAAGCCGCACGCATGGACGGAGCGGGCCCGGTGGACATCTTCCGTTACATTCTGCTGCCCCACCTCGGCCGCGCTATCTCCGCCATCGTCATGATCGAGACCATCTTTCTGCTCGGCATCTTCGCGGAGATCTATGTCACCACCTCCGGCGGCCCTGGCTTCGCCTCGACCACCCTGTCCTTCCTCATTTATCGCTACGCTCTGCTCGAGTACGACGTGGGCGCGGCGGCGGTCGCCGGCCTGCTTGCCATCGTCGTCGCCAATGTCCTCGCGGCTTTTCTGATGCGCTCTTTCGTCCGTAACCTGGACGCATAACGGATGCCCATGCCCTCGAAAGACCTCCGTCAAAAACTCGCGATGACCGTTCTCGGCTGGGCAGCCGCGCTGCTGATCTCGTTCCCTGTCTTCTGGCTCGTCCTCACCAGCTTCAAGACGGAGACGGAAGCCATCTCGCGCGTTCCCCACCTCTTCTTCCATCCAACGCTCGAAAACTACGCGGCCGTGCAGGAGCGCACCAGCTACTTTCACTTCGCCTGGAACAGCGTCGTGATCTCGCTTGGTTCCACTCTCCTCGCACTCGCGCTGGCTGTTCCCTGCGCCTACGCTTTGGCGTTCCTGCCCACCAAACGAACTCGTCAAACGCTGCTCTGGATGCTGTCAACCAAGATGATGCCGTCGGTCGGCGTTCTGGTTCCCATCTACCTCATCTTCCGGGAAGCCGGCCTGCTCGACACCCTCACCGGCCTCCTCCTGCTGAACGCCCTGCTGAACCTCCCGATCATCGTCTGGATGCTCTACACCTTCTTCAAGGAGGTTCCGCGCGACATCCTCGAAGCTGCCCGCATGGATGGCGCCGGTCCGCTTCGCGAGGTCTACAACCTGCTCCTGCCCTTATCCATGCCGGGCATCGTCTCCACCAGCCTGCTCGCCATCATCCTCGCCTGGAACGAAGCCTTCTGGAGTCTTACGCTCACCGCTGCAAAGGCGGCTCCCCTGACCGCGTTCATCGCCTCCTTCTCGAGCCCCGAAGGCCTCTTCTACGCCAAGCTCTCCGCGGCCTCCACCATGGCCATCGCGCCCATCGTCCTGCTTGGCTGGGCAAGCCAGAAGCAGCTCGTTCGTGGCCTCACCTTCGGAGCCGTCAAGTAAACAGCCTGTCCGCAAGAGCATCTCCGTACAAAAAAGAAAGCACATCATGGCAACCGTCCAACTCAAACAGGTTCGCAAAAGCTTCGACTCGAACGAGATCATCAAGGGAGTCGACCTCCTGCTTCACGATCGTGAGCTGACCGTCTTCGTCGGCCCCTCGGGCTGCGGCAAGTCGACCCTCCTCCGTCTGATCGCCGGCCTCGAAGAGATCACCTCCGGCGATCTCCTGATCGATGGCGAGCGGGTGAACGACGTTCCGCCCGCCCGCCGCGGCCTGGCTCTCGTCTTCCAGAGCTATGCGCTCTACCCCCACATGAGCGTCGCCGAAAACATGTCTTTCAGCCTCAAGCTAGCCGGCATCTCCAAAGCAGAGCAACAGCAGAAGGTCATGGACGCCGCCCGCATCCTCAACCTCGAAACGTTTCTCGATCGCAAGCCGAAGGAGCTCTCCGGCGGCCAGCGTCAGCGGGTCGCCATCGGCCGAGCCATCGTCCGCAACCCCAAGGTCTTTCTCTTCGACGAGCCCCTTTCCAACCTGGACGCCGCGCTTCGCGTCCGCATGCGCCTGGAACTCACCCGCCTCCATCACCAGCTGGGCGCCACCATGATCTACGTCACCCACGACCAGGTGGAGGCCATGACCATGGCCGATCGCATCGTCGTCCTTCGAGCAGGCATCGTGGAGCAGGTCGGCTCGCCCATGGATCTCTACCGCAATCCGCGCAATCTCTTCGTCGCCGGCTTCATCGGGTCGCCGAAGATGAACTTCCTCGAGGCCGTCGTTCAGCAGGCCGATTCGACGGGAATGGTGGTCGGCGTGTGCCGGAATACGAGCCTGCGCGTACCCTTCGCCTCCTCGGCCGTCCGGCCCGGTCACAAACTCACCGTCGGGATCCGTCCCGAGCACATCACCCTCGCCTCGTCAAAGGAGAACACCCTTCCCGCGCAGGTTCAGGTCGTCGAACATCTTGGCAGCGAAAGCTACCTCCACCTTCAGGCCGCCTCGGGTGAGCCTCTCACCGTCCGAATCAGTGGGGAGACCGAGGTCGTCCCCGATCAGCAGGTCCACCTCAGCCTGAACCCCGGATCGCTTCATCTCTTTCGCGAAGACGGTGACCGTATGCGAGCCTCCGCAGAACACTGACTCCCGCTGGCAAACCCTCCGTCGAGTCATTCCCGACTCATCCGAAGCCAGCGGCGATTGACACCATACCCCGCTACACCACGTCGAAAGGAAGACATCTCCAATGCCCGAAGCCGCTCCCACCAGGCTGAGCGCCGCCACCGTTGGCAACCTCGGGTCCGAGGTGCAGACTCCCGTCTACGACCGCGGCTCTCTCCTTCCCCATACCCTCCACATCGGCGTCGGCAGCTTCCACCGCGCCCACCAGGCCCTCTACCTCGACGACCTCCTCGCGATGCCGGACACCGAGCGCTGGGGCGAGTGCGGCATCGGCGTGCTTCCCAGCGATGTCCGCATGCGAGACGCCCTCCGATCCCAGGACTTCCTTTACACCCTCGTTGAAAGGAGCGCGACCACGCAGACTGCCCGCGTCATCGGCTCCATCATCGACTTCCTCTACGCCCCCGAGGACCGCGAGTCAGCCATCGAGAAGATGGCCGCGCCCGACACCCGCATCGTCTCGCTCACCATCACCGAGGGCGGCTACTTCATCGACGAGGGCACCGGCGAGTTCCTCGCGGGCCATCCCTCCATCCGGCACGATCTCGAACACCTCGATCAGCCCACCTCCTCGATCGGCCTGATCGCCGAAGCCTTGGATCGCCGTCGCACCCGCGGGCTCCCTCCGTTCACCGTCATGTCCTGCGACAACCTGCAAGGGAACGGACACGTGATCAGCAGGGTTCTGCGCGCTTACGCCAGCCTGAGCAAACCCGCGCTCGAGCCCTGGATCGCCGCCAACGTAGCCTTCCCCAACAGCATGGTCGATCGGATCACCCCGGCAACCACACCCGCGGACATCGACTGGGTCAGCAGCCGCTTCGGCGTCGACGATGCCTGGCCAGTCGTCACCGAACCCTTTCTCCAGTGGGTTATCGAGGACACCTTCTCGAACGGCCGGCCGCAGTGGGAGCGCGTCGGCGCGCAGTTCACAACGGACGTAGCCTCCTACGAGATCATGAAGATGCGCCTGCTCAACGGCAGCCATCTTGCCATGGCGTACCTCGGTGCGCTCACGGGCTTCCCCTTCGTGCAGGACATCATGGCCGACGCTCTTTTCGTCTCGTTCATCCAGAGCTTCATGGAAGAGGTCACGCCCGTCGTCCCCAGTATCCCCGGCGTCTCCGTCGCGGAGTACAAACAGAGCCTCATCGAGCGCTTCTCGAATCCGACCATCAACGACCAGGTCACCCGTATCTGCTCCGAGGGCTCGGCCAAGATCCCCAAATGGCTCTTGCCTTCCACTCAACAGCTTCTGGACAGGGGCGCCCCCACGCATCTGCTGAGCCTCGTCCTCGCCAGTTGGATCTTCTATCTCGGACGGGGCGAAGACCAGAGCGGCTGCGCCCTGGAGATCGTCGACGCGCGCGCCGAGGAGCTCACCCGTATCGCCAGGTCCGCCGGCTCTGACCCCCGTCCCGTCCTGGCCATCAAGTCGATTTTTGGGGAGCGCCTACCCGCAAACCAGGGCTTCGTGCAAGACGTACAGGCTGCTCTCCAGATGCTCGGGCGTATCGGCGCACCTGCCACGGTCCGCAGCTATCTGGCTCTCCCCTAACCACGATCCAGATGCCGGCCAAGAGGCCCCTAGCGTGGGGCCGCGTGCAGCGTGCCTCCAGCAACCAGGTCGAGCTGCGGGGTGTTCACGAGGTTGTTCGCGATCACCTGCCAAGGGGACTCGTGCTGCCGACTTGTGCACGCGATCCGAGCAGTATGCGGGAGCAAAGAAAGGCGGAGCATCGCTGCTCCGCCTCATATCACGATTGCAATCGTCTTAGTAATTGTTCTTGATGTTGGTTCGCTCGGAAGTAAGCACGTCTCCGGTTGTGCTTCGATCCATCGACCCTGTTCCTGTCGAACCTGTGCCCATTGACCCTGTGCGCACGTTGGAGGTGAGGCGATCTGAATCTGTGGAACCCGTGCCAACCCCCATGGTATGGGTGCTCACGCTCTTCTCTCCCGATGAGGCAACGTCATCACCGCCCGCGGCCCGCAGCAGATCCTTCGCCCGCGAAACCTCTTCCGAGCTATCGCAATGAACGGAAACCAGGATGCCACCGTCGTTGACTCGGCCCTCGTAACGCTTTGCTTCGTACTCAGGGATGCCCATGCCGACAAGCGCACCAACCAGGCCGCCCACCGCACCGCCAACACCCAGGCCGGCGAGTGCGCCCATGATTGGGCCAGCCGCGATCAGCGGACCAACACCAGGAATCGCGAGCGCGCCAATGCCGGCCAGCAGACCCAGAGTTCCTCCAACGGTGCCGCCGATGCCGACGCCCGTCGCCGTGCCCTCAGGAGCCTTGGTGTTCTTCTCCGCGGCGAAGTCCTGAGAGCCTCCCTTATCGGACATCAACACCGAAACATCCTGGTTGGAAAATCCCGATGCGGTGAGGTTGTCAACTGCCGTCTCTGCCGCTGAGCGACTGGGAAAGATAGCGAATGCTGCTGTGTTTTTACCTGCCATAAAAAATTCTCCTGGTCTGTTTTCCGGACCTGTTAGCCGCTTCGGACGCGGCGCCTTTTACTGCTTGACGGTGAGCTGGTTGGTGACCTTATCCTGGCCCACGACTTCGGCTGCCTTGGAAGCGATGGTTTGCTTCTCCTGATCCGAGTGCACGGGCCCCTTCAGAGTCACTGCTCCGTTCTGGGTGATGATCTTGACGTTATGGCCGTACATAGACAGCGACTTATCCGCGATGATCGACCGTCTGACCTTTTTGGTGATATCGCGATCGGACGTGTTTTCCGGCTGCTGGTCAGCGGTTTTTGCGTGAGCCTTGTTCTTTCCTGAATTATCAGGGGCGGTGGAGGAATGAGCTGTGCCCTGCTCCTGAGCTTGTAACGCGATCGGCATTCCCAAGACCAACAGGAGCGCACAACGTGCAACAGCCGTTCGTAACGGCGTGGATATCTCGGACATTCGAATCACCTCTTGGAAATAGCTGGATGACCGCGCTCCCTTTCGGGTGCTGACCGCGCAAGGTCTCCTCCGGCTATCTAGACAAAGTTCAGCCAATCAGACATCTCCCGACCCGGCTTTCACTCCATCGAGATGTCAGATGCCCGTTTGCAATCCGCTGTTGTGTATAAAAATACCGGGATGTTTGCCGACCGGAAGAACACATGCCCCACCAGAACAGCCGATTCCTCAAGCCTCCGCCACTGCGACGGAAGCCACAGGAGCAGGGGGGCATCCAGAGATATAGCGCCGAACCCAAGCGAGCTTCAGTCGTCCAGCTTGAAGATCTTGATCTTGATCAGCTTGGCGAGGGTCAGATCCGTCAGACCCCTGGCCCGCATCCGCTCCACAAAGGGGCGATCGATCTTGAAGACGCACATCTGGATCAGCTCTTCCGCCGTCGGTTGAAACCCCAGGGACTTGGCTTCCCTGGCCCTGTCCGGTGTCACGCCCACGGCTCTCATCTCCGTCAGCTTGCCGGCGCCTAACTCAGGGTAACCGGCCACCGCCATGGCGTGGATGTAGCTCTGGTCCACACCGAGAGCTCGGAGTCCCATAAGCCTGTCAGTCGTCAGTTCCGTCACGCCAGCATCCTTTATCTGCTGAGCCCAGGCGGTCGACACGTCCAGCAGAAGAAACCCTTCCTGCCTGCTCGGGGTCATCTCGTCGAAGCCCATCGCAGCCATTTTTAGCAGAAAGGCCGGATCAGGCGCGAACTCATACCTTCCGGCCAGCACGCCGTCATGCACTGTCCCGGAACAAGTGAGGTCGCCAGGCTCGCCATGCATCCGTCCGTTAAGCTGTGCGCCTTCCTGCTTCAGCGCGTCGGAAGACACCCCGGTCCACCGGCTCCAGGCGATGTTGGAGCTGTTCGACAGGCTGCACTTCCGTCCATCTTCTCCACACTCGCCACCGCGGAAATCCACCTCGGCAGCATCCTTGTTGTGCGACGCCGAAACCATGCACAGGCCCGAGAGAACCTCGGCTTGCCCGACTGCGGTCAAACCTGCCAGCAGTGCCGTCATAAGAAGAGCTCTCATTGTTTCCTCCAGTAGCAATCAGTCGGTTGTCAGTCGAGAAGACCGGACATCTTCAGCTTCAGCAGCTTGTCGAGGCTAGCGCCGTTGAACCCGTGCGACCTGGCCCTGGCAGCGAAGTCAGCATCGACATGGAAGGCTGCAGCCTCATGCAGGGCACGCATCTCCGCCTCGGGAAAGGCCTGTTTCAGCCAGCGTGCGTACTCGGGTGTAACGCCCTGTGCTCGCAAAAACGTCAGGTCACGTGTTGACAGATCGCTAAAGCCGCTGGCCGACATGGCCTTCGCATACTCGGGCGTGACGCCTACCGCCTTGATGCCGGCGAGATCACGAAGGTCCTTCGCAGCGATTCCGGCCGCCTCCAGATCGGAGACATATTCCGGTGTGATTCCTTGAGCTTTCAGACCGACCAGGTCATGGGCCGTGGGAGTTCCGAGGCCGATCGCGGCCATGGCTCGCGCATACTCCGGGGTAACGCCCAGGCTCTTCTCCGAGATCGCGTCGCCGAAATCTCTCGGCGAAATACCCGAGCTCTTGAGGCCGGCAAGGTAATCCGGCGTGACGCCGACCGCCTTCAGACCGATCAGATCGTGCAGCGTTGGCGTTCCCAAACCAGTCTGGGCCATCGCCTTCGCAAAGTCAGCCGTGACGCCCATGGAACGCATCGCGATGATCGTGTCCAAATCCTGATTCAGGCTGAGCACATATCCGGCATCACGCATCCTGTCGAGGTAATCCCTGCCAATCTCGTCCTTTCTCTCATCGCGCTGCGGCGATGCCGTCGAAACGGCATCGTCTGGAGACGGAGGTCTGACCGCTGGAGCGTGGGGTGCGGCAACGCCTGCATCGCGCCTGCTGGTTTCGCGTTGTCTCGAAGGCACCTTCCCCGTATTTGCCGGCACGGTAGGGGATGTCGCCGCTGTCACCGTGTCAGCCGTGTTCTGCGCGGTCGGCGGCTGCGCGCCCGTGTGCCCCGACCTGAGTCCGCTGGCTACGGCGGGACCCAGAATCAGGGCCAGCACCACTGTTCCCACTGCTCCAAGCCGCACGCCGTACATCGCCTCGTGTTCCATCGTCGTCTCCTCCCTAAGAAGCTGCTTGACCCGTTCCAATAAGCTGCCGCCGCGGCCATGAAGGGCCGTCGCGAGTTGCAGGCGCTCGCCGCGCTGCTCCTCCATCCGCAGCAGAGCTTCCACATAGATGGCGGGATCCGCACAGGCTCGGGCTGCCACCTCATCGCAGCAGAACTCGCGTACATCGCGTGTACGCCGGCTTACCCACCACACCGCGGGATGGAAGAACAGCAGGCATTCCACGGCCGTCTGGAGGAGATTGCCGAGGTAATCCCAGCGGCGGACGTGTGCCATCTCGTGCGCCAGCACCGCTTCGAGCTGGGCTGGCGAGAGCTGCATCACCGCTGAGACCGGCAAGATAATCGCCGCGCGCCAAACGCCCATTGCCAGCGGTGATACGACCTCATCCGAGACGTAAAGCGCAACCTTGCGACTGGTGCGCAGACGGGCCGCCACCCGCTCGAAGCTGGCCTTCACTTCGGCAGGGATCCTCTTGCTGGTGTCGCGGCGAAGCTGCTCGAGCCGCCACCATCCCCCGACCGCGCGAAAGGCAAGCAGCAGAACTCCGGCAAGCCAGATGCCAGCCACCCAGGGAAGGATCCGGTCAGCGTTCCAGGCGATCCAAACTTCACCTCGTCCAAAGGCCGGGACGGCGATGGGCACGGAGTCGATGATCGCGCCGTGGATGCGCCCAAGCTCAGAGACCATCGCCTCCTGTCCATCCCGCGGCCCCCAGAGCAGCAACCGCTCCTGCTCCACAAAGGTCAGCACCGGCGCCAGGGTCATCAGCGCGAGCGTCCCCACGCCCACCAGGTAACGCGCATTCTTGGATGCACCCCTTGAGATCCTGTCAGCCGCGGCGTACAGCATGGCGAGCGCTGTACCCTGCCAGCAGAAGTGAAGCAGCGTCCATCCAAGCGCCACCATCTCACCGTGGCCGATCCAGTTCATGGCTTCCATCTTCCCTCCCCCGACCTACTTCTCTCGTTTGCGGCGCAGCAGCTTCCGGATCTCGTGGAGGTCTTCCTCACTGGCCGCTTCCATCTCCAGGGCGCGCAAAGCCAGCTGCGCCGCGCTTCCAGCGAAGAACCGGTCGCTGATCTCGCGCAGGAAACGCTGCTGCGTCTCTTCCCTCGCCAGGGCCGATCGGTAGACGTGGGCTCTTTCGCTTTCATTGCGCTCCACCAGGCCCTTGTCGGTCATGATCTGCAGCAGCTTCAGCACGCCGGTGTACACCACCGGCCGCCGAGTGTTCACGGCGTCGAACAGCTCCCGCACGGTCGCTTGCCCGCGATCCCACAGGATCGTGAGCAGTTCCAGTTCGCCTTCCGTGGGCTTCGGGAGTTCCCGTCTTTTCGTCATGAGAGAGACGTTATACGAAGATATTCGTAGATGTCAACGAAGATCTTCGTACATGGCCCAAGATGTCGCCTGGCGACGTCACGGGATCGCGGTGGCGCCGGTGTCCGCCTGGCCCGCCCCCATCAACACCAGGGAGCGCTGGGCAAAGGGCGTATAGGCCAGCAGCGCCGTGCACGAGAGGGCCAGACCGAAGCTGATGTGGTGCAGGAGCAGAAACGGCGAAAGCGCCCACAGGGCATCGAACGGCAGAAGGAAGGGCCAGATCCTGAGTATCTTCCCTCGCACTCCCGGAGCATGGAAGAGCACCGCCGAGAGCAGAAAGGCGCGCACGGGAATCAGCAGCGCAGCCGTGACGATCAGCACCGAGAGTGCTTCCGTTGCCCTCGGAAGCACGGAGAAGAGATCTCCGATCTCTGCAAAGTTTGCCAGCGCCCCAACGTAGAAGCCGACGTACATAAGCTGCAGGAGGACAAAGAGCGTCTGCACCGTTCGGTGGGAGGTCTTTGGAAGCTCCTGCGGCGAAGCAAGGATGCTCCCGGATAGTCTCTCCGGCTCAGCGGAAGAGACCGTCAGCACCTCCGCCTGGGGGGTAGGCGGCGGGATGGCCGGCGAGACCTCCTCACCGGGGACTCGATGGACGGGAGCCACGAAGCGATATCCGCGACGGGCCAGCGTTTCGATGAACCGCGGATTCCGGGCCGTGTCACCGAGCGCCTCGCGAATCCTGTTTACGGCTGAGTTCACGCCATGCTCGTAATCGACAAACGTACCCTCGGGCCACAGCTCCCGAGAGATCTGTTCCCGCGTCAGCACCTCGCCCGGACGCTCCAGAAACATCAGGAGCACCTGAAATGGCTGCACGTTCACCTTCAGGCGGATCCCCTGCTTGCGCAGCTCCCCCGTTGTCGCGTCTGCTTCAAACACCCCGAAGCGATAGAGTGTCCCCTGCTTTGGTTCCGCCATGTCTTTGCTCCACTGTACCCAATCCGGGCTCCATCCGGAGATACCTGGGCATCAACAACTGCATGTATCTCTCGTGTGCACAGTAACTTGCACCGTGAGAAACAATCCTCCGCCAGGTGAGCCGGCATCCATTGCGGCAGAGGCCGGAACAAGGCAAGCTGCAGTTCATGAACCGACGCCGAGCGACCTCCCTGCGAAGTTTTATTATTGTGTGCGGGCTTGCGACCTGCCTGGCAGCTCCCGCCTGGATGCGGGGCGAACCGGCGCCCGCGGCAGTTTCAGCCTTCAACTCTTACGTGGGTGCCTTCGAGGCGCACCTGGCCCAGCAGCACCGATCGCAAGCTGCTTTCCTCTCGCCTGGCGCGTCGGCGCCGCAACCTCTGCAGCGGCTGCGCCGGGGAGAGCTGATCCTCGAGCAGCTCTCCCCACCGGCGAGCGCCGATCTGTCCGGAGCCCTTCTGCACCACTGGCGCGGTACGGCCTTCGTTGTGGGAGCCAAAGCTGCTGACTTCGAGCGGCTGCTCCGGGACGTCGACGCCTATCCGCAGCGCTTCTCGCCGCAGGTCCTTCGGGCCAAAGTGCTCACCCGGGCGGACGATCGTCTTCTGGCCGTCATGCGGGTACGCCAGAAGCACGGGATTACCGTAGTGATGGACACGACCTACGCCATCACCTTTGGACAACTCGATGCACAGCACAGGTACAGCACGTCTCGGAGCACGCAGATCTCCGAGATCGATTCGCCCGGTACGGCCCAGGAGCGTCCGCTGCGTCCAAGCGAGGAACACGGGTTCCTGTGGCGGCTGAACACCTACTGGAGCTATCAGGAGCGCACCGGCGGCCTCTACCTCCAGGTCGAGACGATCTCGCTCAGCCGGTCCATTCCTCCCGGCCTCGGTTGGGCACTGCGTCCCTATGTGGAGAGTGTGCCGCGCGAGTCGCTGGAGTTCACCCTGCGCTCGGCCCGCAACGGAATCGCACAGCAACCGTATCCAGCACTTCCTTGAAAGGACACCACCATGCCTCCGAAACCCACCCCAGCATCTGGTCCGACGACCTTTGCACCAGCGCATCGAATAAACCAGGCACTGACAGCAACCATCGAAAAGCGCATTTTGGTTTGGATGGCAGAGCATGCGCCGCAATGGCTCACCTCGGACCAGCTCACCGTCCTCGGTCTAAGCGCGCAGGTTGCAGCTGGACTCTTCTACGCTCTGTCGCGCTATAACCGCTTCGCCCTGCTGCCGGTAATTGTGTGCCTCGTATTCAACTGGCTCGGCGACAGCCTGGATGGCACCCTGGCACGCGTACGCCGGCAACAGCGCCCACGCTTCGGCTTCTACGTCGATCACATGGTCGACATCTTTGGTTCGGTTGCGCTGATGTGCGGCCTCGGCTGCTCCGGATTTCTGCACTGGCAGACTGCCATCGCCATGCTGGTCGCCTTTCTCCTGCTGTCGAGCGAAAGCTATCTCGCCACGTACACGTTGTCGCGCTTTCAACTCTCCCAGGGCATCTTCGGACCTACGGAGATTCGCCTCCTCTTGATTGCAGGCAGCCTTGCCCTGCTGCGCAGCCCGTACTCCACCGTGTTTGGCCACCGTGTGCTGCTCTTCGACCTGGGTGGGGCGATCGCCGCGGCCAGCATGGTTTCGATGGTCCTTGTGACCACCCTGCGACACACGGCACAACTCTATCGAGAGGAGCCTCTGCCGTGACGACCTTTACCCGCTGGTGGAAGTTCAATCTTGTCGGGATTCTAGGGATGCTTGTGCAGCTCGTCGCCTTAGCTTTGATCAACCGGCTAACTCGCGGGCATTATCTTCTTGCTTCAGCGGCCGCCATCGAACTCGCGCTTCTGCACAACTTCGCGTGGCACCTCCGATACACCTGGAGCGACCGCCGCAAAGACTCGGCAGTAAGTGCGCATCTGTTGCGTTTCCATCTCTCGAATGGTTTGGTCTCCCTGCTCGGAAATCTTGCGCTCATGCGCATCCTGGTTGCGCAAGCGCACCTTCCCGTCGTTGCCGCGAACAGCATCGCCATCCTGTGCTGCTCCATGGTGAACTTCTTTGTCGGAGATCTTTGGGCGTTCGCCAGAGCCGGCACCTCCAGGCTCACCTGAGTCCAGAATCCGGGCGGTTCAAGCGGCGCCTACGAAGGGCGTCGAGATGGCAGATGGATCCGGTCGTGATCTGCTTGACGTTCGGCGTCGCGCGCTGCAAACGTGTGTCAAGCAGCCGGGACAGCATCTCTGGTAGGCGGAGAGTGGCGTGCAGTCACAATCGGCAGCTTAATCAGCTGAGCTTCTCCTAGTTACGCAGACCAGAGAAGCATCTCACCAAGGCGCTCGGTGGGCACCGTAGGCACACTGCAGCTCTTCGTTTACGTAACTTGCTTGTTCTAAGGTTATGGCGGAGAGACAGGGATTCGAACCCTGGATACCTTGCGGTATACACGCTTTCCAAGCGTGCGCCTTCAGCCACTCGGCCATCTCTCCGCGGGGACGTCCAACCCTGTTGAAGGTAACACAACCGCCGAGCAAAGGCCGCCGAAAAAGACCTCTACCGTGTCTTGCCCGAAGCCTCGTCCAGCAGCGCATCCCTCCCGTCCGGGCTCGTCCACACAGCCAGGAATCTGCGATACGACGCCGCGCTCTCGGCCGGGTGCCGCGTCGCTGCCTCCGCTCGCCCGAGCGCGATCTCAGCCATCGGGTACGCTATCGTTCCTGTCACAAAAGCATATCCACGATGCGTCGCGATTCCTGCAAAATCCCCAATCGCAAGCTCCTCATGGTGCGTCGCCACATGCGCCAGCCCCAGCAGGTAGCTCGCCAGCGGAGGCTCGTCCCGCATCTGGTGCACGCCCGAGAGCGCCTCCTGCGCACGCAGCCCGTCCTTCGCCGCGATCGCCATGCCGCCGCGCAGCACAGGAACGTAAAAGTCCGCGGCCCAGGAGTGCAGCCCCGCCCCTCGTTGCAGCCGCTCCATCGCCTGCGCCGCCCTTCCGCTGCCACCGCACAGCGCCTGCGCCAGCCCCGCCTCAAAGCTTGCCGACTTCCCATACGGCAGAGCGGTCGCCTCCTCGGCAAAGCCGATCGCCGGTCCGCACCGGCCCGCCAGCGCCCGGTCCAAAGCGCCTCTGGACAGCATCTCGGCCCCCGCAGACGATAGTCCAGCAGCGCTCTTCGAGGCTTGCGCAGCCGCATGCCAGGCCCGTCCGCCCGCCTCCAGGTCCCCCGCGTTATCGAGAGCCAGCGCCCCATCCGCCATCGCTGGCAGACTGAACTCCGCCGCCTCCTTCGCTCCCTTCGGACCCGCACCAACCTTCCGCCCGCCCAGGGACATCGCCGCTCCCCTCCAGGAGTCGTCGACCGACCCAGCCTGCCTCGCCACATCCGCCAGATGAAGCGCCTCGTCGAACCGATTCAACCCGAGCAGCGCCCGGCCCGCCTCGCGGTACGCCTCTGCACTCGTCGGCTCACGCCGATAAGCCTCCTCCGCGGACAGCAGGGACTCGGTCATATGCCCTTGCAGCCGCATCACCCGCGCCAGCAGGAGCATGCCCGCCGCATCCTTCGGATACGCGCCGATCAGCCGCCGCGACGCCGCGCCCGCCGCGCCGTAGTCCCCCGCGTCGAGCGCCGCCGCCGCGACCTCCGCCATCGTCCGCACCCTGTCCCCCGCCTGCCCGGCGCTCAGCTTCGCCCGCCGGGCCGCGTCCGCCGCCGCGACCTCGGCAAACTGCCCCTCATAGGTCCACGCCAGCTGCGCGCCCGCCAACGCAAATCCGGGAGCCTCCCGCAGCGCCCTCCCATACAGATCGATCGCCGCCCCCACGTGCCCACTCCCGCGTGCCTCCTCCGCCCCGGCAAAGGCCGACAGGGCTTCGGTGTTCGCCGTCGCCTGCGCCTCCAGAGTCGTCTGGTGCTGCGCGATCGAGGCTGCGTCCTCCCCCAGCCTCTGCCGCAGACCAATGGCCAATCGATCGATCGCTCGCGCCACCTCGCGCTTGCCCGCCGCCGTCTCCGAAAGGCTCGCCAGACGGTCGTTCGACGAGGCGTCAAGCACCTCCACGCGGATCGTGTACGAGCCTCCCGCACCGGTCATCTCGCCGAAAACATAGGCCCGCGCTCCCAGGCGAAGCGCCGCCGCCCGCGCCGAAACGCCGCGAGCATCCACGTGATCCGCCGAGCTCACCTGCCGTATGCCCGATCGAAACGCCTCCTGCGCCCTCCACCGCAAGGGCGATGGAGCCAGCTGGATCTCCAGACCCTCCATCGCCGCCCCGTCAAGACTCGGATCGCCCGTCTTGTTCTGGATCGCCGTCAGCAGCACCGAGTCCTCCGGTCCCAGAACCACCCGCGCGAAGCCGCCGCTCCGCACCCACACCGCCGTTCCAATCGCCGCCGCCGCCCCCAGGCCCACGGCCGCCACCAGCATCTGCCTCCCCCGCAGCCTCCGCTTGCCGGGCGGCTCAGACACCGCCGGCGCCCCCACCGGCGCCGTATCGATCTCCGCCACCGCCGTTTCGTCCCCCGACGCCTCCGACCCAGCCTCCGCCTCCGAGCCCACCCCCGCCCCCGCCGCACTCAACTCTTCGAGCACCACGGTGCGCGCCTCCACCGCCTGCACCGGCACCTCCTCCGGCCCAGCGCCCACGCTCACCCCAGGCCCGGCTTCCACCCTGCCGCTGTCCAGCAACCGCTCTCCCCGGGCAGCAGGCACAAGCTGCTGCGAGCCCGAAGCAACCTCCGCGCGCACCGGAAGAGGCGCCGCAGCGCCCGCCTCTGTCCCCTCTGCGGACCCTTCCGCAACCGGTCCAGACGCCCCCACCGCCGCTTCACTTGACTGCCCCGTCACCGCTCGTTGAGCCGGGTCGGAAGGAGCATCGAAGTCGGCATCGAAACCCCGTTCCGAGCGGAAGGCGCTCTCGCGTGGCCCGCTCTCACGTTTCGGGAGCCGCTTCGGTCGAATCAGATCCCCACCCGCGTCCGAGTCCGTCTCCGCGCTCTCCGCCGAAGCAGCACCCCACGTCGACGACCCCACACCGAACGGACCCGACGTCGTCGGCTTCACCCGGTTCTCCCGCGCCACCGGATCCGGCGCCTGCACCAGCGGTACCGACGCTCGCGGCACCTTCTTCAACCAGCCGCCGTCCCCCTTCACCGTGATCTTGCGCAGCGCCGCATACAGCGCGTTCGCGCTCTGCGGGCGCTCCGATCGGTTCTTCGCCAACAAACGAAAGATCAGGCGCTCCATCTCCCTCGGAATCGTGTCGTTCCACTGCCGGATCGACTCCGGCGCCTGGCTCAACAGCTCCATGTACACCATCGCGCTGGTCGCCCCGCGAAACGGCACCCGCCGCGTCGCCATCTCATACATCACCACGCCCAGCGAAAACAGATCCGACCGCGCATCCAGCGGCTCGCCCCGCGCCTGCTCCGGAGACATATAAGCCAGCGTCCCCACCGTCGTTCCCACCGCCGTAATCTCGATCGAGCGCGACGCCTTGCCCGCCCGCGACGCCTGGTTGATCTTCACCAGGCCGAAGTCCAGGACCTTGGCCTGCGGCTTTCCACCTGGCTTCCGCACCAGAAAAATATTCGCCGGCTTGATGTCCCGGTGCACGATCCCTTTTGCGTGCGCGGCAGCCAGGGCCTCCGCGACCTCCTCCGCGATCCGCATCAGGTCCTCCACCGGCACCGCACCCTGCAAGATCTTCTGCTTCAGGGTGATGCCTTCCAGAACCTCCATCACCAGGTACGGCTCACCGTCCTGCTCGCCAATGTCGAAGATCGTGCAGATATTCGGGTGGTTCAACGCCGACGCCGCTCGCGCCTCCAGCAGAAATCGCTCCCGCATCCCCGGCGTCTCAGACTCGTCGTGCAGCAGCTTGATCGCCACCTCGCGCCGCAGCCGTTCATCCCACGCGCGAAACACCACCCCCATGCCGCCGCCACCCAGCTTGCCCAGGATCTCGTATGGCCCGAACCTCTTCCCTGCCTCGGGAACCATGCCTCAGTTGCCCCTGCCTCACGAACATGCATCTATTTGCAACGGACGCTGCCCTCCGCATAATACGCCCAGATCGCCCCGCTCCAACCCCTCTCCCGACCCGAGGTAACGGAGAGCCCAAACCGTCCTACCGGCCCGGTCCCTGCCTCCGCACATACACCAGGATCTCCGGATCGCCCGCGCTCAACCGATACCTGCCAGACAGCGCGTACCCCGTCACCATCTCCTCGACCGCCGCCGCCAGCAACCTCTGCCCACTCGGCCGCCCTCCTCGCCACAACCTCTCCGCATCCCTCTGCTGCTGCTCCGTCTCGCGGTAGTACACGATCACCGCCGGCCGGCCCAACCGGAGCCGATCCGCCTCCTCCGCCGCGAAGCTGTCGTTCAGGACATCGATATTGTGCGACCCCGAAGCCGTCGGGTACGTCCGGCCGCTCAGCGCATACAGCAAACCCATCTCCGGATACACAAAGATCCGGTCGCCCTCCCGCGTGCTCGATCGGATTGTCGCCACCGTCTCATCCAGAAAGCGCACCGTCGCCGCCGGCAGGCGCAATCCCCGCAGCTGCGGCTGGTTCGAGCGGAACTCCGCCACGCGCACCGCGGCCTCCTCCTGGTAGTCGAACCCGAACGGCAGGTCCAGCTTCTCCCGCACCTGCATCAGCACCGCAAACGCCAGCGCCGCATACACCAGCGGCAAAGCCTTTGGCCGCGCCCCCTCCAGCAGCAGCGCCACCAGAAACCCAAGACCCGGCAGCAGCATCGCCTCAAACGCTGGCCACGAGAGCGACAGCGTAAACGCCACCGACCACGACACCGCGCACAGCAGCAGGCACTGCGCCCGCCTCCCACGCGGCGCCTCCCCCGCCACCGCCCGCGCACCGTACCGGACCAACAGCAACGTCAGCGCCAGAAACGTAAAGTAAACCGCGCTCTTCGAGAGGTCGTGCAGCGCGGGCAGACGGCGCAAGCCCTCCGCCATCCCCAGCAAGGGGACCCCGGCCAGCAGCACATACCCCGCCCGCCGCAGCTCCGCCCGCGCCCCTTCCCCGCTGCTCACACGCATCTCCTCCGCCCGCCTGTCCATCTCCTCTGCCCGGCCATCCATCTCCTCCGCCCGCGCATCCATCGTCCGCAGCATCGCCCGCCAGCCCCCCAGAAGCAAGAAACTGCCCAGGGTCAGCCATCCGAAGTTGTCCCATCCCACCCGCACCTCGCGCACTATGAAGTCCGACAGGTGGGCCGCCTTCGCCGCGGGCCCCTTCACAAACAGCATCTGCGTAAACGCTCCCAGCAGGTGCGTCCGCGCCAGCACCGCGGCCACCGCCGCCAACGGGAGCGCGCACCCTCCCGCAAACGCGCCGGCCCACCTCCCCGCGCTCCAGGCCCCCTCCGACCTCCACAGCAGGGCGGCCACCACCACCAGGATGGTGCACGCCGATCCCAGCCCCACGGTCTGTTTCGTCAGCACGCCCAGCCCGGCAAACACGCCCGACGCCACCGCCGCCGCCATCCACCTCCATCTGCCCATCTGTCGCTCCAGCATCCGGCTGGCCATCAGCCCGCCCAGCATCGCCCACAGAATGGCATCGTGGTTGTACGAGGCAATCGGGTCCGTCCTGTCCCCTGCCGACAGCACCATCGTCACCACGCTCGCCACCAGCGCCGGAAGCGGCCGAAAGATCCGCCGCAGCCACCCGAACAACACCGCCGCGATCAGCAGCCGCTCCGCCACACCCGCGCTCCGGCTCACCATCAGCGCCGTCCCAAATACCTTCAGCAGCAGCGCCGACTTCAGCAGATTCACGGGCGGCGCCGTCGTAAAGTAGTCGCGATACGGCATCTGCCCCGCCAGAAACGCAACCCCGGCCGTGTACTCCCCATTGCCGGACCGCAGCGCCGAAAAGCGATTGAAGTACACAAGGAAGAACCCGGCCACCAGCACCAGAAGAACGGCATACCCTGCCGCGACCGCCAGCGCCCTCCGCCCCACACCTCGCCCCAAGCTATCTCCTCAACAAGCCACCCAGACCCGGCAAGCGTCTCGCCCCGCGCACTCCCTCCACACGTCACGAAACCTCTTCCTGCCGCGCTCCCAGGCCTCGAAGGAGACTACCATCCACCTGGCCTTTCGCCTGGCAACCCCCTCCCTGAACAGCCTGTCATCAAACCGCCGCGCCCTCCGAAATACAATGTGGCCATGACCTCCGCGAACGGAGCCTCCCTCCCCCTCAACCGCCGCCTCTCCCAAACCCTCCTCCTCGACGCCGACGACACCCTCTGGGAGAACAACATCTACTTCGAGCGCGCCCTCGCCGCCTTCATCTCCTACCTCGACCACCGCGTCCACACCGCCGAAGAGATCCGCGAACGCTTCAACTCCATCGAGCGCTCCACGATCGCCCGGCACGGCTACGGCGTCTCCTCCTTCCGCCACTCGCTCATCGCCTGCTTCGAGCAGCTCTCCTCCGCGCCCATCACCCCCGAGCGCCACCACCGCATCGTCAGCTTCGCCCAGACCATCGCCGACCAGGAGATCGAGCTCCTCCCCGCCGTCGCCTCCACCCTCGCCGGCCTCGCCCTCCGCCACCGCCTCATCCTCGTCACTAAGGGCAGCGAAACCGAGCAGCGCGACAAGCTCTCCCGCTCCGGCCTCGCCCACCTCTTCTCCGACGTCGAAGTCCTCCCCGAAAAACACACCGACGCCTACCTCTCCCTGGCCGGCCACCACGCCTTTGAGGCGACGTCGACCTGGATGATCGGCAACAGCCCCCGCTCCGACATCAACCCCGCCCTCGCCGCCGGCCTCCACGCCGTCTTCATCCCCCACGACTACACCTGGATCCTCGAGCACGAGACCATCGACCAGCCCCGCATCCCCGGCCAAACCCTCCTCGAACTCGCCAACTTCGCCGACCTCGCCCGCCACTTCTAGGTATGGCTCGTCCAGTTATGGCTCGTCCCGGTAGATCCCCATCTGCACCGCCCCACCCTCCACCAGCCGCGCCCGAAACATCCCCGGCGTATTGAAGCCCCAGGCCATCTGCCCGTCGGGTGTGATCGCAATCACCCCGCCATCCCCGTGGATCGCCGGCAGCTGCCGGCCGATCACATCATCCACCGCCGCCTGCAAGGGCATGCCCTTGTACTCCACCAGCGAGCAGATCGTCCGCGCCACCGTCAGCCGGATAAAGTACTCCCCCGTCCCCGTCGCCGACACCGCGCACGACTCATTCGCCGCGTACGTTCCCGCCCCGATGATCGGTGTATCCCCCACCCGGTTCCAAAGCTTCGCTTGCACCCCTCCCGTCGTCGTCCCGGCGGCGATGTTCCCCTTCCGGTCCCGCACCACCATCCCCACCGTTCCGTACTTGTGCGCCTCCGGCGTCTCGATCTCCGCCACCGGCGACGTCGGCTCCGGCGGCGCCCCCACCGGCCGCGCCGGCGCCGGCTTCCCCTCCTGTTTCAATTGCTTCACCAACCCCTGCCACCGCCGCTCCGTAAAGAAGAAGCTGTTCGGCACCTGCTCCAAGCCCACACTCTTCGCAAACTCATCCGCCCCACGCCCGATCAGCATCACATGCGGGCTCCGTTCCATCACCGCCCGCGCGAGCAGGATCGGGTGCCGCGTCGTCGTCACATCCGCCACCGCCCCCGCCCGCATCGTCGCCCCATCCATCAGCGCCGCATCCAGCTGGTTCGTCCCGTCCGCCGCAAACACCGCGCCGTGCCCGCAGTTGAACAGCGGATCCTCCTCTAGCACGGTCAGCGCCGCCTCGATCGCATCCATCCCCGCCCCACCCCCGTCGAGCACCTTCGCCGCCGCCCGGATCGCCGCATCCATCCCCGCCCGGTACGCCTTCTCCGTCTCCGGCTTCATCGTCGCGCGCTCGATCACCCCCGCCCCGCCATGCATCACAATCGCCCACCGCCCCGCCGGCGCCTGGGTCACCAGCGCCGCCGGAGCCTGGGTCGCCAGTGCCGTCGTGACCGGCCCCGCCCCTGCCTGCCCAACCGGGGCCAGACGCGCTCCGGCTCCCTGCCCCATCGCCATCACCCCTCCAACCATCCACACCGCTGCGCCCACTCCAATCGCCCGCACAATCATCACGCTGCGCCCACTCCAGCTCATTCCACACCCCTCATCCGGCCGTCGCCACGGCCCATCGACGGCCTGATCCGGATGCTATACTAGCCACCGGATTGCACGTCACGCCCGCGCTGTAAATCTGCGCGGGAAAGCAAGCGGAGGTGGCGAAATTGGCAGACGCACTAGCTTGAGGTGCTAGCGCCGCAAGGCATAGGGGTTCAAGTCCCCTCCTCCGCACCAATCCGACGCTTCGCCCGCCCCCGATCGGAAGCGGGAAGCACCCAAAGCTAGCATCATTCAGAATACCGAACCCGCAACACCCAAAGTCCGACTCCATCCACAAGAAGCAGCAGAGGTCAGAAACTCAAGCATGGTTTACGTCGTCGTCGCCCTCCACATCATCATCTGCCTCTTCCTCATCGGTGTCGTCCTCATCCAGCAGGGCAAGTCCGCCGACCTCGCCGGCGCCTTCGGCGGCCAGGGCTCGCAGACCGCCTTCGGACCGCGCGGCGCAGCCAACCTCCTCACCAAGCTCACCACCTGGTCGGCCATCTTCTTCATGATCACCTCCATCGGCCTCACCATCATGTTCTCGCGCTCCAGCGGCGACCACTCCGTCCTTTCGGGCACAGCCCACCCCACCTCCCAGACCACACCCGTCAAGAAATAGCTCCGCCTCACATCACCCAGCGCGAGCCACCCGGCTCGCGCTTCTCTATGGGCACACACCAGCGGGCACACCAGCCTCACCACCCCAGCAGCATCGAAGAGTTCGAACCCAAAAGCGCAGCAGCTAGTGGCTACCAGCTACAAGCTCAACCCAAAGGCCCGCCCATGATCCACGAAGTCCTCGCCGTCGGCCCCCTCCAGTGCAACTGCTCCATCCTCGGCGACGAGACCTCCCGCGAAGCCATCGTCGTCGACCCCGGCGACGAGATCGCCCGCATCCTCACCGTCCTCGCCACGCACCAACTCACCGTCAAGCAGATCCTCATCACTCACGCCCACATCGACCACATCGCCGGCGCCCAGCGCCTCAAAGCCGTCACCGGCGCCCCCATCCTCTACAACCAGCTCGACCTCCCGCTCGTCGCCATGATGGACACCCAGGCCGGCTGGCTCGGCATCGCCACCCCCGACGTCCCCGCCCCCGACCTCAGCCCCGCCGACGGCAGCGTCATCACCGTCGGTGCCGCCCCCGAACGCCACCAACCCGGCCTCGCCGGCACCATCCTCTACACCCCCGGCCACACGCAGGGAAGCCTCTGCCTCCACCTCCCCGACCACCACCTCCTCCTCGCCGGAGACACCCTCTTCGCCAACTCCGTCGGCCGCACCGACCTCCCCGGCGGCAACACCAAACAGCTCCTCCGCTCCATCCACGACCGCCTCCTCCCCCTCCCCGACTCCACCCGCGTCCTCCCCGGCCACGGCCGACCCACCACCATCGGCGAAGAACGCCAGTCCAACCCCTTCCTCCAAAACCTCTAAACTCCGCCACCAGCCCTA